>Ga0209401_1002398_pt1 | contig 12176 bp, 8 predicted proteins | sample M_140807_MF_Meta_FD_187318 | JGI IMG/M metagenome (GOLD analysis project Ga0209401, IMG submission 187318) | Freshwater microbial communities from Lake Montjoie, Canada to study carbon cycling - M_140807_MF_MetaG (SPAdes) (version 2) | ecosystem: Environmental > Aquatic > Freshwater > Lake...
CCGATCCAGCTGCCGGCGCCCGATGGCCCTCTGCCTCAGCTGGAGCCCGTCAAGGCGGCCGAGGTGAATGCGGAGCTCGAAGAGCTGAAGCGCTCGATCGACAAGCTCTGAATTCTCTCGCCGCGCCTCCCGCCGGAGCGCGATCGGACCCGCTGGGCCGGACCTGGATTGAGCTCTGGCGGGCCGGCCGACGAGCTGGATCTGTCGGCATTCCCTGGTCTCAGGTGCGGAGTTGATGTTTCCGCCATCTGCCTCCTTCAGCTTCCGGCCGCCACACAAGCTCCGGCGATGCCCCTCTCCGACCCCCCGCCTTCGGCGTCCTGGCGGCCACATCGTCAGCCTCCGGCCGCAGCCCTTGGGCTGCCGTCGCCCAAGTCAGCCCGAATGCCTCCATACAATCCACTCCTGTCCCCTCCACGATCCGTGTCCGAAGCCGTCCTCGAGATCACCGATGTCAATTACCAGGAGTTGGTGCAGGAGCATCCTGGTTCGGTGCTTCTGGATGTCTGGGCCAGCTGGTGCGGTCCCTGTCGCCTGATCGCGCCGGTGATCGCTTGGGCGGCATCTGAATACGAGGGCCGTCTTCGGGTCGGCAAGGCCGACTGTGACGCCAATCCGGTTCTTGTGGAATCCCTGGGGGTGCAGGGGCTTCCCACCCTTGTGCTGTTCAAGGACGGCAGCGAGGTCAAGCGCCACGAGGGCGTGCTCACCCAGGCCCAACTCACCGCCTTCCTGGATGCCCAGCTCTGAGCGGGTCTCCCGGCGCGTTGCCCAGCTCGGCAGCGGCGTGTTCGCCCGCAACGATCAGCGCAAGCACATCTATCGCCAGCGGCTGAACAGCACTCTGGGCCTGCCTCCACTGCTCGATCTTTCGCTTGGCTCCACCGATCTCCAGCCGCCTCCGCTAGCGCTTGAGGCGATCAGGGCCGCTCTGGGGGCCCCGGCCAGCGCCTCCTATTGCCTGCACGGCGCCACCCTGCCCTTCCGCGAGGCGGTGGCGGCCTGGGCCCAGCGGCGTTTCTCTGTGGCGGTGGATCCGCAGACCGAGGTGCTGCTGCTGGTGGGCTCCCAGGAGGGCACGGCCCACCTGCCACTGGCGGTGCTCAACCCCGGGGACGCTGCCCTGCTGCTCGATCCCTGCTATCCCTCCCACCGGGGCGGCCTGCAGCTGGCCTCCGCCGAAACGGTGCTGCTTCCGCTGGATCCGGCCCGGGGCTGGCGGCCCGAGTTCGACCATCTGGCCCCCTCCCAATGGGATGCCCTGCGGCTGATGGTGCTCGGTTTCCCCCACAACCCCACCGCCACCACGGGCGAGCAGGCCTGGCTCGATGCGGCCGTGGCCCGCGCCATCGACCACGACATCGTGCTGGCCCACGACAACCCCTATGTGGATCTGGCCCTTGATGGCGAGGCGCCGGCCCTGCTCCGCCATCCCGACTGGCGCCGCTGCGGCATCGAGTTCTTCTCCTTCTCCAAAGGCTGGTGCCTGGGGGGCTACCGCATCGCTTTCGCCATCGGCGCCGAATGGCTGATCACGGCCCTGCGCCAGCTCAAGGGGATCGTGGATTTCAATCAGTCGTTGGCGCTGCAGGCTGGGGCGATCGCCGCCCTGGAGCAGGCGCCCCAGTGGCCCGAGCAGCTTCGCGGCATCTATCGCGAGCGGCGGGATCGTATGACCGCCGCCCTGCGGTCCGAGGGCTGGACGGTGCCCCACGCCTCGATGGCGCTCTACCACTGGCTGCCGGTGCCACCCCAGGCCCGGGAGCGGGGTCTGGATTCTGAGACCTTCTGCGCGGCCCTGCTGGAAGCCACCGGCGTCTGCCTCACCCCCGGCAACGGCTTCGGGCCAGGCGGCGAGGGCTGGCAGCGGCTGGCCCTGGTGCATTCCAGCGAGGAGCTGGAGGCCGGTGCCGCCCGGATGGGCGCCTGGTTACGTCAGCTCTGAGGCCGCAGCCATGGTCGGTCGGATCCGGCGGGCCCACCGCACCCTGACCCAGGCCCGCGGCGGCCAGCCCCGGCCTTGGCAGCTGCGGGCCCTGCCGGTGTGCGCCAGCACCGAGCGGGAGCTCAACCGGTGGCTGCGGCAGACGCCGCCCTTCGGGGGCCACCCCGCCGCCGGAGCTGCCGAGCTCGCCTGCGATTCCAGCTCCCGCCAGAGCCTGGAGCTACCGCGGGCGGTGCTGGCCCGCCGCCAACGTTTCGGCCATGGCCAGCAGGGGAGGGTGTGGGTGTCGCCGCCCGGGGGCGTGTGGCTGAGCGCCGCCTTGCCCTGGCCCGCGGACCCTCGCGGCGCTGCGGCACCCGCCCTGGCGGTGGCGGTGGCTCTGGCCGCCGAGCTGGCCGCTGTGGGCGTGCCCGTCGGCCTGAAGTGGCCCAATGATCTGATGCTCCTCACGCCGGCCGGGCCCCGCAAACTGGCCGGCCTGTTGCCCGGGCTGCGGATGCGAGGGGGCAGGGTTCGCTGGGCCCGGATCGGGGTCGGGCTCAATGGCTGCAATCCCGTGCCGGCCGGAGCCGCCGCCTTGGGGGGCTTTCCCCGCGCCCGGGCCTGCCGCGGCGATCTCCTGACGGCCCGGGTGATGCTCGCCCTGGAGCGGGCGATGGAACTGGCCAACCAGCCCGAAACGGTGCGGTCCGCCGCAGAACGGCTGCTGTTGCCCCTGCCGCCGCTGATGTTGGAGGGGGAACTCTGGCGGCCCCGGGGCTTGGCGGCGGATGGGGGGCTGAAGGTGGTGGATGGTACGGGCCGCCAGCGGGTGTTGCAGCGGTTCTGAGGCACCCTGGGGCCAGACCGCTGTGGTGCTGGACGCCCGCCCGGCCATCCCCCATCGCCGCAGCCGCGGCCATGCACCACAATGCCTTCGGTTTTTTCGCAGCGCACCCTTCGAGGCACTGATCCATGGCCCGCCAGCCTCTGCGCACCCTTCTTGTCCTCCCTGCTCTGGTGGCGTTGCCCCTGGCCGGGGTGCCCCTCGTGATGGCTCAGACCGCTGGTTCTGAGCCTGCCGGGGGATTCGCTGGCCCGCTGCCCGCGGGGCCTCCTCCCCCTCCTCCCCTGCCGGCGGTTTCCAGCCCGGCCACCCCAGCGCCAGCTGCTGCCGTGGCGCCCGTCGAGCGACCCGCACCTTCCCCCCCCGCCGCTGCTCTGGGGCCGGCCGAGAGCCCTGCCCCTGAGTCCGCCGCCGCGGAATCCGCACCTGCCCCGCGGGTGCGAGTCTCGGCATCAACCGATCGGTTGGTGCTCCCGGCCGGCTCGGTCGGCTCCAGCCCCTCACCCCTGCAACCGGGCCCCGATCAGCGCCAGGTGCAGGCCCCCCGCCGCTTCGACCGTTCCCTCGATGCCCTTCTGCGCGATGGCGTGGTCAGCCCCCGCGAGGTGCGCACCCACGATGGTCTCTTCCCCCGCGGCAATAGCGAGGTGGTGCGCGAGGGCTGCAGCAGTGGGGCCTTCTCGGCCCGGGAATGTGGTGGCAGTGGTGTGAGTTTCCGTGCCCGCAGCGACGGCGATGGGTCCCTTGGGGCGACCAACGACGGCGGCGGTGGATCCCCAGAGAATGGGGGCGGAGGCGGCTACGCCAGTGGTGAGCGCTACGGCATCGATGCGGCCCCCCTGCCGCCGATCGCCGTGCCAGTCACGGCCCTGCTCTCCGGGGTGGGGGGCCGCTTCCGACTCACCGATGTCTTGCAGGTGTCGCCACGGCCGGCGGGCCTCCCCGGCAATGGCAACCGCGGCCTGATCTTCCCTCTGATCGGCAGTGCTGAGATCACGAGTGGGTTCGGCTGGCGGCTCCATCCGATCCTTGGCACCTGGTTGATGCACAGCGGCCGCGACCTCGCCGCTCCCGAGGGCACCCCAGTGGTGGCCGCCCTATCGGGACGCGTTCAGAGCAGTGGTGATGCAGGTGGCTATGGCCTGGCGATCGAGATTGAGCATGACAATCCCCGTCGCCGCACCCTCTACGGCCATCTTTCCGAGCTTTATGTGCGGGAGGGCGATCGGGTCCGTCAGGGTGAGGTGATCGGTCGGGTCGGCAGCACCGGCCGCAGCACCGGACCCCACCTTCACTTTGAAGTGCGGATGCCCCAGGAAGGCGGCTGGGTGGCGGTGGATCCCGGCGAACTGATCCCCGGGAGCGCGCCGGTGGCCACCGCCGGTCTTGCCGGCCTGGGCAACGGTCTGGCCGGGCTGCTCAACCCCGCCGGGGGGCCGCCCAGTGATGCCATCGCGCTGTTGATGGGTCAGTTGCTCCAGAGCCTGGAGCGGCCCCGTTCGCCTCTGGGGCTTCCCCCGTCTCAGGCCCAGGCGCCGGCGTCCGTTGGAACAACCTCTCCCGTCAGGCCCCTGCCCACCGACCGCCTGCCCCAGGCCCTTCCCCCCTCAGCCTCGGTGCCCGCTCCGGCCCCGCTGCCCCGCAATCTCCCCCCCGCAGCTACACCAGGCGGGTAATCCCTGCGCAGGGCCGTCGCGATGGGCAAGAAGCATCCGGGTAAGAAGGCAAAGCACGGCAGCCAGGGGCCTGAGGAGAGCCAGGGTTCAGACCAGGGCAACGCCCAGACCCTTGCCGCCAGCGCCGACTCCGCGGTCTCCCAGGCGGCCATTGCCGATGCTTCCGGCCTTCACCAGGGCGTGGATTCCGATGGATCGGCTCACCATGTCGGCCACCACGGGCACCACGCCACCGCCCCCTTGGCGATCACCACCCCGGTCCCCGGCGCCCCCGGCGAGAAGCTCGACCGCCGCTTCTACGAATCAGAACTGGCCCAGCTCCAGCTGGAGTTGGTGAAGATGCAGTACTGGATCAAGGGCACCGGCTTCCGGCTGATCGTGATCTTCGAGGGACGCGACGCCGCCGGCAAGGGCGGCACGATCAAGCGCATCACCGAACCCCTCAATCCCCGCGGCTGCCGCGTGGTGGCCCTGGGCACCCCCTCCGACCAGCAGAAAACCGAGTGGTATTTCCAGCGCTACGTGGAGCACTTCCCCTCCGCCGGCGAGATCGTGATCTTCGATCGCAGCTGGTACAACCGCGCCGGCGTGGAGAAGGTGATGGGCTTCTGCAGTGAGCGTGAGGTGGAGCAGTTCATGCGGGCCTGCCCCGAATTGGAGCGGATGCTGGTGGACAGCGGCATCCTGCTGCTCAAGTATTGGTTCTCGGTGAGCGATGCCGAGCAGGAGGCCCGCTTCCGCGATCGCATCGACGACCCGATGCGGCGCTGGAAACTCTCCCCGATGGATCTGGAGGCCCGCGATCGCTGGGAGGAGTTCTCGATGGCGAAGGATGCGATGTTCGCCCACACCAACATTCCCGAAGCCCCCTGGTTCACGGTGGAGGCTGACGACAAGCGCCGTGCCCGCCTCAACACGATCCATCACCTGCTTGCCAAGGTGCCCTACCGAGACATGACGCCGGCGGCGATCAAGTTGCCACCGCGACGGCCGGCCAGGGAGATCGCCCGGCCCCCGATCGGCGAGCAGTTCTTCGTGCCGAATCTCTATCCCTGAATCCAGGGATTGCGGCCCATGGGTGTCGCGCTCTGCAGCTCAGCCTGGCGATGTTCAGCGCCGGTTGGCCGGGGCCCCGGCTTCCGGCTCCCCGTCGTTGGTGGGCAGCACGGCCACCAGCAGCTTGTCGACCCGGTTGCCATCCATATCGAGAATCTCGAACCGCAGTCCATCGCTCTCGAACCTATCCCCACTGCGGGGGATGTGGCCGAGATGGTGCATGGCGAAGCCCCCCACGGTGTGGAAATCGCCGCTGCCTTCACCACGCAGCGTGCTTCGCGCCACCAGTTCCTTGAACGCCTCGACCTGGAGCAGGCCGTCGATCAGCCAGGAGCCGTCCTCGCGCTGCACCACGGCAGGATCTTCGTTGTCCTCGGCGGAAGGGAGATCACCCACGATCGCCTCCATCAGGTCGGTCACCGTGACCAGGCCTTCGATGCCGCCGAATTCATCGGTCACGAGGGCGATGTGGCTGCCGGACTGGCGGAACATCTCAATCACCGCAAGGGCCCGGGTTGTTTCGGCCACGTAGAGGGGCGGCTGCAGCAGCGGCGCCAGCTGCACAGCTGCGACGCTCGATGGGCTCCCATCTCCCGGAGTCAGGCCCGATTCCGCGTGGCTTCTGGCCTTTCGCTCCGCCACCAGGAAGTGGCTGGTGCGCAGCACCCCCTCGCAGGCATCGAGGCTGCCCCGGCCCACGGGCAGGCGTGAATGGTTGCTGTCGATCACGGTGTCTAGCTGCTCGCGCGGACTCGCCTCGCCATCCAGCCAGCCGATTTCGGTGCGGGGGGTCATAAAGGCCCGGATTGGCCGGTCGCCCAGCCGGAACACCCGCTGAACCATGCTGTGCTCCGCTTCTTCAAACACGCCGGCCTCGGCTCCCTGGCGGATCAGGGCCTTGATCTCATCCTCGGTGAGGTCGGGTTCGCCGCTGTCGCGGATGCCCAGTAGCCGCAAGAGGGTCTCAGTGGAGCTGCCCAAGAGATGCACGAGCGGTGCGCTGAAGCGGGTGAGGGCGCGCATCGGACCCGCCACCGCGCAGGCGATGCCCTCTGGATCATTCAGGGCGATCCGCTTCGGCAGCAGTTCGCCGATCACCAGGGAGAGATAGGTGATCACCCCCACCACTAGGGCCACGCTCACCCCCTGGGCCGAACGACCGATCCAGGGCACGGAGGCCAGCAGGGGCTCCAGCCGCTGGGCGATGGTCGCCCCACCCACGGCGCCGCTGAGGATGCCGATCAGGGTGATGCCGATCTGCACGGTTGAGAGGAAGTCGTTGGGGGCTTCCGCCAGCTTCAGGGCTGCCCGGGCCTTGCGGTTTCCCCGCGCAGCCTGCTGCTCCAGCCGCACCTTGCGGGCCGACACCACGGCGATCTCCGAGCCGGAGAAGATCCCGTTGGCCACGATCAGCACCAGGATCAGCAGGCCTTCGATCAGCAAACCCGAGGCCATTCGCAAGGCAATTCCGATGCGCGAACCCTACCAGTGCTGCACCGCCGCAAGGGTGGAGCAGCTGCGGCACGTCTAGTGTCAGCCGGCGATCCTGCCATCGCGGAAGTGCACCACCCGCCGGGCCCGATCACCCACCTCCTGCTCATGGGTCACCAGCAGGATCGTGATCCCCTGGGCGTTGAGGTCATCGAAGATGGCCAAAACCTCCTCGGTGGTGCGCGAATCGAGGGCGCCGGTGGGTTCATCGGCCAGCAGCAGGGCCGGCCGGTTGATGATCGCCCGCGCCACCGCCACCCGTTGCTGCTGGCCTCCCGAGAGCTGGTTGGGGCGGTTGTCCATGCGCTTGGCCAGACCCACCCGCTCCAAGGCCTGCCGGCCCCGCTGGCGCCGCTCCTCTAGCGGAACGCCTGCGTAGATCATCGGCAGCATCACGTTGTCGAGGGCGCTGAGCTGGGGCAGCAGGTGAAACTGCTGGAACACGAAGCCCAGTTCCCGGTTGCGCAGGTCGGCCAGCTGATCGTCATCGAGACTTTCCACCGGCACGCCGTTGAGCCGGTAGCTGCCGCTGCTCGGTCGATCGAGACAGCCCATGATGTTCATCGCCGTGCTCTTGCCCGAACCCGAGGTGCCCATCACCGCCAGATAGTCACCACGCTCCACGGTGAGGCAAAGGTCATCAAGGGCATGCACGAGGGTGTCGCCGCTGCCATAGACCTTGGAGACATGGATGAGGTCGGCCACCGGACCGGACTCAGCCTTGACCAGCGGTGGCATGGAACGCCCCACGGTTGGAAAGACGATGGCTGGGGAGGACGCGGAGGTATCTGGAGAGGGCATGGGCTTTAGCCCAGTGGCACGGCTCCGGATACAGCGATCGCCTGTTGCAGGATCGGCGTGCCGGCCACCGTGGAACTCGCCCACTCGAACAAGGGACTGGAGAGAATGCCACCCACGGCTGTCACAAACACACAACCGATCAGGGCCGCCCGAAGTGGTTGCATGCCTGCCAGATTCCAGCTGATCTCTGGGTAATCCTTCACGGCGTCGGAGGCTTCCTGAGGTTCCTTCACCACCATCATCTTAATCACTGAGATGTAGTAATAGATCGAAACCACGGAGGTGACAAGGCCCACCACCACCAGCAGGTATTGCTTGTCGGCCCAGCCTGCGAAGAAGAGATAGATCTTGCCGAAAAAGCCCAGCATCGGAGGGATGCCGCCCAGGGAGAGCAGGCAGAGGCTGAGGCCCAGGGTGATCAGCGGATCCTTCTGGTACAGACCGGCGTAATCGGCGATCCGGTCGCTGCCGGTGCGCAGAGAGAAGAGAATGATGCAGGCGAAGGCGCCGAGGTTCATGAATAGATAGGCGGCCATGTAGAGCACCATCGAGGCGAAGCCGTCCTCGGTGCCGCACACCAGCCCGATCATCACGAAGCCGGCCTGACCGATCGAGCTGTAGGCCAGCATCCGTTTCATTGAGGTCTGCGCCAGCGCCACGATGTTGCCCAGCACCATGCTCAGAACCGCCAGCACGGTGAACAGAAACTTCCACTGGGCATCGAAGCTTTCGAAGCAGCCCACGAGCAGCCTCAGGGCGAGAGCGAAACCGGCGGCCTTCGAACCCACCGAGAGGAACGCCACCACCGGCGTCGGGGAGCCTTCATACACATCAGGGGTCCACTGGTGGAAGGGCACCGCGGCAATCTTGAAGGCCACCGTGGCCAGTACGAACACCAGTGACAAAGCCGTGATCGGTGAAGCCGCCGTGCGGAGGGCCACGGAGATGGCCTCCAGGCTGGTGCTGCCACCGCTCAGGCCGTAGAGCAGCGAAGCGCCGTAGAGAAACACCGCCGCCGCTGCGGATCCCACCAGCAAATACTTGAGCGCTGCCTCGGAACTGCGCGCATCGCGCTTCATGTAGCCCGAGAGCAGATAGCTGGAAACCGATAGGGTTTCCAATGAAATGAAAATGCTGATCAGGTCGGTGGAGCCGCAAAGGAACATGGCTCCGAGGGTGGCTGCCAGCAGGATCGCGGCGTATTCACCCACCGGCGTGCCGCTTCGCTCCACGTAGCGCCAGCTCAGCAGCAGGGTCACCAGGGTGGAGGCGGCCACCACGCCCCGGAAGGCGATTGCCAGGTTGTCAGCCAGGAAGGCGCCGAGGAAGGAAGGTTCGAGCGGTCCGTTCCACTGCAGCGCCAGCAGCACCAAGGCCGCCCCCAGGCCGCCGTAGCAGAGAGGCGGAACCCAGCGGGTGGCGGCTCTCTCGCCGGCCAGGTCCACCAGCAGGCAGGCGATCAGGGCGATCAACACGGCTGCCTCCGGGGCGATCGCCCCGGCGTTGAGCTGGAGGTTCAGGCTGCCCGTGCTGAGCCCCGAGGCGATGGTGTCGGTCACGGCGGATGACGCCGTGGAGGTGGCCAGCAGCATCGGTGCCATGGGCGGAAGCTCTGCGAGGGAACCGACGAAGAGTGCGCCTGGGAGTGCCACGGGAATGGCCACAGGGTCGAAGACATCCGGTGCTGCGGACTGTAGCGGCCGTTTCGGGGGGTGACGGCCCTGCGTTTGGCCTTGCTTCGACCATCGGGCCCCTCCCCTTGACCGTCGGTGCGATAAAGAGGGAAGCGGTTTCTTGCGTTTCCGTGGCGCACACCCTGGTCATTGTCGAGAGCCCTACCAAGGCCAAAACCATCCGGGGGTACCTGCCGAAGGACTTCCGCGTGGAGGCCTCCATGGGCCATGTACGGGATCTGCCCAACAACGCCAGTGAAATCCCGGCGGCCCACAAGGGCGAGAAGTGGGCCAACCTCGGCGTGAACACCGCCAACGACTTCGAGCCCCTCTACGTGGTGCCGAAGGACAAGAAGAAGGTGGTCAAGGAGCTCAAGGACGCCCTCAAGGGCGCCGAGAGGTTGCTGTTGGCCACGGACGAAGACCGCGAGGGCGAAAGCATCAGCTGGCACCTGCTCCAGCTCCTCTCCCCCAAGGTGGAGGTCAAGCGGATGGTGTTTCACGAGATCACCAAGGAGGCGATCGGCCGGGCCCTGGACAGCACCCGTGAGCTCGATATGGAGCTGGTGCATGCCCAGGAGACCCGTCGCATCCTTGACCGGCTGGTGGGCTACACCCTCTCGCCGCTGCTGTGGAAGAAGGTGGCCTGGGGCCTCTCGGCCGGCCGGGTGCAGTCCGTCGCCGTGCGGCTGCTGGTGCAGCGGGAGCGGGCGCGGCGGGCCTTCCGCAGCGGCAGCTACTGGGACCTCAAGGCCCGGCTCAGCCACGGCGGCCTCCGCTTTGACGCCAAGCTCAGCCAGGTGAAGGGCGAGCGGATCGCCGGCGGCGGCGATTTCGATGAGAACACCGGAGCCCTCAAGGCCGGCAGCAAGGTGCGGCTACTCGCTGAGGCCGAGGCCCGCGCCCTGGTGGCGGCGGTGGAGGCTGGCCCCTGGCGGGTTACGGCGGTGGAGGAGAAGCCCACCGTGCGCAAGCCGGTGCCGCCCTTCACCACCAGCACCCTGCAACAGGAGGCAAACCGCAAGCTGCGGCTCTCGGCCCGCGAAACGATGCGCACCGCCCAGGCCCTCTACGAGCGGGGCTTCATCACCTACATGCGCACCGACTCGGTGCACCTCTCCGACCAGGCGATCAACGCGGCGCGCAGCTGCGTGGCCGACCGTTACGGCAAGGAGTACCTCTCGCCGGCCCCCCGCCAGTTCACCACCAAGGCTCGCAACGCCCAGGAAGCCCACGAGGCGATCCGCCCGGCCGGGGAATCCTTCCGCACCCCGGCCGACACCGGTCTCGACGGCCGCGATCTGGCCCTCTACGAGCTGATCTGGAAGCGCACTGTGGCCAGCCAGATGGCCGACGCGAAGCTCACGATGCTGGCCGTTGACCTGGAGGCCGCCGCCGCCAGCGCCGAGGGCCCAGCCACCTTCCGCGCTAGCGGCAAGCGGATCGACTTCGCCGGCTTCTTCCGTGCCTACGTGGAGGGCAGCGATGACCCCGACGCCGCCCTAGAGGGCCAGGAGGTGCTGCTGCCGGCCCTGAAGGTGGGCGATGCCCCTGCCGGCGAGGCGGTGGAGGCCCTGGGCCACCAGACCCAGCCACCGGCCCGTTACAGCGAGGCGGCCCTGGTGAAGATGCTTGAGAAGGAGGGCATCGGTCGCCCTTCCACTTACGCCTCGATCATCGGCACGATCGTGGACCGCGGCTACGCCACGCTCCAGAACAATTCCCTCACCCCCAGCTTCACCGCCTTCGCGGTGACCGCCCTGCTCGAGGAGCACTTCCCCGACCTGGTGGACACCAGCTTCACGGCCCGGATGGAGAGCAGTCTCGATGAGATCTCCACCGGCAAGGTGGAGTGGCTGCCCTATCTGGAGGGCTTCTACAAGGGTGAGAAGGGCCTCGAAGCCCAGGTGCTGCAGCGCGAGGGCGACATCGATCCCGGTGTCTCCCGCACCGTGGAACTCGAGGGCCTGCCCTGCGTGGTGCGGATCGGCCGCTTCGGTGCCTACCTCGAGAAGAAGCGGGTGGCCGACGACGGCAGCGAGGAGCTGCTCAAGGCCACCCTGCCGGTGGAGATCACCCCCGCCGACCTCGATGCGGACCGGGCCGAGCTGATCCTCAAGCAGAAGGCTGATGGCCCCGAATCGATCGGCGTTGACCCCGAGACCGGCGAGGCGGTCTACCTGCTGTTCGGCCAGTACGGGCCCTACCTGCAGTTGGGTCAGGCGAGCGAGGCCACACCCAAGCCGAAGCGCGCCTCCCTGCCCAAGGGCGTCAAACCTGAGGCGATGACCCTCGAGGATGCCCTCGGGCTGCTGCGACTCCCCCGCCACTTGGGTGAGCACCCGGATGGCGGCAAGGTGCAGGCTGGCCTCGGCCGTTTCGGGCCCTATGTGGTGCACGACAAGGGCAAGGGCGAGAAGGACTACCGCTCCCTCAAGGGCGACGACGACGTGCTGGCGATCGGCCTGAGCCGGGCTCTCGAACTGCTGGCTGAACCCAAGCGGGGCAGGGGTGGTCGCACCGCCCTCAAGGAACTTGGCATCCCGGAAGGGGCCGAGGAGACGATCCAGCTGTTCAATGGTCCCTACGGGCTCTACGTGAAGCAGGGCAAGGTGAATGCCTCCCTGCCGGAGGGCACCACGGCCGACACCATCACCCTTGAGCAGGCGTTGGAGCTGCTGGCCGCCAAGGCTGCCAGCGGCAAGGGT
>Ga0209401_1002402_pt1 | contig 12165 bp, 28 predicted proteins | sample M_140807_MF_Meta_FD_187318 | JGI IMG/M metagenome (GOLD analysis project Ga0209401, IMG submission 187318) | Freshwater microbial communities from Lake Montjoie, Canada to study carbon cycling - M_140807_MF_MetaG (SPAdes) (version 2) | ecosystem: Environmental > Aquatic > Freshwater > Lake...
ATTTAAATAATCTTCTATACTTATATTATTTATTTTTTCCATGTAGTGAAAATCTCTATGACAATTAGAACATAACACTACACAATTATTTAATTCGTTTTCAATTTTTAATTTTTTAGTTTTAAAAGAAGCAGTACCTGAAATTGAATATTCTGATATGTTAAAATTTTTCATATTTGGATCTTTATGATGAAAATCTAAGACCCAATGTCTATTCTCCTCACATTTACCACATTTGGTTTTTAAACTAATTATCCATTCTTTAGCTTTTTTATTATTTTCTCTTTCATTTTTTAACTGGCATTCTTTACAAAGGCCTGAGTGTCCATCCTTAGTGGATTTGTTTTTATAGAATAAAGAATATTCTTTTATATCTAAACATTGGAAGCATTTTTTCATGCTTATAAATATATTAGAGAATAACTCTCTAACAAATTAGTGCACCTTATAGGACTCGAACCTATACGTCTTCACATTATGAGTGTGCTGCTTTAACCTATTTAGCTAAAGGTGCTTATTTACAAATTGCATCTGCTACGTATGAAGCTACTACTGCGTTTGGTTTACAACGAGGTGTGTACCCCATTGATTCAACATAACCTAAAGCTGCTCGTAACACTTGATTTGATTTATATTTTGGGTCTGGGTTTAGATCTATATCTATAAAATTAGGTTTTGGTATTTCATATTCAACTAAATAATTAGCTACTTGAAGTGAATATTCAACCTCATTCCATAATCTACTAAATCTATCTCTAATAAGAGGAACTATATCTTTAACATATAAAACATGCCCTCCCTTCCTAGTATTATGTAATACAATTACTGTTGCAAAAGTAGTATTTCTTGTATTTTGAGAATCACTACCTATAAAAATACTTGTATCACTGTTTTTAGATAAAAAATCTTTAATATATGGAATTAAATCAATTTCATTTCTAGTTGTCAATGATTTGAATTTTAAATCCATATAAACTTGTTTATCATAAATAATATAATAAAAAGTTTTTAATCACCAAACTTTATTTGGAGAGTAGATTCTAAAAAAATGATATGAAGTACGAGCTAAAGGGAATCTAATTACAAAGAAATTATAGCTATCCCAAAATTTAATAATATACTTACTATCAAATTTTCCATCAAAATAAACTTCAGCTGTTCCTGTTTTAAGATCACAAACAAACTTTAAAGCATTGTTTTGAATAACATAGATGTCTTCTTCCTCTATTAGTTTAATCTTATAGAGTTGATCTGTCCTATAAAGTGAATCAATGACTATATGACTGTGACCTGGAATGAATAGTCTATATTCTTCTTGATCAAATCTTTTGTTTATAGGAACGTATTGAGAGTATAATGAAACCTTTATTAGTAGTGCTAGAAGCACAGTTAATATTTTCATTATGGTGTGTTTATAATAAATATTATAAACCTAGTACCCTTCACTTGGGTGTATTGCGGAGAGCATTGGGATCGAACCAAATTCAACTTACGCCGAACATCTCGCTTAGCAGGCGGACCCTATCTCCGTTTAGGGTTACTCTCCAGTAGTACCCCTATCAGGGATTGAACCTGAAACCTACAGATTAGAAATCTGTTGCTCTATCCAATTGAGCTATAGGAGCATTTGTGGTCAAGGCAGGATTTGAACCTGCAAACCCATCACGTTAAGGCTGGTTATGGGCAGTGCTACCTACGACTTGCGTTTCCCTGAAGTGTTATCTAGAAACACTTTCTTCCGCCACTTGACCTAAAATTAATCTTTTAGATTATCATACTTACAACATGTCAAATAATAATCAATAATGTTCTCTTTAGACACATTAATTCCTTTATGTAACGTTCTAGTAACTACCACCCACAACTCGTCTATGTGGGTGGTAATTGGTTCTAGATTCAGCTCTTTACTTATTAGCTGATGTAGTTCTTGTTTAGAATTAAGCTGCATACTCAACTGCAAGTTCATATAGTTTAGCATTCAAATCAAGATCTTGTTTAAAATTCTTAATCTTACGTGCTTTGCGTAATTTAGTACCCGAGATATATTCAAACATACCATGCACTAGTTTTTCTTGAACTACATTAAACACACTCCAGAGATCATCTCCTTTATCCTCAGGGCGAGTTGGTGTAACTAATGCACTATAATTAATAGTAATGTTTTCTAATTGATCTGCCCCAAATCGAATTGCAGCTGCTTTCTTAGCAAACTCAAAGATTTGTGCTTTACGGAGTTTCTTTTTCTTAAATGAATTCATTGATTCAACAGTTAGTGGAAGTTTTTCTACTATCTTACTAATTACAGCTTTCAACTCTTCAAAATCATATCCGTAGTGACGAATTTTAAGATTCTCAAACTCTTTAGAGCAAATAACCAAACCATTCTCACACACCATACGGAACAAACCCGCTGTGAAAGTAAATGCATTTTTACCGTCATGGCTATTAGTTAATAGAATCTGTGGGTAAGCATGATCACCATCTTCTCCATTAATGACAATATCATTATTACGGAACACAACTAGGTGTTTTTGGTAACCATCACCTTTACGGGCGCGTACTTGTTTTGCATCAACTACTCCCCAACCTAGCTTTTCCATATCCTGGATAATTTGGAAGGTTGAAATGTGAGCATATTTTTCACTAGTGCCTGGGGCACCTTTAGCTGTGAAAATTGATTTTGCTTGTTCACGAATCTCTGATTCGTTTAGAAATGTGTTTTTTTCAATGTTTAACATAACCTTTATTTTATTTAATTATTAATTTATCTTATACCTAAATATAACATCCTTTTCCTGTGAAGCCAAGCCTCCTGTTAAAGACTCTCAATCAAGTAACAAATCCGTTGAATAGTATCATGCTTCTTCATACGGATATCCATTCTGTACGGTTCCAAATCCAACGTTTTATCCATTTGTTGTACCTGAATAGCCATGAATTTCAGTTTCTCAGTAGTAGTTCCTTCAATTTCTCCCTCCATAATCATATCAGGGAGTACAATGTTTGGTTTCTCTACTGCTTTTCTACCACGTTTTTTTGGTTCAGTAGTAGTAGTTGTGTTCAGTTGAGTCTCAACTTCTTTCTTTTTACCCAATCCAGGTGGGCGGCCACGACGTTTTTGTTCCATAACTTTTATTTGTGTTTAATTATATAAAAAATAATGCTGTAATAAGCCAATAGTAAGATATTTGAATAATATATCCAACTTTCAAAGTTTTAAATGATGTATTATTGCCGCGTTTTTTAGCCTCGATCTGTACATGTGATACTGCGCAATATGCCATCCAAATAAATGCTGCTGTTGTTACCATGTTCTAAATTTTTAATTATACCTAAATATAACATCAACTTTCCCGGAGGCCAAATAGAGGGTTAGGGGAGTGTAGAAAACCCCGATGAGTAGCGAATTCACCGGGGTTTGAGTAGCCTAAACTACAACGGTCCTAAGTCCGTTTATCTTTAATTCATATATACATATCTAAGGAAAAAGGCCCATACATGTGGACCCTTCACCATCACACCTTAATACGTATATACAGATATACTAGTGATTATAATTTGAATTACACGGGCAGCTATTACTGTTAAACCTAAAATAACAGCAAAGTAGTACATGAAGTTCTCGAATGGAGAATGTAAGTGATTTTTATTCATAACCTTTATTTTATATATACAAATATACTTATATACTTCGTCGATGCCAAACTTTTTTATAAAAGAGAGATTTTGGGTTTTACTATTTGTATCTTAAAGGGTTAGTCTGGGAATATGTGGGTGGCTAGGTAGCGTATATACGTATATACAATCGGCGCGCAAAGATCGTATACGATCTGTTTTGTGCGCATTCGCGCAGGAAGATCCGGTATCCACGTATATGGACCATAACGCGCATGGTAGCGTAGTATACACGTACCGTATACGTACGTACGGTGTACTGCGGCACTCTTACAGGTGCAGGAAGATCAAGACTAACCTTCTTGGAGGACCTGTTTTTCCATCAACCGCAGTCTTCCGTTGTTGTATCTTGCGACCTCGTTAATCGCCGTCATAGTGAAATACGCAGTCTTAACCTTACCCATTACCGTGTTTAGGTCATCGTTGCTTAACAGCGCTTTACCTAACGTATAAGCAAACAACATATTGGATATGTCTATATCGGCTTGAGTTGCAGTAACATCAAGGTAATCCGCTTCAGATACCTCACTAATAAACATTCCACTACTAAATCCTTCTAGGTTGTATCGTGAGACAAAATCACTAGCGTAACACCATACAAATATGTTCTCGGTGTTAGTGAGGTGAGGAGCTACCTCGGAATTGATTACATAGCCTCTATCTGGGAACTGTCCTACACTCATTAGTCCTTGAGGTGTGCCGTGACCGAGCATCACTATTCGATCATGAGTCTGGATCATATCTATAATTTCATCTTGGTTCTTGTCTCCGGTTACCACAGTGGTGTTAGGTAGGTCTTGATAGATGTATTTTAGGAAGTCAGTTGATCGATCATCAGGATGGATCACTAAAGTAGATTTAATCATATTATTATTTATTAGGTTTAGGGTTTGGAATTGATAACATAAATAATCCTGTTTGGTAGTAGAAGTAATCTGCATCACGGGCGTCCCATGAATTCATTTCTTCTTCTCTAACCTGCATAAACATTTCTTTAGATTTACTCATATGTTTTAATTATTAAATTATTGATATAAAGATAACATTATGACCTAGTGAGGCCAAATATAAGATTACATCTGTGATGCTACAATTATCACTCTAAGCACTAAACATAGTGAGAAGAAAACAATAGCGAATATTAAAATGTAATCAATGAGTGCTGGTTTTTGATTTGGGTACATATTATTTATTTTTAATTATTAATATAAAGATAACATCCTATTACCTGGATGCTAAACGTTGTTGATATCGTTTTATAAACTCACTTGACTCATCAAAGGTCAAGCTATCAGCTAACCTGATCACCTCATCAGCTGTTTCGATATCACATTGACCATAAGCATCAATCATGTTGTTACACTTGATCTGTAAATCAATCACTCTGTTAATCAAATCTTCTCTCATATTGTTATGTGTTTTAATTATTACCTAAAGATAACATAGGGGCCCCCTAGGGCCAAACAAAGGGGTTACCCCCTTATTCATTAATATTAATAAAACTAATTTCCATTATATCCCCTTTAAACTCTACATTATACCAATCATTCCCATAACCACCATCATAACAAATACCTTTACCTACATACTCCTTTAAATCCTCTAATAAAACTTTATTCTCATCCTCTAAATCATAATTCCAATCATCCATATAACAAAAATCATCATCATCATTTTTCTCCATTAAATCAAAATCATACCCTCTTTCCTCTCCATCTTCATACACACCCCAATCCCCATAAATCCTACTCTCAAACTCTCCAAAAATAAATTTATCAAATTTATTATTCCCTACTAAACCACCTTTTAACTCAATTACTTTTTCTAACTTTTTCATATTATTATTATTTTTAATTATTACCTAAATATAATATATTATTTTTAAAAAGCCAAATAAAAGGGGCCCCATTTGGGGCCATCCTCTTACATAATTAAAATAATAACACACACACTATCTTTTACTCATAAACGTAATCACATTTGTTGCCTCATCAAAAACCGAATCATCATCTGTTTCAAATGCGTCGTCAATGACACTTTCTATTTCTTTAATCAAAGCCCTATCATCAAAGTTAGTCTGGATAGTATTATTATAGTCCAATTCTAACTCTATATACTCATCACCCTCAATCCCAGCATTATTTATAGCTTCAGTTATTGCTGATTTACAACGTTCTTGAATCTCACGAGTGTACTCAATCAACTGTTGCCTTGTAAAACTAACCATTACTTCTTCACCTCGTTCTAGTTCAACAATATCATCCTGGGGAGTTAATTGTTTGATCATTTGATCCCTCATCCCTAATTTGTCAATGATGTACTCCATTGTTTCACCATCAACTCCTACTTCAAATAAAAGCTTAATAATCGAATCTGCAATGTTTTGATTTGTCATGTGTTTTAATTTTTAATTATTATTACCTAAATATAACATTTATTCTCCGTGGAGCCAAACTTTAATTAAAGATATACTTATTCTCCTTAATGAATTTATTTATAACCCCTAATGAGGTCTTACAGGCATCCTTCATCAACTCCAACTCCATCATTTGTTCAATGATTTCCTCTGACTCATTATATGAGATAGGTTGATTAAGTTCTAGGCTACACAGTGTAAGTTGTTCATGTGCTTCCTGGATCCCGTCTTTAGCTAATTTTGCCATTTCAATGGCGTCGATCATTACTAGGTGTTTCATGTGTTTATAATTTTTAATTATTACCTAAATATAACATTGTTCCCCTACGGGGCCAAATAGAGGTTTAATCCTCTATACTTAGTGTATCTATAAATTCCATTACCTGATCAAACAATTCTGGGTCACCAATGTCTTCACCATCTTTATTCCTCAAAGTAAAATCCATCACACTACCACTTTGATCTACCCATTCTTTGTAAACCAATACACCTGTCTCATCCTTGAGTGTATAGGTGTGTTCAACTAATTCACTAAACGTTTCGTGTTTTAATAATTCAAATTTACTCATGTTATTATTGTTTTTTAATTATTACTTAAATATAACATCCTGATCCTCCTAAGCCAAACTAGTGGTTACAACCACACATCAAAAGCATATATCTCACGTGTTTCATGATCTGATGTGATCACTACCTGGTGTTTGCCTATAATGTTTTGAATTTCCTCAATCAACATTGGACCAAAGATATACCTAGTATCCTTACACATTGCAACTACCTTACAATGACCAATCATTGGGTGGTCTAAAACTACTGGTTTAAATGATTTTGATTTACGAATCGCTGAAACGTACTTGTGAAAACTGTTCATACTCATATTGTTATTGTTTTTAATTATTTCCTAAATATAACATCCTATTTTCCTAAAACCAAACAAGTGGTTAAAGTTGTTTTTTAAGGCGCTTTAATTTAGTTCTTAGTTTCTTCTTTTCCTCCCTCCTAACTCGTGGTCCATGATCATATGGTGTGTAACCTTCTGGATAAGCCCAAACACTGATCCATTTTGTTTTGTCGGTGTTAAGGAACTCTATTCGTTCCTCTATCTCCTTAATTCGTTTTTCTATTTCACTCATAGCCTAAATATAACATTATATTCCCTTAAAGCCAAACAAGGGGGTCCGGATTTTCCTACCGGATCCCCCTAATGGGTGAGATTATATTAGGACCATTTATAGCCCCAAGCAACCCAAGACTCAATTGTGTTACCATAGTTATTAGGATCATTAGTAACCACTTCTATAAGCCTCCAATTAATATTTGGTGTGTTAAGTGTTATTTGAGGAGACATATATATTGTTGAATCCGCCCCCACCTCTGCTAAAATGTATATATTATTATCTTCATAGAAGAACTCTAAAGAACCATTTTGGAGTTGGTGAAATGATAATTTGTGGTGACCATAGTGTTCTGTTAAGAAAGTAAATGGTGTTGATAATGATGGTGAATTTGATAAAATCATGTTGTTATTGGTTTTAATTATTAATTAAATATAACATCATTTCCCCATAAAGCCAAACAGGGGTCCGGATCCCCCTACCGGATCCCCCTACAGAGGTGGGTCCGTTTCCGGACCCGATCCTCCTATAATTAAAACACACACATGACTATTCCTCATCGTCTGCATCAGGCAAACTATACTCAACCTGATTCAAACCAATTCTATATTTGATATATGATTCTGTATCACAATCCCTGTTCTTGCTAAAATACACTTTACGGCTGTCACTCCCTTTGATTCGATCAATATGGCACATTGCCTCAGTCATGTGTTTTAAACGGTTACTACCCGCAAAATCTCCAGCTTTAGTTACCTGTTGAATATTGATAAACGATGTATATTTTTTACCTTTATTCTCACCTTTCTTAACTTTGCTCTGGAGGCTCAGAAACCATAACTCAGCTGCACTCTCAGTTGTGCGGTAAGTGTCCTTATACATCTCAATTACCTCAGCAATCGAATCAATCGCCACCACATCATAACCATTATCTAAAACATACTCCATTGTCTCACGGATCGTCTCGGTGTAATTCTTCAGAAACAGAGTCGGCACTGTTTTGAAATGAGGCATTCGGCGGCAGTATTTAAAGTGACCTATTTCATCCATTTCCCCTGATACAAACAATACCTTCTTACCTCGAGCAGCCAAACGGCTCAACATATCCAGCACCACTGTGCTCTTACCTGAGCCTGGACCGCCGCATATGATCATATTAACTGCAGGCATCAATCCCTTTTGGCTGGATAAAATACTATCCATTAATGTGCCTGTACTCATAGGACGGAACACATTCTCATTGAAATTCAGCTCTGATCCCTTAAAGATCTTTACTGTTGTTGGATCAAACGTTACCGAATTCTCCTGAGCCTTTTTTGGGCGGCCCTTACCTTTTTTAATTACTAAATTGTTCATGTGTGTTAATTATTTTTAATTATAGTCTAAATATAACATTATTCCCCTACAAGGCCAAATTTACCTCACAATCTTTTAATCTTGTGTTAGTATTTAAATATTATATATTGAATATTTCAATGTTTGTCCATTTACTGTTATTTCGTATCTACCTTTAGTTTCACTAAATGATATTTCATCTAGACTTGTCATTTTTTTATTTTTTTCTCCAATAGGAAGATAATCTCTCTCTGCATAAACCTTGTTTCCTTCAGTATATATTATATTAAAATCAATAGTTTTTGCGTCTTTGTTTTTTTCTTTCCTTTGATTTAATTGTTTTATTACTTCTATTTTATTTTCTTCAATAAAATTTTTTAATTTACTCATGTGTTTATTATTTTTAATTATTTGCTAAATATAACATCAGAGGCCCCCAAGGCCAAACAAAAGGTGAGGGGGGTTAAATACTCACCCCACACACCCCATAATCTGTATCACTATCAAACTCATCATCCTCATCATAAACATTACCAATATCAAATCCTGGGAAGTTGAAATTGTAAGTCCAATCTGTATGGTCTGTGATTGATAATACTAGTTCTGTGTTACCAAAACCTTCGTTTTTTAACTCTGTTAATTGATCGATTAATTCTTGTACTGTCATGTTATTGTGTTTTTTAATTATTACCTAAATATAACATCACTCCTCCACAAAGCCAAACACTTACATACACATGTAAGTCTCTGATTTGGACCAACTCTCATAAAACTCTGCCCCATACTCAACCACATACTCAACTGGTATCCCTTTATGGTAAATTTTACGTCCAAATATTGAACCTAAATTTACCTTACCTCCTCTTAAGCTGGTTACTCTGTAGTTACCCTCTTCAAATCTAACAATACTTCCTACTTTAACCTCAATTTTTTCTTGTTTCATGTGTTTTAATTATTTAATTATTGCCTAAATATAACATCACTTCCCTATAAAACCAAACAAGAGGTTAAAGAAGTTTTAACCTAATTTAATAACAATAGTTGAAGAATAGCCCCAATGTCCCCATTCATAATTAATACCTAATTTTTTACAAAATGAAGTTAATTTATCTCTATTTATATTAATATTACCATTATAAAATGTAGGACATATTTCAAATTGATTCTTTTGATAATTTATCCTCATCATAGGATAAGCTTTAAATTTCTTAAAAGCTAGTTCTTTAAACTCTTTAACTGTAGTGTTAGTGTTTGGAATTAATTTGCTGTTGTGTTTTTGTTTCATGCGTTAATTATTTTTAATTATACCTGAATATAACATAGGAGGCTCCCAAGGCCAAACAAGGAGTAACAAATGTTACCCTTGAATTAAAATTCCATTTTCAAATATAGTCCAACTAAAATCAGAGATCTCTTCATTCTTATTCATTAACTCTTCATTAACTAACTCATTTTTAAGATCTTCTAAATTAGCAGCTTCTAAAGAAACGTTGTTATGAACGTCATTTGAAAAAACAATAAGATAATTTTTCATGTGTTATTTATTTTTAATTATTTGCTAAATATAATATTAAAGGCCCCTAAGGCCAAATCTTAACTAACCCTTCCTAAAAACTCTTCTGTTGTAATTTTAGATTTAATAAACCAATCCTCACAATCATAAAACCAGCCTTCTAAAAATATAAGATGGTTATATTTAGGTTTCTTATGAAAGAAACAGCAGACTCTATAGCCTTTTGCTTCAGCTAATGTAGCTAATAATTTTAATTCAGTTCTGTCTTTACAAACAACCCCTTCATAATCTTTAAATTTTTTCATAGTTATGTGTTTTAATTATTGCCTAAATATAACATTACTCTCCCATAAGGCCAAACATTATATAATAGTTCTTTTAACAATTTTATACTCTATTAATTCATAATGTAACCAATTTAATGGAATTGATATAACATCATTTTTAGGAGTTTTACAAAAGTATGTCCCCATAGTAGTGTTTGGATTAAACTTTTGTTGGGTCTTTGAAGTAGTGCCTGCAAATTGATTTACTTTAAATTTACGTCTAAAAAGTTTAGTCATTTGCTTAACACCTTCTTCATTTAAGCCTTTGTTAATAATTTTAATCATTTTTTTGTGTTTTAATTATGGCTAAATATAACATCCCTCTCCCACAAGGCCAAACAAGGGGGTTCCTCCTACCCGATACCCCTACCCGATACCCCTACAAAGAGAAGCGGTGCCCGTTGGCACCGCTACCCCTAAAAAACACATGGCAACTACTTGGCCCTGATTAGGCCATTTGACGCTCAGAATTCTTCTGGCGACGGCGAGTGATACTGTACATTGCTGTTGCAATATCCTCATTGATTGAACGGGTACCGTTTGCGATACCTGAGATGTGAGAGGTTGAATAACCTGTCATGTCTGCGATACGCTGGGTATCACCTGAACGCTTTCGAGCGTTGTAAAACGCCAATTTGGCGGTTGAATTTAAACGATTCATAACTATATAATTAAAAAATTAGTTGCGGAAATAGGATTCGAACCTATGACCTCCAGGTTATGAGCCTGGCGAGCTACCTCTGCTCTATCCCGCTATAAAATTAGTACCCGGGGCCGGACTCGAACCGGCACAACCATTTCTGGTCGAGGGATTTTAAGTCCCTTGCGTCTACCTATTTCGCCACCCGGGCATATTGTGGGCCTCGCACCCACTCGGGAGCATGTGTAACCTCCAATTAGGCCTCAGTAGGAGCGGTCTCCACCTTCTTGGTTGACGGGCGTCCCCGCTTCACCACGCCTCCGTTAGCGGCAGCGCGCGCTGCTTTCTCTGCGAGTCGTTGTTGGCGTTTGCTTGTTGCTACTACTGGGCGGCCTTTTGATTTGTCTGTTGTTGGTGCTGCAATTGCAGCTGCTGTTGTTTCTTCTTTTTTCATAACCTTTATTTATTTATTTATAATATTAATATAACATATTTCCTTAATGAAGCCAAACCTATTTTATCTATTTTTTCTACCTGATCTCCCTACTTGTTTCCCCTACCTGTTTTCCCTACCTGGTCTCCCTATAGGGTGTTCAACCAAATTAAAATTGAAACCCAAAACATTACTACCAGGGCCCAATATGCTACTCGAACAGCTTCATATTCACTTTCTTTCATTTGCTGGAAGAACTCGGCTAGCCATGCTACCGCACATCCTATGAATATTAGAGCTACAAATAAAATCCAAAACATGTGTTATTATTTTTTAATATACCTAAATATAACATCATTTTCTCCAGAGGCCAAACAAGAGCACACATAGGTTTGTATATACTTATATATCTTATATATAGAAAGGCTTGGCTTGAGCGGGGTAGGGGGGTCACCTACCCCATCCCCCTATACCACCTGTTCTCCCTACCGTTTGTCACATATACTTATATCCTTATATCCCTATATTTGGATATCCGTATTCCATAACATACTTGATCTACCGTTTGTCACACTTGATTGAATCACATTTAATTGAGTCACAACAGATAGTATCACATTGACTTTGTTCTAAGCAAACCTGTTGGTTTGATTGTTCACAGTTGTTACCTGTTTTTCTTGATTCACCTAGTGTTACAATTACACATGTGATT
>Ga0209401_1002409_pt1 | contig 12147 bp, 7 predicted proteins | sample M_140807_MF_Meta_FD_187318 | JGI IMG/M metagenome (GOLD analysis project Ga0209401, IMG submission 187318) | Freshwater microbial communities from Lake Montjoie, Canada to study carbon cycling - M_140807_MF_MetaG (SPAdes) (version 2) | ecosystem: Environmental > Aquatic > Freshwater > Lake...
ACAACCTGTCCCTCAATAGTCGAGGTTCCAGTTGTGTAGGTAGCACCGATTGTGCTGTTGCCAGCAGTGCCGGCAGTGCCGAAGGCAAAAGATGTCGTCGAACCAATTGTGATCCCAGAAGTCGCCAGATTAACCCTTCCTGCAGAAGGATTCACTGATCCGCCGAAGTTACCGCCTCCAAGAAAATTAATCACGCCGCCAGTCCCAGTTGACAGCTGAATGTTCGCTAAACTGCTGCCTGCCGCTAGGTTTAAATTTAAGACGCCTGAAGTATCGGCCTTGATACTTGATCCCGTGACTCCACCAATCAATACACCGTTAATGGTTAGCGCTCCAGACCCTGTTGTAGATCCATTGGCTTCAATAATCACCGCCTGAGCAGTGGTGGATCCGATCTGAATCGTTGCATTCGAAGCGATGGTGATTGATCCTCCGTCTCCTGGCGCAATTTTCGTCTGCCCTGTTAGGTTAGAATCCTCAAGCAGAAGAGTTAAATTGCTAAAGGTTTGATTGCTTGCGCCAGTAAGTGCGACGTTCTCAATAAAATTTGCTGTCGCGGTTGTGTTCGGATCAATTTTCAGTGTCGTATTAGCGCTACCTGCACCAGTGATATTGTAACTCGTTTTAGTTCCGCTGAAGTACCAGTACATCTTTTGGACTGTGAAAAGACCCGCGCCTAGAGTTGGTGCGCTTTGAGCAGAATAGCCAAATCTTGCCTGATCTACACTTGTCGGAGCCAATCCAAGGCTCCAGTTGGATCCAGTGGACCAGTCGCTACTTGTGGCGCCACTCCAAGTATCTGTCGCAGTTTGTCCCGTTCCAGAAGCCAAAATAGTTGCTAAGCCAACAAGCAGAAGCAAAGAAGTTTTAGATGTAATCTTTACCATTTTATTTTTCATATAATCATTATTTAGCATATCTTAGAGAATTTTCTTCGGATAATTATCCTAAACTTCATTTTGTGCATCATTCACTATATATACTCCTGAAGTACAATGCTTTATGCACCAATATTACTTCCTAAATTTGTTCTGTGTTGCTGAATCTCAGAAGGATACAGGCACTTTCGCTGATTCTTATAAGGATAAGGGGACTACCCTACCCGACCGCAGATCATGCCCAAATGAGGCCTTATATCTCTCCACTCTTCTCCCTTTTTATTTGAGACAATTTTTACCCGACTCCACTGAGCAAAAAGCAAATCTCTCAGAACAAGTGCAGCCAGGTCCGTCTGGAAAAAAGATGCGACTCATTACCTTTTTCAGCTTAGTCCTTTCCTTGGGTGGTTTGGGAGGATTGGGATGGTAACGTGAAAAAGTAAATCATGATTTCGTTTTTTCCCTCTTTTTACCCAAGGCTCCAGTCCGGATGGGAATTCGCGGGTCACTGAACCCAAACGGTCCCCATGCCAAAACGCAAATTCGCAGTCGTCGGCACCGGTTCCCGCGTTCCGATGTTTATCGATCCGATCGCGGACACCTACCGGGAGACGTGTCAGCTTGTTGGATTGTGCGATCCCAGCAAAACACGCCGCACGTTTCATCAGCGTCGGCTTCAGGATCTTTATGGTGCTGGCCTTGTGCCAACCTTCTCGGATTTCGGGGAGATGCTGAAGATGGGGCAACCCGATGTGGTGATCGTTTGTACGCCTGACAATCTCCATCACAAATTCATTGTGCAGAGCCTGGAATTTGGTGCGGATGTCATCTCCGAAAAGCCCCTGACCACCGACGCCGCAAAGTGTCGGACCATTTGCGATGCGGTGAAACGCACGGGACGGTCCGTGCGCACCACCTTCAACATGCGCTGGACCCCGGGGGCCAGCAAAGTGCGGGAACTGATCGCCCAAGGAACCATTGGCCGAATCCGGCACGTGGACTTCGAGTATCAGTTGAACACGTCCCATGGCGCGGATTATTTCCGGCGTTGGCATAGTGCCAAGGAGTATTCCGGTGGACTTCTGGTCCATAAATCCACCCACCACTTTGACCTGATCAACTGGTGGATCGATGCGATCCCGAAAACGGTTTTTGCCATGGGAGATCTCGTTTTCTACGGCAAGAAAAATGCCTTGGAACGGGGGGATGACAACCTCACGCGCTATCCGAGGTATACGGGTGTCCCCGAGTCTGTGGGAGATCCGTTCCGCCTTGCGCTGGACGATGGGAAGGATCGCTTCGCCCGCGAGCTGTATCTGAATGCGGAGGAAGAGACTGGCTACATCCGAGACCAGAACGTTTTCCGTGAAGGAATCGACATCGAGGATTCGATGAGCCTTTTAATCAGGTACCGCACTGGGGAAATGGCGACTTACTCTCTGAACGCATATTGTCCGAACGAGGGATTCCGGGTCTTATTTTCAGGCGATCGTGGGCGTATCGAATACGCGGAGAAGTTTGATTCCCATATCCTGGGTGAAAACGGAGAAACAAAATCTAATTTGGAGGGACACTCGAGAAGCTTGCAGGTTCAGAAATTGTTTTCGGAGCCGTATGAAGTTCAGATCGCCAAGGTCGAGGGTGGACACGGAGGAGGCGACACCCTGCTTCGCGAACAGATCTTCTCGGCCGCCCCGCCGAGAGACCTTCTTGGACGGAGTGCGGGACACGAGCAGGGAGCCGCCTCGATGCTGGTGGGTGCGGCTGGGAACCTCTCGATCTCCACTGGACAGCCGATCCAAATTGACGATTTACTCGAGCTGAACTCCTCTGCGACGCGCCTGCACGAACTCTGCTAAGCATTCGGCTCCGGCCTCCTTTGGCATGAGTGCAGGTGATGATGTTGCGCAAAACTCTTGTCTGATCACGGCGAACTTCTGAAACGAACTGGGGGGGTGCTTGTTGAAACACCCTGCGAATCAAGGCTCTTTAGATAGGCTATCGCATTCTGGTTCGTCCTCTCGAAAGAGAAATCATAAACAAGCAGGTGCATCTCCCTCACCTCGGGACCGTAATTAAAGTAGGCGTCACAGTGATAATTGGCCATGGCCACCTCAGCAGATTTGACTTCTTGTGGGTCGTAGAAAAGGGCGCAACCCCCGCCCCCTTTTCGCGTGTCAACTGCCGGAGTATCGAGATCAAAAACAGCGTCGTGCAGAAAAAACCAACGCTCCTCGGGTTCCAATTTGAAGGTAAAGGCCTTCTCCCCCGGTCGGAGCACTTCGGTTCGTTTCGTCGTGGCTACGGCCCGTGTCAGCTTATTTTTGGGCTCGTCTGTGCTTGGAAAACATTCCAGACCGATGCGCGTCGCTTGGAGCGCTTGGTGGGGCTCGACCCGGACGGTAAGAATAACTTTGTCGTCTCCCTGCCGCATCGTGAAGAGAAGTTTTACTTTTGCCTGTTCCCCGTCTTGCACCGCCTCAATGCGGGCTTCGGTCGCGTCACCGCCAAGGGTTATTAATGTTTTTTCCTCGAATCCCTCTTTCAACGAGTGTCCCTTGTATTGGAAATAGCGCTCCCCGTTGACCCACACCGTACAAAGCTCGTTCATCTTCCAATTCATCTGCACGGGAAGTGGCATACCGATGGATGCGCCGTTGGATTTGAAAGCGAAGATGCGGCGTCCAGTATCGATCGTGATGAGACGCTCTAGATAGATCTGCCCACCCATCTTGGACTCGGTGTAACCAGTGTCGGTCACCTTCATCTCAGCCAGCGTAAGACCGCTGGTTAAGAACATGGTTATCCAAAATAGAAAAGCCGCAGAATATCTTTGGGCGCTTCTTCCTGGGAACATCTTGATTCGATCCCGCCTGCTGTTTTCGGTAATTGGATTTGGTGTTTGATTTCCTCGATCAAGGATAACTCCATGGAAACCAACCAAGGTTGCCGACACCCTTTTTCCGTACCCCGTTCTCCATGGCATCCAGATCATTCAGGACTACATGAAAAAGGGGTTCTTTTCATGTTGGGATGAGAATCCCATGCTCTCCCACAATAGTGAATGAGTTGCCGCGTTTGGATAGCCATCATCTCCTCTCGCCTTGTCCTGCCAAAATGCGAGGAATGGTGGGGTGCCTCTTCGGGGGATTTCCTCTTGGGCACAAATGAATCATGAATCAACCGACAGACCAACTTCTTCCTGGCACTGAAATACGTTGGGCGGACATACGGATTACCAGAACCGCTACGGAACTAGAGTTGTCCAATTCAAAGTTGGTCAGGGTTCTAGATTTATCCTTGGCTGTACCCCGCACGAAGAACCTGCGGCACAGTCCACTCAACACCGAGTATGCCTCGGCAAGACTCAACCAGATGGATTTCTCCTTCATGGGTTACAACCTTCCCGATTCTAAACGAACGACTCATTTCGCACTGGAATCGGTCGAGGTCGAGAAAAACACCGACTGCGTTTTGGATGGTCCCCATGTTCTCGTTCGTTTGCAGATTCATGACACAATCCAAGGACTGCATTTCGTCCGGGAGTATTTTATCTATCCCGACCTCCCCATCCTTGCCACACGTTGTGGCATACGGGCGGCCGTCTCGCCCAACCTTTCCTGGTCTCCCCGCTGCCTCTCCTTTAACCAAAACTCGCAAGCCTCGCTCCTTGAGAGTCGCGTGGACAGCGTGAGACTTGCCGAAGGCTTTGGAGATTTCCGAGCTGTGGAGTTTTTCGGGCGCTCGGACTACACCAATAATTTCCTCCGCGAGCATCCCCTCGCTGGGCCGACCTTTACCGCCCAAGGTAATTTACTGTTCGCGGAAAAGATTGGTGTCGGTGGAATCTTTTTTTTGCAGGAAGCCCCTCCCAGTAGCGAGCGCCGAGATATAGACCTGCACGACTTTCGCCTCGAGGACGAGACGGTCCATTCATGCTGCTGGGGAGTCGCTCCCCACGAAGTCAGCCCGGAGGCCATCGGGTTGTATGGAGAGGAGGAGCTGGGTGGGCGCCGGTTATTGAAAGAGTATCTCCGAACCCGGTTTCCGCAGGATCGGAACAAAGATTTCTCCATCATGGTCAACCCTTGGGGCTCCGGGAGCTTTACCAAGGATTTGAGCGAAGCTTTCTTACTGAAGGAAATTCAGGCCTCCTCGGAATTGGGTGCGACCCATTATCAGATTGATGACGGCTGGCAGACGGGAAAAAGCCTCTCGGCACTGATTCATGACAATCAAGCCATCGGTGAGGATTTTTGGAACATCTCCAAGGATCGTTTCCCCGAGGGGCTTGGTAGAGTTCATCAGGCTGCCATCAAGCATGGGGTCGAATTGGCGCTCTGGCTGGCTCCTTCCTTCAACCGCGAATTTCGAGATTGGAAATGTTTCGTCAACCTGATCGGTGGGTTACATCGGAAATTCGGAATGCGCATGTTTAAGATTGATGGGGTCGAGCTGCGCACGAAGGCTGCGGAGGACAATCTCGAGCAGTTGGTTCGCACCCTGAGGATCGAGTCCGACGGGAAGATTCTTTTCAACTTCGACACGACTGCAGGTCAGCGGGCGGGTTATTTCATGTTTTTGGAATATGGGAATATTTTCCTGGAGAATCGCTACGCCTGCCACCGGTGGGGACAGGTTTATCATCCCGAACAGGTTCTGCGGAACCTCTGGACTCTGGCCCAGTACGTCCGCCCTCAGACGCTGCAAATCGAAGTGACCGACTATCTCAACATCAACCGTGACTATTACGACCAACTCGGCGTCAGTCACCCCGATCTTTACTCCCCGGAGTATTGGGCCGCCGTGACTCTATTTGCCCAGCCACTCGTCTGGCTGTCTCCCTCCAAACTGGATCCAAAGATTCAAGCCATCTATCGCAATGTCCTGCGCTTGCACTTGCAGCACCGGGACGGGATTTTTAGTGGGGAGATTTTCCCCGTCGGCAACAAACCTGATGGTGCCAGTATTACAGGATTCCAGTCCCATCATTTCAAGGATGGCTCTGGGTTCCTGATCCTCTACCGCGAATTGAAAGCGCCCGCGATCGGAAAGGTAAAGATTCACTTCGCTCTTGATGCCCATCTTGTTTTGACCAGTTTGAGCGACGATTCTGGTGTGATTGAAAAGTGCGCTGGCCAAGAAACTGTTGAGGTAAGCCTCGCGGCCCCAGGGAGCTTCCGATTCTTCAAATACGAGCGGAAATAATAAGGGATGGGATGAGTTGTTCTGGCAAAGGCTTTCCTTGAAGATACGAATCTTTGCCTCCCTCTGTTTCTTTGGCACGACACTGCTCCAAGCGCAGGCTGCTACGAACATTGCCACTCCAGCCCCTTTGCAGGTTATGAAGAGTGGCGGCGATGTTCAGATACGAAGTCCGTTTTACGATGGCAAAGATCTTCTCATCTGGATCGGCCTTGGACTGAACCATCAGATTAATTCGCGCTCTACGTTCCTGGTGGATTCTTCCGCACCGATGTCTGAACAAATACCTTCGAATGCCCTGACGATTCATGGGAACGGCGACGATGCTGCGGCATGGCGGATTAACAGCAGCCCCATTGGGGCCAATCACGGTGTGGAGGGGGTGTGCGAGATGACCAGCGTGAGTCATGGCCTGACGACTGCAGATTTGGGAAGCGAGTGGAGGGACGAGGGCGGGCAAAGATTCTACCTGATCAAAATAGTCTCCTCCGATTCCCTTTGGTTTCTTGGCAAGAATTCGGTCAGCGCCCCTTTCTGGAAGTTTGACACTGTTCCCACCGGCCATTCTCTAACCGCTTCGCTGGGCAAGCGGATGCTTCCTTTCAGTAAATATCTCGTGACCCAATTACGGCCTGCGTGCCGGATCCGCCGCCAAGATTATCTGATAAACGGCAACAAGCCCGTGAAGGATGGCCAGATGTCCACAGGCAACTTTTTAGAAATTGCCGAGGAGTACGACATCATCAATCCGGGTTCGGTATTGGCGGACATTATTGCCCACCCGGGAATGGAGCGGAGCTTTATCGCTGATCATCTCGATGCAGTTCTGCGCAACGGAATCACGTATCGATTCTATCCCAACGGTTCTTGCGTCATCGACACGAAGTCCAAAGCTCTGCAGTCGTTCAACTTGGTTGCGGCACTTTTCGTCATGACGGCCAAACTCACGACCATGCATACCTCGTATTCCCGAGAATACTACGTTCCCAAAACCAAACCTTTTATTCTGGGCGGAAGGGCATTCGACTTTCAGAGGATTCAGAATTGCGACGAAGATCTTTCGGAAGCCGTGCATTGGCAAGCCGATGGATCCTACGTGGAAAACCCTCAAAATCTGCCCGAGCGGTTCATCCAGTTTCTGGCTCGCAAGGAGGATGGCAAATCCATCCACGATGTCGGCTTCGCCTTGGGATACTCCCTAATTCATGGCATCACCCAACCTCAGCAGCGCGCGGCCAACGCCAGCGAAGCGGGTTGGTTGAATACGAACATAAAAACCTACCCTACTGCCATGGATTCAAAGATGGGGGTGATTCCGGCCGGAATGGAATTTAATTGCGTAGGCTATCGCGACTACTTTTCTCCCAGGGATTATCCGGATGCATCCTGCGTTTATTGGCATCCGGAGGGCGACGACGTTCTCGTTTATGCTGATTATCATCAAAAGCTCGAATCCACGCTGGTGAAACTTCCTCCGGAATTCACCGGAAGAAAGATTACCATTGTGGAGCAGACTCTATCGATCAATCTGAAGACGAAAGACATCGTTCCCTCCGCCGGTATTGCACTTTCAGTTGCGGAAAACTACGGATACATCGTTCTCAAACTCTCATCGCCGTAAGTCAAACCGGCTCACTTCCGGCTCACTTTATCTCTTTTCGATCGGAGGACAGTAAATCAACAGATGGGATAGGGCGTCGCTCTCGCCGATAAACAGTTCGCCATTATTCCCTGTGATCAGAACATCCGCTTGATGTGCGACCCATGTTTTCGGGATTTTGGCTCTCATCATCCCCAAGTCGCTCAGATCTCGTTTCCTTGGGTCGTACCGAACCAAATGGACCAGTTCATCATTGGAACCGCATAGCCCCCAGAGTATCCCATCGTGCCCAACGGTCAGGCTTCGGATATAGCTTTCATTGGCCGGTTTGCCCAAAGAGATCAGCTGCTCGTCTTTGGGATCAAAAGCAAAGAGGTATCCATCCGCATATGTTCCCCCATAGACTATGCCGTCATCCGCCAAGACCAGAGCGCTGACGGTGTTGAGGTATTCCCGGCCTGGACTGACCGGTATTTTCATACTGGTTTTCCTAAAAACATCCTCTTGGGGCATATAGGCAATCAGGGTTCCATGCTGGCCAGAGAAATAGACATTCCCCCCCGCACAGAGAATGGCCCGGGAGACATTGCTCTGTTTTTTCACCGGATCGATGGTGACTTCCTTCACCGTCATTTTCCGTTTCTCCAAGTCATAGATAAAGAAACGACCAGAATGGTGCGAAAGGCCATAGATCTTTTTCTGATCCGCATCGATTGTCATGCAACCAATGCCGTCACCGGGCACAGCCACTCCTAGATCCTCAATTCCAGCCAACTCGGCAGAGGGAGGCTTGAAAAGGAGGCAGAATTCCCCTTTGTCCCGATCATCCAAGCTTTGAATCAGCAGATCCTTGGCGAGGGCATCATAAAGATAAAGACGGCCTGCTTGATCGGAACCGGTGGCAGGCATCGTTCCAAAGTAAATTCGCCCCTGCCGATCCGCTACCATGCTCCGGCATACCGACTCGCCCCCGCCGAACGTATTCAGCGGAATGAATCTTTTGGTCAATGGCAGGTAGAGAAATAAGTGGGATCTCTTCCCTGAGGTAGCTCCGAAGAGCGCTCCATGGTTTCCCATGGTGAGTGCAGTGATGGCACACTCATTTCTCGGAATCAGGGGTGTTCTGCCGCTCACCCCTAGCTCTTGGGCATAGAAGGTTCCTCGGGTGACAAAAACAGAATTTTGCGTCACGGTCGGAAAATGGTAACTGGACAGGAAAGGGCTAAGAGGAGACGACGGAACCTCCCGATAGCGCTCCTTGATTTGAGCCGGTAACTTTTTCTTGATGCCTGCCGGATTGAAAATTATGAGTTGGAGCGGATTTTGTTTTCCCGGTTGTTCGGAACCAAAATAAACATCGCCGTTATGTCCGACGGTGGCTGCCACGGGAGTAGATATTTGGGCCAGTCCTTCCACCTGCATCCGCCCGTAGTAAGTCTTGGTCCCACTTTGAATATCGATCGCCGCGATATGGGAGCCAGGTTGACCGGAAACATAGTTTTTTGTTCCGAAGTAGAGGGTCCCGTTCTGCCCTACCGCCATGGTGCGTCCCAAGGGAACATCCAGCGAATAGGCGCCCATCTTATCCTCCCCATAGAGCGTGCCATAATCTCGAATTTGCCCGTATTTCCCAATGGTGGGATCGAACTCAAAAACCCGTTGCCCGATCGCGCTGACCCCATAGAGCTTCACCTTGTCTGGACCTGCGATAAAATGCCAAACGCCATTGCCATCGTTCGTGCGCCATGGAGCGTTGGGGATCTGGAGCGGGAGCTTTTCCAGCTTTTCCTCCTTGGGAGAGTAGCGGAGCAGAAAACCCTGACAGTCGGTGGTATAAGCATACCCACAGGCGCTGTAGCAGGGACCCATGAAATCATATTGGGAAATGCGGCCCAGATCTTTGACCTCCCCGGTTTTGATTTTCACCACGATGAAGTGGGACTTTAAAAAGCTAGTGAGATAAAGCTCTTCCCTATCTGGATTGTAGGTGAGCCAACGACAACCCCCTTTGGGAGAAACCACGCCAAAATCCTCCACCCCCTTGGTCTTAGGATCGTAAATGATCAGGCGGGAACCCTCAAAGCACCGCGAGGCGTCATTATAAACATGCCAATAGTGATAAAAATCCTCGCCGGCTGGCGGGGCCGTCATATGGGTCGCCGCGAAAACCTTCCCCTCGTCCCCGATGCAGATAGCCGTATGAATTTTTGAATGCGGATGACGTAGACTGCCTGCAGGAGGTGGCATGATTTCTCCCAGATCCGCGATGTCCGCAAATCGGTCCGCATCCGGGTCGTAGCAGATCAACTGGGCGGAAATCCCCGGCTGGTCTTGCTCCGCGCTCAGGCCCAGATAAATCTTCCCGTCTTTCCCCGTAGCCGCCGAATAAATCACATTATGGTGGGGCTTCCCCTCAATGATCCGAGCGGTGATCAGACGTTGATCTACGATGTTATCTTTACCCAAGATAGCCTCCGAGGACGATTGATGGTCTTCCCGATCTTTTTTTCCAGGGCTGGATGCTTTTCTTTCCATGATGGATGCCTCTCTTTAAGAGTCAGGCCTTGGCGTCGTTTCCGGCGTGGCTGACATAGGCGGCATAGAGTTTCGCATCTTCGGGCCGGATACCTTCGAATTGGATATCCAGTCGGACGCGTCCGTGTTTTTTTTCTAGGGCCGAAGCGCCCTTCCAACGCACTGGCACACGCAGGCCGTTTTCCATGATGGCAACTGGATCTTCACACCCTGGAACCGGACGAAATCCCTCATCGACCAAGCGGACTTGCAAGTGGGTATGCTCCCCCAATCCATCCACATTGAGAAAGACATGGGCGGTACCATGGGTGATCTGAATCGGGCAGGTGCTAACCCGGTGGGGCGGGCGAGCCTCACGGTTTAAACAGCCCGCTAGGTTTTCAGAGCGGAAGGCTTGGATCCATCCGAAACGATCCCTAGGCCAAGAAACCACGAAAACGCCCTGACTTTCCACCGATCGCCAGTTTGAAAACCAGTAAAGCGTACGGTCTTCGTGATTGATCATTCCCTGGCCCTGGACCAGACCCGGGGAAATTCCAATCAGACTGCCCGGCATCTCACGTGCAGATAGAAATGGAAAATCAGGAATCGGTTCGTGAAAGTGAATCGCATCATGGGAGACGGCCAGCCCCAGATCCATGCAGACCAGGCGGCGATCCCGCGACGGATGCCCATTCCACATGCCATAGATACCAAGAATGACATTACCTCGATTCGACATGGCTGCTCCCAGATGGACTTCCTTCTCATGATTTACGTTGGCGGAGGTAGAGGGACCCGTTTGGTCCCCTGCCCGATTCATTCCCAAAGCCGAAATCGGCGACCAGTGGTCAAAATCGGCGGAAACGAAAGTACAGAGGGCACGAGCCATGACCTTGCTGTGGGGCCATGAAGGCTGCTGCCCGTTGAGATAGTACATTCCCCGATGTTTTATGAGACCTGACATCTCCAAGCTGTGACCCAGCGGATTTCTAGGGGAGAGCGTCCATCGAAGTCCGTCGGAACTGAACGCCGCACCCCAATATACATTGCTCCCAAGCCTCTTGCGGATTTCTGGATCCGGCGTGACCGCTTCAAAGATCATTTTAAACCGACGGGCGGGATCGGTTTCTTCGGGATCGTGAAGAATCACATTCGCGCAAATGTGCTCATCCATCGCAGGAAATTCCACAATGTTGTTCTTTTTGGATCCATTAAACTCCACTAAGCCGAGAACCGGTTTTTCCCAATGGAACCCGTCTCGACTCGTGGCATAGGACATTCGCCAGACCTTGCGCTCATGGCCGGCCCAATTGGTTCGCGGGCCACTGTTGCCCATGTACCACATGTGAAAGACGTCACCAATCTTGAGAGTGCATCCATAGCAAACCGCCAGCTCATCGTGCGAACCGGGAGGGCCGGCTGGTACCACGATACTCGAGGCTCGACTATTTGAGAGGCGGACTTCGGCATAGGCACGAAAAGGGAAGGCGCGATCATCGAACGCAAAAAGAATCGCTTCGGGAAGGGCCTGCGGGTCAGGTAGCGCTGGAAGCAGAATGTTGGCAGGCATCGCTACTTAAGTAAAGGGTCTGCTCCTTAGCTGACGAGTTCGATCCCTCTCTGGTGAATTCAAGGTGAATGAGCCACTTCGATCGCGGTTTGGGTGCCTTGTTTGATTCGGACCAGCCTGACGATTAATTTCAGGTAATGTCAAATTCTACTCCCTCGCTCCCCTATTCCGATCTTTTGAAGCTCAAACGATGGAACACCCCAACAATTTATAATGGCTGGGAACAGATCACTAGGCATGACGCCGGGCACCAGGGATTTAACTTAGAAGAAACTAAGGATTTTATGCCCCAGATGGGCCCAATGATCGGTAGGGCTGTGACCGTGGTCATCGAACCTGGGAATGCTGCCCACACGAAAACCAATCCCCACTCGACC
>Ga0209401_1002419_pt1 | contig 12097 bp, 13 predicted proteins | sample M_140807_MF_Meta_FD_187318 | JGI IMG/M metagenome (GOLD analysis project Ga0209401, IMG submission 187318) | Freshwater microbial communities from Lake Montjoie, Canada to study carbon cycling - M_140807_MF_MetaG (SPAdes) (version 2) | ecosystem: Environmental > Aquatic > Freshwater > Lake...
GATTGCGTTCAGACGCTCGCGAGCTTTGGCTGTCTTCTCCATTGCCGCCTTTGCGGATGCGATTGCCTCATCGGCCTTATTCATCGTATTAGTAATAGGCGCTGATGGCGGACCAGCACGAAGAGTAGGAGGCACATCCGCCAATGCCCGCTCAACCTGAAGCAGGAAAGAGAATTCGAGCTCGAGGCGTTTATCAATGTCCGCATTCCATCCCTCCTTCGCAACTTCGTCTGGAAACTCTGTTCGGGTGGCCTCCAACTGGTTCTTGTAGTCCTTGACGAGTGTTTCCGCATTCGTTAAGTTCTTCTCGATACTCGCAATTTCCACCGCTTCCTCGGGAACAATCTTCGCCCGTCTGGTCTGTGCTTCGTTCTTATTTGTCGCACGCCTGGTGAAGCGTGCCTCACGCGCTGCCTTCTGCTTCTCAACCTCTGCCGCATCTGCCTTGAATATGGTCGATTCGTAGTGCTTGTTCAGGTCGGCCGCCGTGATACGGCCACGCTTCACCTTCTTGAACCGCTTGTTCTTCTTGACCGAATCCTCAAGCGTATCTAGGCTCTGCTCTGCCTGGCGACGCAGGGTTTGTAATAAATCAAACTTCTCCTTGGCCTTCTTGAGTCGTTCTTCCAACCCAGGTGGAACTGCAATCGCTGGTTCAGGAATTGGAGTCATTGAAGTCTGTGCTTCATTGGTGGGTATCGAAGTCTGCACTGACTCATTGATGGGAACCGGTGGAGGTAGAACCGGAGCAGGAGTTGAAACGGGGGTCGGGACTGGGGTGGAGAGAGATTGAGCAGGCGGAACAGGTGGTTGTGCGGAAACAGGTAACGGAACGGCCGCAGACATAAGTTCAGGACGAGTGAGAGCCTCAGCGATGTGGTTGAGAACAACAGGGTCAACAATGTTCCGTGCGAACAGTACTGCATCAGCAGCTTCTGTCCACTCAATCGTTATCGCGCTCGGAGTGGCGGCCGGCGTTTCAATTTGATGGCGTTTCATGCGGTCTTCAAGTTCCTTAAGATAATCCATTGGCGTGTTATGAGGCGCAGCTGGAATTCTGTTCACTAAGGAGATGGCGCTAAGACCGGCGGCGATAGTAGATACAGTTGCATCTTCTTCCGCCGGCGTCGGTGGAATCCTGATGCGCAACCTCGATATATCATCCTGAATAGCCCGAATTCCATCGTCTTGCACTGGATTATCGAGAGCATCTAGTTCCCTCTCTATGTCTTCGTTGTTGCGACCAGGGAAGCGGTCATGAATCCTATCAACGAGATTCGAAGGAGCCGGTGCTGGTGCTGGTGGAGGAGCCGGTGGAGGAGCCGGTCCAGCTTGAGCAGCTGCACGTGCTGCTTCTTCATCACGGCGAATTGCATCGTGCATACCTGGAGGTGGTGGGTTGGGAGGTCCAGGTGCTGGTGCTGGTGGAGGAGCCGGTCCAGCTTGAGCAGCTGCACGTGCTGCTTCTTCATCACGGCGCATTGCATCATACATACCTGGAGGTGGTGGGTTGGGAGGTCCAGGTGCTGGTGCTGGTGGAGGAGCCGGTCCGGTGTGTCCAAGTGCAGGATGTATTGGGTTAGGAGGTTCAGGACCAGTGGGTCCAGGTGCAGGTGTAGGTGGGGGGACCGGTGGAGGTGCAACTTTGATTCGGCGTCGAATTCCAGGAGGAGGTGGATACGCGTCGAGAGCGGCTTGGGCTTCCATGTCCAGCTGACTTTGAGTGGGCAAAGGAACATTTGCAACAGCCTTTCCCGGAGCCGGTGGTGCAGCGGGTGTGGAAGGCGGGACAGATGCAGTCGATGATGCAGGTGCAGGTGCAGGTGCAGGTACAGGAGCCGGCGCTGTTGGTGCTGTCGATGCAGTTTCCTCACTCGGCGCCTTACCAAGTGAATACGCGGCGGCAATCGCAGCCAGTGCGGACCCTTCCGCTACAAGTAGTCCGATCGATCCCGGATCCATTATCTTCAACGGTTAAAAAAAATAGTCACATTCATGAGGTAATATGAGCTTCAACGATATCATAGCCTTATCTGTCGTAGAAGTGTTTGGTGACTTCAATCTGAGATGGTACGCGGAGACGAACAACAACATGTATTTCGTCTACGGGTTGATTGGATACGCTGGCGTCATTTATTACTTGATTAAGTCCCTCCGGGCGGGTAATGTCCTGTACGTGAACGGAATGTGGGATGGTGTATCCGGTGTAGTTGAAAGTTTAGCCGCCTATTTTGTCCTCGGTGACCGCTTAGAGCATCCCTTTCAATATGTAGGGCTGTTGTTGACTATTGCAGGCATCCATTTGCTTAGGAAAGCGGAGTAATCTAGTGGCGCCGTGTGAACGCACGTCCACTGCGAGCACGCGCAGCCTTCTTGCGTGAAACGATGCGGCCATACTTGTTCATCATCAGGTCACCCTTCGTCAGGCCACCGGGTGTCTTCTGAGCCGTTCCATTCCACACCTTACGACGAGATCCAATAGCACGTAGAGTCTTCATTGTGAATCACCGAGAAAGTTTCAAACGAAAGGGGCGTGGTGCTTCCTCACTGAACCCAGGTTTCTCGATCTGACCACAATACAGCGCCTCTGTCCATGGAGTCGGGAATTTACGCACCGTTTCGAAGCTATTGGTTGGGCCCCCGCCGTGGTGAACGAGGATATTGTGTTTGACCTTCGGGTAGATCTTCACGCTCAAAAAGTTCTGATCTAATGCGATACCTCGATCCTCTGGATTGAGCTTGTAGGCCTCGTATTCTGCTCGAATGTTGATCCCCGCAGACTTGCGGAGGGCCCATAACCCACCCATGAGGGATGCGGAGTGTTCCTTGTGGTCGCGGATGGTATGCGCCATAAACTGCGGTGAGTTCATGAAGTCCATGATGGCCCATCGGTCACGCCAATGGATACGCGAGTCGGCATCACGCACGAACATCACGTCTACGTCCGGTTCATCAATCGCAGTGAACCGGTCAATCATGTTCTCGATTCCGGTCTTTCCAGTGGGCTTCACGACTACGTAGGGTGCAGCTTGAAGCTTCGCCATCATCTCAGGAGTCACATCAGACCCAGTGTAGACGAACACAAACCAACCTGGAAAGTGCTTATGAATCAGCTGAATGTTCTCAATCATACCCGGATAATACCGGGGGTTATAGGGACCATATAAACAGAACGAGAATACGTTCATCTTATCTTAAGGAACAGTAATGCTGTCGGGCAAAGCGTTCGCAGCGACCTGTCGGTGGATTGTGGACCCGCGATATCCCGATCAGCCTAAGTTTTCAGTCATGGAATCGAGAACAGGTGACCGAGTGTTTATCAATGGTTATCTTGTATATACGTTCGTTCAGACACTGTCCAAGGTCCACCGACGGAAGTATACATACCTCATCCACAACTCCGACCAGCCGTTTGATGAAGGGAAGCTGAATGCACTGCTCCCCACTGCGATCCATATCTACGCGATCAATACCACCGTCAAGCATCCACGACTGACCACAGTACCGCTCGGATTTCCGGATGCAGCTCTGGACTTTGTGTCCAACTTCAAGCAACCCAACCTCCCGCGAGATATCGAGATCTATCTGAACTTCAGCGTCAATACAAACGTTCAGAAGCGAATGGATTGTTATAACGCCTTCAAGGATGATCCGAGAGTAGTGATCAAAGGTGACCGAACGCGTGAACAGTATTATGAAGACCTCTGTCGTTCGAAATACGTGCTCTGTCCAGAAGGCACGGGTATGGATACTCATCGGGTATGGGAGGCCATCTTCTGTGGGGCGACCCCGGTGGTGTTGCGCAACCCGTTAGCGGACTTGTATTCGGCGTATCCGGTTAAAATAGTGGACAACTGGACAGAACTTTAAGGTAGAACAACTACTCTATAGTATGAGTGGGTGTTTTACGCACGTATTTGACAAGTCGAAAACCGAGTATACGAATTGGACGGCTGCGAACGATGAGACAGAGCTTTTCAAGGCATTTCTCTCAAACAACGATATCTACGGGTTCATTCATAATGGAGATGCGCCACCGGATACCGAAGCAATCGATATCGCCGAGCGCCTTGATGCAGACATGTATTCGCGCTATTTGCATGCGAACATCGGGAAGAAACTCCTAGGTTATGATGGCGGATTTCCATCCGAGAATGCGTCGTATAACAACCTAGACAGCCGACATTGCATGATGTCGGTTGTCCTTTTCAAACATATCCCGATACCGATCCGCCATGTAGTTGAAATTGGCGGCGGATATGGGAATTGGCTGCGGTTGAATTACCCTCTTCAGTCATTCGAAAAGTGGAGTATCGTTGATCTGGATCATGTTGGTAGACTTCAGCGTTGGTGCCTGACGCAATGGGGTATTCCGGATAATGTATATGACATTGTTTCGTCTAACGACACGTCTAGACTCCAGCCTGCCGATGTTGTGATCGGAGCACACAGTCTAAGCGAATTCTCGTACGACACGTTCAAGCTCTACTTTGACACTGTTCTGGTCAATGCGAAATACTTGTTTTACGCATATCACCGAACGAGTCCTAGCGAGGGGTTAATTCGGGCGAAGAATGCATTACTGACGACTGCGTTTGATCTCGTCGTTGCTATCCCATCGCAGGAAGGCGCTGTGTTCAACTGTGTTCTCAAAAACAAAACAATAACGACGTGAATCCACCTTCAGCCTGTAGTAACCGCATAGGATCCTTTATCTGAACATCGTTCTCGAGAATCTTGCCTGGCCAGTTGGTAATAACATGTACAAACCGACCAACGTTTCGGTCTCTCCACCATGGGACGTGAAATGATATGTAAACCGGGAACCGGTGTTGTGCGGCCAGCGAAAGAATATCTTCCAACACGAGCTCTTCACCGCCTTCGATATCGCACTTGATAAACCCAATATCATCCGCTGACACTGAAAATGTGCTACAAAGTGCGGAAAGAGTTGTCGTATCGACAAGGCTGTCTGTGGCGAAGGATTGATCTGCATCCATCTTAATATGCGACATGGATGTATTCAGATCATTCGTGAAGCCGCCGAACCGAACCTTAGTAAGTGAATTATGCATTACGCGGTCACAAACATCAACGTTGTTACACTCTGAAAGGCGAAGCGTCTCTTTCAGAGTTACGACCGAGTCTGGATCAGCCTCTACACATACTACACGTTTGAAGTGCCTTGATAGCCAAACGGCAGTTGTTCCGATCCATCCGCCAATATCTATGCACGTTTTCTCTCGATCCTGAACTCGTTTGAATGCAACGAACGTATCAGGCTCCCATGACGGAAAGTGTTTACCCAACCACTCTTCAGATGTCTTGTTCTTCATGTCGGCAAACACATAGCAGACACCCTCCTTCGTAAAAGTATGAGGCATTTATGGTAAACGATATACAATGTATATGCTATCTATCTGCACGGTCTTCAAGAACGAAGCACATATTCTGGATGAGTGGATACGTCATTATCTCGCGCGCGGCGTAGATCATTTCTATCTTATAAATGATCATAGCACAGACGACTATAAAAACATCTTGGATACGTTTGGTGACCGAATCACGCTATTTCAGAACGATGTTGAAACATCGAATCTTGGACGACAGAGCTTGATATACGAAAAGTATCTGCGCCCGGTCTTGAATACAAGTGTATGGATGGCGATTCTGGACATGGATGAGTTTCTATACAGCCCAGTTACCATGGACATCCGAGATATTCTCAATAAACATGTACGATATGCTCAGGTTGTTGTAGACTGGCTTCATTTCGGAAGCAGTGGTAACATCCAACAGCCAAAATCCGTTGTAGATGGTTTTCCAATGAGGGCACGTATGGATACGACAAAACCGTATTATTCATACAAGTCGATATTTCGAACGGCTGCACTCAAGGGATTCGGAATACATCGACAAACAGTGCACGGAGATACCCTACATATCCATTCTGAAGAAGGTAGCCCAGTTGATCTCGTCATCAATCATTATACGATACAATCTCTAGATTTCTTCATGCGTATTAAGGCCACGCGAGGAGACTGTGATAACAACTTTCAAACATTCAAACTTGTGAGAGATCGGGCGTATTTTGATAGCTACGACGTAAATGATATCAAGGATTTACGGTTATCACAACAAAACTTCACTAATGATCACCGTGCGAATTAATGGAGGTCTGGGTAATAGGTTGTTTCAACTCGCAGTTGCAGAGCATTTCGCTCATCAGACAAGGCGCACTCTCATATTATACGATGGCTTAATAGAGAAAGAGACTATTCATTCGAAGGAAGACTACTTCAGAACTATCTTTAGAAACTGGACTATCCTACCCGGAACCCCACGAGTTCACGACATTCATTCAAATGAGTTTCAGGAACCAATCGAGTTGATCTCGACAGAACCGATTATTTGTTTATCAGGTTGCTTTCACCGTGTCGGTTACATCGACGTTGGGTTTATCCCAAAACTAGTACTGCCCCGAAATACCGACCCACGTGTATTTATCCACATTCGCGGTGGAGACTATCTATTGCATGCATCGCATAACGTGAACTTAGATAAGTATTATGAACGCTCTATCAAACTGTTTCCCCAAGATACAGTATTCTTGCTATGCACAAATGATATAGACTATGCGCGCTCGAAACAGTTTCTGGTGGGGCTCCATGTTGACGTATCGGACCAGAATGAACTCGATACACTGTCGACGCTTTCCGGGTGCATGGGTGGTATATGTGCAAACTCTACGTTTTCGTGGTGGGGAGCATTTGTCCAGCGCGGTCGACGTATCACTGTCCCGTCGCGATGGTATAATACCACATCTCTCTACAGTATGGGATATTATTATGACGGTCTCACGGTCGTTCAGGTAGATTAACTCGAATTCATAAGTATTTAATAAATGCACGACTTAGTTGTATGCGCAGTGTTTAAGAATGAAGCACATATCCTCGATGAATGGATACGACATTATCTTGTTCGGGGAGTTGATCATATCTACTTAGTAAATGACGCCAGTTCCGATAACTACCTGGACATTGTGACGTCGTTTGGAGACAAAATCACTTTGTTCACCAATGAAGTGGTAAGTCATGATATTGGCCGTCAACTTCAGATATGTGAACGATATTTCAAGCCGATTATGTCGACTACAAAGTGGGCAGCTATACTCGATCTAGACGAGTTTCTATATAGTCCAAAGTCAATTGATCTAACGGAGATCATGCGATCATACGAAGATAAATCGCAAGTAACAGTTGATTGGCTGCATTTCGGGAGCAGTGGACATGTGTATCAACCGCATTCGGTTACGGAATCATTTACTTCACGTTCGATAATTGATCGTTCCAAACCATTCTATGCATATAAGAGCATTGTGAAAGGAAGTGAATTCGTCAGTTTCAATGTTCATAGTCATGTAGTGAACGGACCTAGTCATCATATACTATATGATGAGGCAGTTGAACCAGACCTTGTCGTCAACCATTACACAATTCAATCATTGGAGTTTTTTATGAAAGTCAAAGCAACACGTGGAGACATCAACAATGCATTTATCAACGGAATGGCACGCAATAAAGCTTACTTCGATTCATATGATGTGAATAATATCACAGATACACGTCTCCGCGAACAGAATGAGATGATAAATAATGATGTTAAGCGTGGAAAGATTGGAAGCACCGATGAAATCACATTGGTGATAACATCTTGTAACCGCGCAAGCCTTCTCGAGAAGACTTTACAGTCGTTTACTCTTCAGAACACCTATCCAATCAAAGAAACAATTATCATCGATGATTCAGGACGGATTGGTTGTAATGACGAGGTTGTTGCAAGGTTTCCACATCTACATATCAAGTCTATATACAACAGCCGAAACCTTGGACAGGTTGAATCAATTGAACGTGCATACTCCTATGTCCACACGAAGTGGATCTTTCACTGTGAAGAAGATTGGGAATTCACGAAGCCCGGGTTTATTGAAAAGTCAAAGCAGGTATTCGACCAGAATCCTGATGATAAGATATATACTGTCTGGTTACGTGCACACGACAATTGTAGCGGACACCCTGTTACATATGACTCGCTGAATAGGGGCTACTATGAAATGAAGAGAGATTTCTCCTATGTAGACGATGCAGGTAAACTTCATGTATGGGGTGGTATTACGTTTAACCCTGGTCTACGGAGAACCGACGTGTGTTATCTATTTCATCCATACACCGATAAGTGTGGAAAGATTCAACATAAAGACCGTGAATATTGCGGGGAATACCCCATAAACACATCATATCGTGAACTTGGTTACTATTCCATGATATTGGGTGATCCATCGGGGCATGTGCGTCATATCGGTGCAGACTTTCACATACCGAGAGTTTGGGATACCAATGCTCCCGAAGTTCAGCCTAGTCATGCCAATACACAATCAATCATCAATCCTCCCACATATCCTCAACAGCCTCGTAAGAAATACATCTGGAACGTTCGAGTTGATCGCAATCATTGATGGATGTACAGACGACAGTGAATCGATTGTACGCACCTTTCCATTCAATTGTCCAGTCACGATCATTGTTAACCCATCTGGTCTTTTCGAAACGTCGTGTGATAACCAAGGGTTCAAAGCTGCGCGGGGCGAGTTTATTATCGAGATCCAGGCAGATATGGAGATGACCACCGCAGGCTACAATGAACTTCTGTGTCGTCCACTCGAAGTGTTTCCGGATTTGATAGCGGTGTCTGGGCGTTGTTGTCACACCCTCCGGGGCCCTGAATCAGGAGTAGGGAAACTTGGACGTCTTGTCGAGAAACCTCATATCAGATATCCATCCAATACAATCTATCTATCCCATACCGTGAATCGTGGCCCTCTTGCTCTGCGAAGGTCGATGGTTGAAGAGTTGGGTTGGTTAGACGAGGAACATTATGTGTTAGGTGATGATGAACATGATCTTTTCGCAAGGGCTTGGGCACAGAAAGGTTGGAGGACTGCCTTTTTTCCAGTTGAATTCAACGCACCTCTTGCATGGGGTAGCACCCGAAAGCATCGGCCTGCTCATGTTCAATTATATCTTGATCAACGTCGTATCAAAGAGAAGGATGGATTCCTTGCGCGAGCCACGTCGTTTCCTGCGCCGGAAATACGTAGTCTGGTGTAATAAATGAAGGTTGCAATCAATCTAATAGCAACAAATAGGTACTCTGTCTTTCTGAGAGATGCACTGATGTCTATTGATGCATACTTCTTCCCAGGCGAGGAGCGTCATGTATTTGTATATACAGATAGTGACATCTCTCATCTTACTGCGAGTAATGGACTTATTATTCACCATATTAAGATTCCACATGAAGGGTGGCCTCTTGTGACGACGAAACGATTTGACTACTTTCTTCGCGCAAAAAACGATCTGTTACAGATGGACTATTGTTTTTACATGGATGTAGATGCGGTGATGGTAAATACGTTTAACCCAATACTTCTTCCATCTGGAATGTTTGCAACTGTTCATCCGATCTTCCGAGGAGGACCTGGAACACCTGAGCGGAACCCCCGTAGTTCGGCATACATCCCCGAGGGAGTTCAGAATACATATTTTTATGGTGGATTCTGGGGCGGCGCGACGACAAACTTTCTCACTATGTCGTCAGAGCTTAAAAACCGCGTGGAGATGGATCTGGCGTGGGGGTTTATCGCAACATGGTGGGACGAATCTCAGATGAATCGTTACTTCTACGAAAATCCACCAGTATATCGATTTGATTATCCTCTTATTGCAGCCGAGGGTATTTCTACTAAGACATCTGATACAGCAATCTGGTTCATTGAAAAACAAAATCGAGGTGGTCACGACTATTTACGGGGTGTATCAAATACTAAATCATAGATGACTTTAACCTTTGTAACCGCTGCGAGTAGCAATCACTTCAAATCATTGTGTCAACTACTCGAAACCCTTCGAGGTCAGCGAGTGTTTGTTTACGATCTCGGTCTTACATCTGGAGAAGGGGATCACATCCGTTCAACCTTTGAGGTGATCTATCGAACATTTCCATTTCACCATTATCCTCCTCACGTATCATTGTCTGCTCAGGATGCAGGTGCATATGCTTGGAAGCCCATCATAGTATCCGATGTCTTCGCTGAGATTGATGGAGTTCTGATCTGGTGTGATGCCGGAAACAAGGTAACTGACCCAGTTGCACTCGAGCAATGTGTGCGTTCTGCCGGAGTATATACGCCCACGTCTTCGGGAACAATTGCTACCTGGACACATCCACTTGCATTAGCAACGATGGGTATACCGAAGCAGTGGTATGGATTCGATATGCGAAATGCAGCCTGCATTGGGTTTCTGAAAGGGTCTGCCGATCCGTTGGTTGCAGAATGGAGGTCTTTTGCACTAGACAAGAACGCGATTCTTCCTCTGGGAGCAAACCGTTCAAACCATCGACATGATCAGTCTATTCTGTCGTTCCTCTACTACAAGTATAAGGTCATGCGTCGAGATGACTACGTCGGATTTTCCATTCATAATGATATCGATTAAGTATATAATGCGAATCCAGGATCTGAAAGTCGTATATATATGCCCGGACCATAACGAAAAGTATCACGCACGGAAAGTCCATATGGACTCCATGCTGGAAACTATTGGGTTTAAAGACGTTGTCCATTTCAAATCAGGAACCGAAGGGTATCCACGGTGTCTCGCAAATGCGAACATTGAGATCCTCACTACGTATCTAAACGAACCCATTCTGCTCCTCGAAGACGATGTCGAATTCACAGGTGTAGAAGAATTTGACTTCATCGAGGATGCAGATGCGATCTACTTTGGAGTGAGTCTGTGCGCAGGGCATCCAACGCTCAATATCAATCAAGGATTCGCGGTCTATTCGAAGTATAACCATACACAAGACCGTATCCACAACATGCTAGGAACCCATGCAATCCTCTACATATCAAAGTCATACAAAGTGGCGGTCATTGAGCGGCTAAAGAAGGTAAACGGCCACACAGACGTTGCGATCGCACGCATGCATCCTAATTTCAAGATTCTGGCCAACAAGAAACCATCGTTCTTTCAATCCGCCAAGTTTAACCCTCCCAATCACAATAACTTCTACACGAAGTTCGAACTGACCGATGTTGCGTTACACCTGATCGCGACAAATAACTATACCCAATTCCTGGATCGGATCGTCAAGAGTGCAAAGAAGTACTTCTTTCCTGCACTTCGCCGTCATATCGTCATCTATTCAGACGACATTTCGGTTGTGAAACGCCTTGAACTGGCCCATCCGACCATCGAATTTCACTTCAAACAGATCCAGCATGAACCATGGCCTTTCGTTACCTTGAGGCGATTTGAATACTTCTCGTCGATGAAGCTGAATGTAGATTACAGTTTCTACATCGACGTGGACTCTGAGTTTATTGGTGAACTCGACAACTCATTCTTACCTCAATGGTTTGCAGCGACGGAACATCCGCTACCCGACCAACAAGGATCTACGGAAAAGAACCCAGCCTCTCGTGCCGCTCTACCAGGTATTGTCGTTCAAACATATTTCTGCGGGGGGTTCTTTGGCGGCCATCAAAATCATTTCATGCATATATCAACCCTTCTTGCTAGTCGCATCCAAGACGATATGAAAAGGCGGGTCATGGCGTCATGGCACGACGAGAGTCATCTGAACTGGTATCTTTATCATCATAAGCCTTCAGCGATCTTTTATAAACCATTCGCAGTTGCAGAATCCTATACAAATGCAACACCTGATTCAAAGATTCTCTTTCTCGACAAAAGGAAGACAAATGTGGCGCGCCCGGTCGAAATAAAGGATATCAAGTTTAACGGTCGCTTTTCATTTTCATAAACAACCCCTAATCCAGGTGGATTTCCACCTACATTTGGTTTTGTTTTTGGTTCTTCGTGGTTTGATTCGTATGTGTCGTATTTAGTTGGAGTACGCGAGGCCACCCATGCCGCTCATGACGCGCAGCACGTTGTAGTTGACGGCGTACACGCGGACCTGCGCCGTGCGGCCAGAGCGCACCGTGTTCACGGACACCGTGAGCTGCAGG
>Ga0209401_1002420_pt1 | contig 12092 bp, 11 predicted proteins | sample M_140807_MF_Meta_FD_187318 | JGI IMG/M metagenome (GOLD analysis project Ga0209401, IMG submission 187318) | Freshwater microbial communities from Lake Montjoie, Canada to study carbon cycling - M_140807_MF_MetaG (SPAdes) (version 2) | ecosystem: Environmental > Aquatic > Freshwater > Lake...
CCAACCCAGGCAGTTCCCGCTTTTTGACCATATGCCCGGCCAGGTCCTGCTACCCCAGTAGTTGAGATTGCATAATCTGTTTTTAATTTCAATCGCACTGATTGCGCCATTGCAATTGCAATCTCCTCTGAAACTGCAGTATGTTTTTTTATATCAGCTTTACTAACTTTTAATTCAGATACTTTAATCTCATCACTATATGCAATTACACCGCCCAGAAAAACCTTTGATGAGCCAGGGATCATGGTCAATTCACTTGCTAAGCCGCCAGCAGTTACCGACTCAGCTACTGAAAGAGTCAATCCTTTTTTTGTAAGTATTTTAACAATAGATTTGGCCAGCACTTTAGAACTCACTTCTTTAAAGCCTTTCTAAAGTAAACCACGCCAGTTGAAATTGTTAAATAAATAGCAATTGCCATGAAAATATCTCGGGGTAGATTTAAAACTGCAGGTAGTGGCAATATATAAAATCCCACCCCAAAGTTTTGGAAAAAAGTCTTAAGTTTGCCACCTCTACTTGCTGGGATTACACCCTTTTTGATCACCGCAAAACGCAAAATTGTTACGGCAATCTCTCGGATTAAAAATATTCCCGTTACCCACCAAGATAAATAGCCAAGGAGGGAGGCACCGATCGTGGCCGTTGCAAGCATTGCTTTATCAGCAATCGGATCTAGTAGTTTTCCAAACTCAGTAATTTGATTTCGATCTCGAGCAATCTTGCCATCTAAAATATCACTTAAGCCCACGATGAAAAACAAGGTGAAGGCGATAATTCGCCAGTTATCATCATCGCCACCATTTTTAAATAAGGCATATGCGCAAAAGGGCAAAGCCACAATTCGAAAAATTGTTAGAGAATTTGGCAAGTTTGGGCGTTCAACTTTTTTCATATTACCTGCGCTATCAAATCAACGCCTGCGACATCACTAACGACTGCGTCAACATACTCACCAACGCGATACTTGTTTCGCGATTTCACAAAGGTTGAACCATCAACATCAGGGCCTTGATGCTCTGCTCTTCCCTCTTGCTCACCTTCATCCTCAATCAATACTGAAATCTTCTCACCTATTCGCATCTCAGAGCGTTGAGTAATTAACTCATCTACTAAAGTAGAAAGCTCTGAAACTCTTTCAGCAATTAGCTCTGGTGCAACCTTATTTGCAAGACTCTCTGCTTCAGTTTTATCCTCATCTGAGTATCCAAAAACTCCGATTGCATCTAATTGTGCCTGAGATAAAAACTCAATTAGATCCATAAATTGAGCATCACTTTCACCTGGAAAACCAACAATAAAGTTTGATCTAATTCCAGCAGTGGGTGAAAGTGCTCTGATTTGGGAGATTAAATGCAGGAATTTCTCACCATCGCCAAATCTGCGCATACTTCTAAGCAGATCACCATTTGCATGTTGGAAAGATAGATCAAAGTAAGGAACAACTTTATCTACTGAAACCATGGCTTGTAGCAACGTTGGCCTGACCTCAGCTGGTTGCAGATAAGAAAGTCTGATTCGCTTAATTGCTTCAATCTTTGAAAGCTCAGGCAGCATTTTCTCCATCATTTTTAAATCACCAAAATCTTTGCCAAACGAGGTGGTGTTTTCGCTAACTAGATAAAGCTCTGTGACGCCATTATCTGCCAGCCACTTTGCTTCCTCAATAATTTCAGCTGGTTTACGGGATATGAAAGAGCCCCGGAAGTATGGGATTGCACAGAATGAACATCTTCGATCGCATCCGCTAGCAATTTTTAAAGGCGCAATTGGCGCATTATCAAGTCGCTTACGAAGTACTGTGCCAATTGGATTGACCTCTTTGCCCTTGGCTATATCTCGGCTGGCAGCACCATCAACCGGAGCAATTGGAAGCAGTGTTCTTCGATCTTTTGGTACGTGGGTTTTAATCTTTCCACCCTCGATGATGGTACTTAAGCGCTCTGAAATATCTTTGTAATCATCAAAACTTAAGATGGCATCAGTCTCACTCATTTCTTGAGCAAGTTCGGTTCCATATCGCTCAGCCATACAGCCAACTGCTACCACCGCTTTAGTTACACCATTGCCTTTAAGTGAATGAGCTTGCATTAGGGCGTCAATAGAATCTTTCTTAGCACTTTCAATAAATCCACAGGTGTTAATTACCGCAATTTCAGCATCAGCAGGATTGGTAACTAATTGCCAACCATCTGCTGCAAGTCGTCCAGCTAACTCCTCAGAGTCTGTTTCATTTCGGGCACAACCCAGAGTAACCAACGCAACTGTGCGAGGTTTTTTCTCATTAAGGATTTTTGAACTCACTGTGCGCTAAGGATACAGCGCAGGGCTTACATAACTTCTAATTTAACGAATTACAACTGCCCATTCGCATCAAAATCTAAGCGAACTACCTCACCTTCGGCTCCAACCACTCCTAAATCTGAGCCATTGAGATTTAACTTGACTGCGCCAGCATTTCCAATCACAGCTTTAATTAATTGTGGGTCATTAAAAGTTGCAACCTGACCTGATGAAATTTGTCCATTAAATACCTGCTCGCCATTTGCATTAGTTAGACCAATCCAACTTTTTCCACTAATACCTGTTACAACTAAGTTAACTCCGGCTGGCATGCTAGCTGCTTCATTTTGAACGCTCTGGCGCGTTGTCGTAATTTGCGGACTATCAACATCAATATTTGAAACATTATTTATAGCAACCTGAGCCACAAAGCCAATACTTAAAACAGCAGCTGAAATTGAAGCCAGTGTTCGAAACTTGATTCGCCTTTTCTCTTTCGGTTTATCTGCCACATTGTTTTCAGCTAAACGATCGATAATCTTTCTACCATCTTCACTCTGTGCTGCTTCAATCTCGGCAACGATTAAATCGGCGTCAAATGAAACTGACTTAGGTGTTTTTTGATTCAAAACTTTTGTAATAGTTCTAATATGTCCGCGGGCATATGCAAGTCCACCACAAACCTCAACTGAATTGTGTTCTAAATCCTTAATGACTGCTACCCGAATATTAGTTAAGGCAGAAATTTGTTCAACGGTTAACCCGGCAGCTTCTCTTGCCTGCGCTAATGAAGATTTAGCTTGCATTTAGATACCAATCCTGCTTTGGGGAGGATTAATGGTAGAACGCCATGGCAATGAAGGACAATAATTTTTGAGAAATTTTTGGGGGTCAGCACGCTCAATTATGACTTTAGAAAATTTTCACCCATCAACTCACCCTGCCAAGTGAACTACTGTTTACCTCTAATCGACTCCAGTACATCTGGCATTTGCTCTGCGTTAATTAAAACAGTCCTAGCTTTTGAACCTTCACTTGGGCCAACAATTCCACGACTTTCCATTAAGTCCATCAGGCGCCCAGCTTTTGCAAAACCAACTCTTAATTTTCTCTGCAACATTGAGGTTGATCCAAATTGAGTTGAAACCACTAATTGAATTGCTTGCAATAATAAATCTAAATCATCGCCTACATCATCAGTTACTGCAATTGATTTAATTGGTGCATTTAAATCTATTCGGTACACCGGTTGCAATTGACCTTTAACATGATTTACAACTGCTTCAATTTCACGTTCTGAAACATATGCTCCTTGGATACGCACTGCCTTGCTCGCTCCCATTGGTAGGAATAAACCATCACCTTGGCCTACTAATTTCTCGGCCCCTGGTGTATCTAAAATGACTCGTGAATCTGCCAAGCTGCTAGTTGCAAAAGATAGACGAGATGGCACATTGGCTTTGATTAAACCAGTAACAATATCAACGCTAGGACGCTGTGTTGCAAGCACTAAATGAATTCCCGCAGCTCTTGCTAGTTGAGTAATTCTCACAATTGATTCTTCAACTTCACGTGCTGCCACCATCATTAAATCTGCTAACTCATCAACTATTACAAGTAAATAAGGATATGGCTCAAGTGTTCGCTCACTGCCTGCTGGCTGGGCTACCTTGCCAGCCTTAACAGCTTTATTAAAATCATCAATATGCCTAAATCCAAAGACGGATAAATCGTCGTATCGCATTTCCATTTCACGAACTACCCAAGATAAAACATCAGCTGCCTTCTTTGGATTTGTAATGATTGGCGCAATTAAATGGGGCACGCCCTCATAATTTGTTAGTTCTACCCGCTTTGGATCGATTAAAACTAGGCGCACTTCGTCCGGAGTTGCCCGCATTAATATTGAAACTACCAAGGAATTAATCATTGATGATTTACCCGCACCAGTTGCACCGGCCACTAAAAGATGTGGCATCTTGGCTAGGTTTGCACACAAGAATGAACCTTCAACATCTTTTCCTAGTGCAATTAGCATTGGGTGGGTATCACTTGATGAAACCGATGATCTAAGAACATCGCCTAAAGCCACGATTTCGCGATCTGAGTTTGGAATCTCAATTCCAACCGCTGATTTACCTGGGATTGGTGAAAGGATTCTTATCTCACCACTTGCAACCGCATAGGCAATGTTTTTAGAAAGAGCTGAAATTGCTTCAACCTTTACGCCATTTCCTAACTCAACCTCATATCTAGTTACCGTTGGACCTCGCATAAATCCAGTAACTTGAGCATCAACATCAAATTGCTCAAAGACTTGTTTAAGAGCTGCAACGACAGTTTCATTAACCTTAGATTTTCCCTTACTCGCTGGCCCAGTACGAAGTAAATCAGCTGGCGGTAATTCATACTTCACATCAGAAGAAAGTAGGAGTTGCTGAGGTCTTATGCTCTCACTCTTAACAGGCTTACTAATCTTTGGCACCTCTTGAGTAATCTCATCAAAATCCTCAAGTTCAACCTCGTAATCTAATTGCTGAGGTTCAAACTCTTGGACTAAATCCTTAACCAAAGGTGATTCAAAAGGCGGACTCTCACTAACTTCAAAATCTTCATCGACTAACCGCTCTGCTCTTCTGGCTCTGGCATTGCTGATACCAGATCGACCTAAGCTAAAGACTTTTCCGATTTGGGACAAAACCTTTGAAAGTGGGGTTTTAGTGATTACTAGCAAGCCAAATAGTAAGAAGATAAGCAAAATTGGAATAGCTAGTACTTCAGTTACTAACGCGACTAATCCAGTTGATGCGCCGTAGCCAATCCAGCCACCACCATCTCGCATTGCAGTTGCACCAGTTCCAGTTGAACCATTAATTATGTGTGATAACGATGTTGAGCTAACAACGATCAGAATAGTTCCGATCGAAATTCTTCCAATATCTGCTGAATCATCAGTTGATTTAAATAGTCGATATGCAAAAAATATGAACATAACTGGAACTATGTTTGCTAGAAGGCCAACTGCCCCAAATAAGAAAGAGTAGGTCGCTCTACCTAATTGGTTATTAAGATCAAACCAAACACCAGCTGCAGATATCAGGGCCAGAATAAATAAAAAGAAAGCAATGCCATCCCTTTGATGAGCCGGATCTAACTCTTTGGAGGATCTAAATATGAAACGAACACTGCTGCCAATTGCCCTTGCGATTAATCGCCAGAGCCAGCCAATACCCCGCAGCAGCGGTGCAAAGAAATTAGATTTCTTTGTTGATTTTTTCTTTGCCATAAGAAGATAAGCCTAAAGAATAAGTTAATTTCAAGCCGTAATCGGCACGCACTTTGGCTAGAAAGTTAAGAAAAAAGGTTTATTAAACCTCAACAACTAACGGAATAATCATCGGCTTACGACGATGTTCCTCCCCCACCCAGCTACCAATGGTTTTACGTACTACTTGAGATAGTTGATGCGTTCCATTAAATCCACCAGCAACTGCCTTACTTAATGCTTTTTCTATATCGCCTTTGACATCATCAAATAAAGTTTTATCCTCAGTAAATCCACGAGCATGTATATCTGGGCCAGCAACTATCTTTCCGCTTTGGGAATCAATAACAACTACAACCGAGATGAACCCTTCGTCCCCTAATATTCGACGATCCTTTAGTGAGCTTTCAGTTATCTCACCAACACTTTGTCCATCAACATAAACATAACCACAAGGTACTGAACCTGATATGTCAGCATGACCATCTGCCACATCAATAGTTATTCCATTCTCTGCAATTACAACGTTGTGCTCAGACAAACCAGATTTCATAGCAAGATCAGCATTTGCCCTCATATGCCGCCACTCACCATGTACTGGTAAAACGTTTTTCGGTTTCACCACTTCATAACAGTGAAGTAGCTCCCCTGCTGATGCGTGTCCAGAAACGTGAACCATTGCATTGCCTTTATGAACAACATGAGCGCCAAATCTAGTTAGCTCATTTATCACACGATAAACAGATTTTTCATTGCCAGGAATTAGTGAAGAGGCTAAAACTACTGTGTCACCTTTGCCAACCTGGATTTCATGATCACCATTTGCAATTCTAGAAAGTGCTGCAAGTGGCTCACCCTGAGAGCCAGTACAAACTAAGACTATTTTGTCGCCGAATGTATCAATGTCCTTGTAATCAACCACTAAACCGTTTGGTACTTTTAAATAACCTAAATCTTCTGCCAATTTCATATTTCGGATCATCGACCTACCCACATATGCGACCTTGCGATTAGATTCATTAGCAGCGTTTAATACCTGCTGAATTCTGTGAACATGGGATGCAAATGAGGTAACAACAACTCTTCTTGGCGTCTTATCGATCGCCTCTTTTAATGCTGGATAGATGTCTTTTTCTGCAACAGTTAGCCCTGGCACATCCGCATTTGTTGAATCAACTAAGAATAAATCAACTCCTTCTCTTCCTAACCTGGCAAAGGTTTCTAAATCTGTAACTTTGCCATCTAATGGCATTTTGTCCATTTTAAAATCCCCGGTATGCAAGACAACTCCGGCAGGTGTTTTAATCGCAACCGCCAATGAATCTGGAATTGAGTGATTTACTGTTACAAACTCCAAAGTAAATGGTCCAACTTTTTCAACTTGCCCAGCTTTAACCTGAGTCATCGGAGCAGTTATTCTGCGCTCTTTTAACTTAGGGGCAACAAATGCAAGTGTTAGCTGAGAACCAATAATTCGAATATCACTGCGCTCTCTAAGTAAGTAAGGAACAGCGCCAATATGATCTTCATGTCCATGGGTAAGGAAGATTGCTTCAATGTCATTCATTCGATCTTTCAGGTATGAAAAATCAGGCAAAATTAAATCAATTCCTGGTTGATCGTCGCCTGGAAATAGCACGCCACAATCAACAATTAACAATCTGCCTTCATATTCAAAAACTGTCATGTTGCGGCCGATTTCGCCTAAGCCGCCGAGAGCTACTATTCGAAGAGTTTTCTTAGCTAACTTCGCAGGGTAAGGCAGACCAGGATGGGGATGGTTCATCTAATTATTTTAATTTAACGCCGCCTGCTTGCAGATCAACCTTTAATTGCGCAATTTGCGCATCAGTTGCATCAACAAGTGGCAATCTTGTAAATCCGCCAGGAAGGCCCATCAAATTTAAGGCAGCCTTAGTTAATATCGCACCTTGCGTGCGGAATGTTCCAGTAAATACCGGGAGAAGTTTTTGATGCACTTCTAAGGCTTTGGCAGAATTTCCAGAAAACCAAGCATCAAGCATAATTCTTAAATCTGCGCCAACAGTATGACCGCAAACTGAAACGAAACCCACTGCTCCGACTGAGAGTAACGGCAGATTCAAAATATCATCACCAGAATAAACTGGAATGGAAGATCGTTGTATTACCCATGATGTTGCTGCTGGGTTGCCCTTAGCATCCTTTAAAGCTGCAATATTTTTATGTTCTGCAAGTTTTACAATCGTATCTGACTCAATTTCAACACCGGTGCGACCAGGAATGTCATACATCATGACTGGTAAATCAGTGGCATCAGCCATTGCTTTAAAGTGAGCTTGGATTCCAGCTTGTGGTGGCTTGTTGTAATAAGGAGTAACAACTAATAAACCATCTGCACCTGCTTTAGCAGCGCGTTGTGCTTGTTCAACTGAGTGAGATGTTTCATTATTTCCAGCACCGGCAACTATTTTGATTTTATCTCCCACAACATTGCGGACGACTTTAATTATTTGATCTTTCTCATCATCAGAAGTAGTTGGTGCCTCACCTGTTGTACCATTTACTGCAATTCCATCATGGCCAGTTGAAACTAAATGTGCCGCAATCTTTTCAACACCAGCCCAATCAATCTCACCTGATTTTGAGAATGGAGTGACTATTGCGGTGATTAGTCGACCAAATGGTGGTGTGATTTGCATGGGTTAAGGCTACCGCTTATTTACGGAGCTATGCGGCCAGATTTTTGAAATGCTCCGTAGGTAATCGGCATTAACTTGGCAAAATCTGCTTCCATTTTCTCAGCCACCATCTCAATTTCCCGTTGTGGATATGAGGGAAAATGTGAACCTTCGCGTGCAGTTCTTAATGAAAGAAAATTCATTAATGCTCTTGCATTCATTGTTACATACATGGATGAGTACAAAGTTACTGGTAATACTGCTCTAGCAACTTCACGTGCCACACCTGCATCTAGCATTTTTTTATAATTTGCATAAGCTAACTTACAAGTTTCTTTAATTGCAGCTACTGTAATTTCAAACTGCTCTGGTGTGCCATCAACAAATGTGTAAGCGCCAGCTTTACCGATCTGGACTAACTTTCGTTCTTTACTTGGAATATAAAAAACAGGCTTTAGCTCTCGGTATCTTCCACTTTCTTCATTGTATGAAGCAATTCGATGTCTCATGAACTCTCGGAAAACAAAAATAGGAGCAGAGATGAAAAAAGTCATTGAGGTATGTTCAAATGGAGAGCCATGTCGCTCTCGTGCTAAATAATTAATGAGACCTTCAGATTTCGCCGCATCGCCACCAACATCTTCTAATGACTTATCACCGGCGGTAGAAACACGTGCTGCCCAAACAACATCGGCATCACTTGCACTTGATTTAACAAGCTCTACCGACATATCGTCTCTAAATATGATCTCATCGCTCATGGTTGCGACCCTATCTTTGGTGAATGGTGATTGGCTGGATTAAAGTGTCGGCGTGTCAATAAATCCAAACAGGAACCAGGTCGATCGCACCGCCCTTAGCGTTGCATTTACCGTAGGACTTTATGGCGCTGCCTTCGGGGCCGCTGGTGTGACTGCAGGTTTTTCTATCCTGCAAACCTGTCTGCTTTCAATCTTGCTCTTCTCAGGTGCGTCGCAATTTGCAGTGGTCGGAATTATGGGAGCTGGTGGGTCGGCAGTTAGTGCAATTGCAACTGCAACCTTGCTTGGATTTAGAAACGCACTTTATGGCCTGCAAATGGCACCAATATTAAAAGTTAAGGGATTAAAAAGAATCCTTGCTGCACAAATTACTATTGATGAATCAACAGCGGTTGCAACCTTGCAGGAAAATGATGCTGATCGCCGAAGAGGTTTCTACGTTACTGGAATTGGAGTGTTTGTTTTTTGGAACTTATTCACCTTCCTTGGAGCTTTAGGCGCCAGTGCAATCGGTGATCCAGCTGTATGGGGATTAGATGCCGCAGTTCCAGCTGCTTTTTGCGGTTTGATTTGGCCACGTCTTAAAAACAAAACTCACTTTATCGTTTCAGCTGTTGCTATTGCGTGGGCTTTACTACTAACTCCAATCACTCCGGCTGGTATTCCTATTATTACTACAGTGCTACTTGCTATAATTTTTGGATTGAAAAAATGAGCGCGATCTGGATTGCTGTACTTGGGGCAAGTTTGACCGCTTTTCTAAATAAATATATTGGCCATAGCGTTCCAGAAAAATGGCTTAATCGACCAAGCTTTATGAGAATTAATGCACTAGTTCCAATAGTTCTATTAAGTGCATTAGTCGGTGTACAGACTTTTGCTAACAAGAAAGATCTAGTTATTGATCAAAGAGCAGCTGGGGTTCTAGTTGCGCTGATCGCTCTTAAGTTCAAAGCACCATTCCCAGTAGTTGTTATCTCAGCCGCAATCACATCTGCGGCAATTTATAACTGGTTTTAAAGTACTTTCAGCGCCTCTAATTTTTCCTTTAACGCTGCATCTGATGGCTCTGTAAGGTGTGTTCCATCTGAAAAGAGAATTACTGGAATTGACCGCATACCGCCGTTAATTTCAATCACCTTTTCTGAAGCTGCTACATCTGCTTCAACATCGATGTAGTTGTACTTAACATTATTAGCATCTAAGAACTTCTTTGATCTACGGCAATCTCCGCACCACTCCGCGCCGTACATAGTTATTTCACTCATTACATACCTCCCATGTAGTTTTCCAAACCTACGGTAAGGCCTGGATTTTTTGCAACATTTCTAACTCCGATTAGTACTCCTGGCATAAATCCTGCCCGATTTATTGAGTCATGGCGAATTGTCAAAGTTTCTCCAGCATCTCCAAAAATTACCTCTTGATGAGCAACATATCCATGGGATCTAATTGAATGTACCGGCACATCCCCAACTTTGCCTCCACGTGCGCCAGGCAACTCAGATTTAGTTGCATCAGGCATTGCTGGCTTCTTATTTTGCTTTCTAGCATCTGTAATCATTTGCGCAGTTCGAATTGCAGTACCAGATGGAGCATCTACCTTATGCGCATGGTGCATCTCAACAATTTCAGCACTTTCAAAATATTTTGCAGCGGTCTGGGAGAACTGCATCATCAAAACCGCACCTAAACCAAAGTTTGGGGCAATTAGGGCTCCAACTTTTGGATGATTACTTAACAAAGTTTTAAGCTGCGTAAGCTTCTTATCGTCAAAGCCAGTAGTGCCAACTACAACATGAATACCGTTATTGATAGCAAACTCAAGATTTTTCATTACTGAATCAGGTGTGGTGAAATCAACTATAACTTCAGTACTAGTTGAAACTAATTGATCTAGTGAATCACCTAAATCTAATGCAGCACTTAGAGTTAAATCAGTTGCAGAATTAATCGCTGCCACTGCCTCTGCGCCCATTCTTCCCTTAGCGCCTAATACTGCAACCTTCATTTGATCAGCCTTTCAAATTTACTTGTGGATCTAAATGGTCCCACTACCGCAAGGGTAGGAGATTCCGGCAGGATTTGGCGTGCAATTTCCTTTATTTGCTCCTGTGTTACATCGGCAATCTCACGCAGAATTTCATCAAAACTAAGAACTTGTCCATAAACCAACTCACTTTTACCAATTCGAGTCATTCGAGATCCAGTGTCCTCCTGGCTAAGAACTAGCGACCCAGAAACAGCACCCTTTGCTCGAGTGATCTCCTCATCAGTTAATCCATTAGCTGCTACATCTTGCAATATCGATTGAATGATTTTAATCGCCTCTTCAGCTTTTTCTGGCTTGCAACCAACATAGAAAGATAAAACTCCACTACCTGCGAATTGTTGGTTATATGCATATGTTGAATAAGCCAGGCCACGCTTTTCTCTTATCTCTTGAAATAATCGAGAGGACATTCCACCACCAAGTGCTGAAGATAAAATACTTAAAGCAAATCTTTTTTTATCATCTCTAGCCACACTCGGTACGCCATAAATTATGTGTGCCTGCTCAGTTTTTCGATCAAGCAAAGTTACTTTCCCACGTCCTGGAACTTTAATTTTTCCGGAAGTGCGCAATTCATAATCACTTTTTGGTTGATCCAAGAAACCATCTTTACTAAGAGCCTCTTCAACCATATTCACAACATTTTTATGCTTAATATTTCCTGCAACTGCCACCACAAGATCACTTGGTTGATATCGGTTCTTGTAGTAATTAAAGACTGTACTTCGCTGCATAGATTTAATTGATTCAACTGTGCCCAAAATTGGCCGCCCAAGAGGGGAATCTCCATAGTATTTTTCAAGAAATAGATCATGTATTAAATCACTTGGATCATCATCTCGCATCGCGATCTCTTCTAAAACTACTTTACGCTCTGCATCAACATCTGCTTGTTTTACAACTGAAGAGGTAATTAAGTCACTTATGACATCAACTGCAAGCGGGAGATCTTTATCTATGACTCGTGCGTAAAAACAGGTGTACTCCTTTGAAGTAAATGCATTTGTTTCACCACCAACAGCTTCAATCGCTGAGGAAATTTCTAGGGAAGTTCTTCGCTTGGTGCCTTT
>Ga0209401_1002425_pt1 | contig 12067 bp, 5 predicted proteins | sample M_140807_MF_Meta_FD_187318 | JGI IMG/M metagenome (GOLD analysis project Ga0209401, IMG submission 187318) | Freshwater microbial communities from Lake Montjoie, Canada to study carbon cycling - M_140807_MF_MetaG (SPAdes) (version 2) | ecosystem: Environmental > Aquatic > Freshwater > Lake...
CAGCTGGTGGTGAACAACCCCGCCTGTGGCGCCCGCCAGCGGGCGGAGCGGCTCGGCATCGCCTGTCGCCTCCATGACCATCGCCACCATCCACAGCGACAGGAGCTCGACCGGCAGGTGGCGGCCACGTTTGCTAGCTGCGCTGTGGACCTGGTGGTGATGGCCGGCTGGATGCGGATCGTCACCCCCGCGCTGATCGGGGCCTACCCGGGCCGGCTGGTGAACATCCATCCCTCGTTGCTGCCCAGCTTTCGGGGGCTCGATGCGGTGGGTCAGGCCCTGGCGGCTGGGGTGACCCTCAGTGGCTGCACCGCCCATCTGGTGGAGGAGGTGGTGGATGCCGGCCCGATCCTGGTGCAGGCCGCAGTGCCGGTGCTGCGTAGCGATGACCATGGCAGCCTCGCCACCCGCATCCAGGCGCAGGAACACCGGATCCTGCCCTACGCGGTGGCCCTTGCCGCGCTTCGACTCGATCCAGGGTCAGGCGGTCCTGGCCCTAAGGGTCCTGGCCCTTAGGGCCAGGACCCTTAGGGATAGAAGGGGAGCTGGGGCAGACCGGTGTTGGCCTCCAGCCCGGCCAGCAGATTCAGGCACTGCACGCCCTGGCCCGCCTGGCCCTTGATCAGGTTGTCGATGGCGCTCATCACGATCAGCTGGCCCGTGCGGCTATCCACCTGCACCGAAAGCAGACAACGGTTGGTGTGCCGCACCCACTTGGTGGAGGGATAGATGCCCACCGGCAGCACGGCCACGCTGGTGCTGTGGCGGTAGGCCGCCGCCAGCAGGGTGGTGCAGTCCTCGGCGGTGAGGCCAGGATCGCGGAGGCGGGCATACACGGTGGCGAGCAGACCCCGCACCATCGGCATCAGGTGGGGGGTGAACTGCAGCTGAATCGGAAGGCCGGCGGCCTGGCCAGCACTCTGCTCGATCTCGCTGGTGTGCCGGTGGCCTACCACGCCGTAGGGGGCCACCGCCTCGGAGGCCTCGGCCAGCAGCAGGTGTTCCTTGGCGGCCCGGCCGCCGCCGGAGGTGCCGGTCTTGGCGTCGATCACGATGCCAGCCGGTTCGATCAACCCCTGCTGGAGAAAGGGCAGCAGGGCCAGCAGACTGGCGGTGGGGAAGCAGCCTGGAGCCGCCACCAGGCGGGCGCTGCGGATTCGGGCCTCCTCCCAATCCACCAGGCCATACACCGCCTCCTGGCAGAGAGCCTCGTCGTGGCGGGGAACCTCCCGTGCCTCAGCCGCGTAGACCTCCTGCCACTGGGCCAGAGAGCGGTAGCGGTAGTCGGCCGAAAGATCCACCACCTTCAAGCCCCGCTCCAGCAGCTCGGGAGCCAGGCCCGCCGCCAGGCCATTGGGGAGGCTGAGCACCGCCAGATCCGCCGCCGCCGCAATCGCCTCGGGGTCGGGGGTGCGCACCACCGGATCGCCCGGCAAGGGCAGGAAGGGAACCAGGTCACTCCAGCGGCGGCCACTGCTGCGCTCACCGCCCAGGAAGGACACCGTGAAGGAGGGGTGATCCTGGAGGAGTCGCAGGGTCTGCAGACCCCCGTAGCCGCTGGCTCCGATCACCGCGACGCGTGTGCCTGTCATGGCGAGGCGCTGGGAACGCTGGATCGTACCGGGCTCTATAACTAAAGATCAGAGCGAACCCCATGGCCCTGGCCCCCGCCGCCTCCACCCCCCAGGCCAAGAGCCCGTCATCGCCGCTGCCTCCGCCCCAGGAAGGCGGCCAGGATTGCGCCGTGCTGCGCTTCGATTCGATCGCCGATGGCCTGGCGGCGATCCGCAACGGCGACGCGATCGTGGTGGTGGATGACGAAAACCGTGAAAACGAAGGCGATCTGATCTGCGCCGCCCAGTTCGCCACGCCGCAACAGATCAACTTCATGGCCACCGCGGCCCGGGGCTTGATCTGCCTGGCCATGGAGGGGGAGCGGCTCGATGCCTTGAATCTGCCGTTGATGGTGGATCGCAACACCGACAGCAACCAGACGGCCTTCACGGTGAGCGTGGATGCCGGCCCAGAAAACGGCGTGAGCACGGGCATCTCCGCCGACGACCGGGCCCGCACAATTCAGGTGGCGATCCACCCTGAAAGCCGCCCCTCCGATTTGAGGCGGCCGGGTCACATCTTTCCGTTGCGGGCCCGCGATGGCGGCGTGCTCAAACGGGCGGGCCACACCGAGGCCGCCGTGGACCTGGCCCGGCTGGCGGGGCTGTATCCGGCGGGGGTGATCTGCGAGATCCAAAATCCGGATGGCTCGATGGCGCGCCTCCCCGAGCTGGTGGACTATGCCCGCCAACACGGCCTGCGGCTGATTTCGATCGCCGATTTGATCCGCTACCGGCTTGACACCGAACGCTTTGTGCGGCGCCAGGCCGAAGCCACGATGCCAAGCGCTTTTGGCAACTTCCGGGCGATCGGCTTCCGCAACGAACTCGATGGCAGCGAGCATATGGCGATCGTGAAGGGTCAACCGGAGCGGGCGGAGGGGGCGGTGCTGGTGCGGGTCCATTCGGAATGTCTCACCGGCGATGCCTTCGGATCCCTTCGCTGTGATTGCCGCCCCCAGCTCGAGGCGGCGCTGCGCATGATCGAGGCCGCCGGAGAAGGCGTGGTGGTGTATTTGCGCCAGGAAGGAAGGGGAATCGGCCTGATCAACAAGCTCAGGGCCTATGCGCTGCAGGATGGAGGCCTCGACACCGTGGAGGCCAACGAACGGCTCGGCTTTGCCGCCGACCTGCGCAATTACGGCGTCGGCGCCCAGATCCTCAGCGACCTGGGCGTGCAGCGGCTGCGGCTGATCACCAACAACCCCCGCAAGATCGCCGGACTCGGGGGTTATGGCCTCACGGTGGAAGACCGGGTGCCTCTGGTGATGGATCCAGGCACCCACAATGCCGCTTACCTGCAGACCAAACAGGAGAAGCTGGGCCATTTGATGGGGCCGAACCCACCGACGGAAGGGGAAGGTGGGGCCCATGGCCTCACGGCGGTGCTGGCCTGGAGCGGCGAAGCCTCCAGCGCAGCGGTGGGCGAGCACCTTGAGGTGATGCGGGGTTGGGCGCAGCGCTGGGGGCTCCTGCTGGAGGAGGAGAACCATCCGCGGCTTCTGGCCCTGCTGGATCAACCCCGCATCGCGTTGCTGCTGACCGCCTCAGCGGCAACCGAGCTCAGCGCGGCGCTGCTTGCCGAGGCCCTGCAGGCGATGGTGGCCTGGCCCGGATGCGAGGCGATCAACCTGCTGCTGGCACCCGATAGCCATCGGGTGGAGCATCCCCGCGAGGATCTCGCCGCGGAGCAGCGGCCGCTGCTCGATCTCGACAGTGCAGGTTCAGCCCATTGTCCGCGCTTGACGCTGCGCCCCGGGGCCTTCATTCGCTGGCATCGCAACTGAGCGGTCTTCAGGGCTGCATGGCTCCACTGGCGAATGTCAGCAGGACAACTGCTTCTGATGGGCTGAGAGTGCGACAATTAAGAGTCATTGGCGGCTCACCATCAGCACCATCTCGGAACTCACAGAGAACGTCGCCCTAAAAAAGGATGGGAGGCGGGTTTCGCTGGAAGGCGTTCTGACGGGTGCTGCCTTTGGAATCGTCTTCCTTTATCTGCTGGATAGCGGCCAGGCGGCCTTTGCCGGGCTCCGGCGCCCATCGGGCTCTGTGTTCCTTGGAGATGACGGGGGCCAGGGTCCATTTCGAACCTCGGTGGGCCGGATCCCGATCGCACCTCTTGGTGAGGTGGAGGTGGGTCAGCCCCCTCGATCGTTAGCCAACCCGGATCAGGGCGGCAGCATCCAGCCGAATCAATCAGCAGGAGGCGGGGATGGCCTCAAGGCCCCCAATTCACCGATTGGCCTCAACCAGGACGCCTCTCCCGGTTATGGGGGATTTGGCGGGTTCCAGGGATTCGGGAACGGCGGATCCTCGGGAACGGGGGGCGGCGGCCTCAGCGGAGTCACCCCATTCACCCCGTTCACTCCATTCAGCCCATTCAGCCCAGCGATCAACCCCACACCATCGCCTCCCGAGACGCCTGAGCCACTTGAGCTGCCGAAATTGGTGTTGGTGCTGGTGCGGGTCACCTCCCAAAGCAACGCCAGCAGCGTGGACGGGAAGGCGATCAGCGAGAGCTTGGTCGACCAGCACTCCGTGGTCAACAGCCTGCTCGACCTGCGTGAACAAACCTTGCCGGGCCTTGAGTTGCGCAGTGAGTTGTACCTACCTGCCACTGCCAATTCACGTTTCTCGGCAGCTGATCTGCAGGTGATCTCACAGAATGCAGCCGTCGTGAACAGCACAGTTCTGGGCGGAACCGCCAACGATCTGATGGTGATTGGCGTGCAGGATCTCCTCTCCCTGTTGCTGGTGACCCCCACGGCTGGCTCGGCATCGATCAACAGCCGCAGCGCTGGCGCGGATCGAAGCACACTCGATTTGGGTGATGGAGCCAATGTGCTCGACGTGGAGGCTCTGCAGCGGTTGAGCTTCACCGCTGTGGGCCTGCCGGACAGTGCGCGCTTGAGTTTCAGCCTGTTGACTGAGGGGTTGAAATCAAGTTGGATCAAGATGGGTGGAGGAAGTGACAGCCTGTTGATCAATAGTGGTTGGTATGGAGGAGATCTGGCACCCGACACTCCGCTGTTTCTCAAACGCCAGGATCTCGGCATCAGCCTGGATCTCAGTCAGCTGAGTGGCAAGACAGATGATTCAAGCCTGAGGAATTTTTCTCTGAATGCCACGGCGATTGGCATGGATACAACCAGTGTGGATCTTGGCGATGGCAACAACTATATGGCGATTAACACGCGCATCGACGAGGATTTCAGCAACCAGCTCGGCGTGCTCGGAGGTGGCAGCACAAGCCAAGTGGAACTGAATCGGATCGGCATGCGCGATTCAAGCATCCGCATGGGTAGCGGCGACGATACCTTGATTGTGAATGGAATGATTCAAAATTCAACCATCGATCTTGGCGCAGGCCGCAATAGGCTGATGCTTGAATCGGCGCCCGACAGTCGCAGCACCATTGTGAATGGAAGCGGGATTAATGAGATCAGGGTGGGGAACCTTGTGGGAAGTGCGCTTCAGGCTGGATCAGGGGATGACACTCTCTTTCTTACCGACACCCAACCCTATGGATCGTTTGATGGCGGAGCGGGCAACAATAGCTTGGTTGCCGCACAAGGGTCGGGATCCAACCGGGACGTTGTGACGGTATTGGGACTTAATCAAGGGTCATTTAATGCGGTGCAATTCAACAATGTTGGAACATTGGATACCAGCTCCGGCAATGATGTGGTGATCATGGAGCTGGCCAGCAGTTTGACCGGGAGGTTGCTGGGGGGTAACGGGCTCGACCGACTGGACTTTCACAACTGGACCCTGCCGGTGACGGTGGACCTTGACCAGGGTTCAGCCACGGCGATCCGGGGCGGCGCACCCGGCGGTCTGCAGGGATTTGAGAAGGTGAATGGCGGCAATGGCAACGATCTGCTGGTCAGCTCCGGTGCCTTCCTGGGCATCGATGGCGGCCCCGGTGATGATGTGATGTATCTGCGCTGGAGCCCCTGGCTCTCGGCGAATGAACAGGGTATCGAGGTGAATGGAGGTCCAGGCAAGGATGTCTTCGTCTTCAGCGGCATCGATGGCGAGAGACCCTCCAGCTGGGATGGACAATCGGGCTTGCCCAACCTTGGCGACTTTGATCTCAGCTACGACAGCAGTGGAGGGATCGGTCTCACCGATCGAATCGGCCTTGTGCAAACAACCCTTGCCGCCGATGGCAGCCAGAAGCAGGTGTTCACGGAACTGACCCCCAGCGGCCTCGCTGGCGTGGGCAATCCAAAGCTGTTGCCGATCGCCCCGATCGAGCAGCTTCTCTCTGGCATGGGCGACAAGACCAAACAGTTGGCGATCAGCTATGACCCCCTCTCCAACCGCTTGCCGGATCTGGTGATGTTAGGCAATAACGGCAAGGGAACCTACGAAACCGTGGCCCATATCTCCGATATCCGACTCAATCAGACCTCATCTTCCCTGTTGACCTGAAACTGCTTAGCAATAGCCGTTAACGGATCATGCGGGGGCTATCGATGAACATATTGAAGCGATCACTGACAAGGCTGATGGCGGGCCTTGAGCCAATCTGAACCAATGCCATAACGGACATCCCAGCTCTTAAGGGGTAGTCCTTGCCGTTCTTCTTCAAAATGTTGCGTGGCAGAGAAACCTTAGCCTTGAAGTATTGCTGCGGCGTTTCCTGATCGGCAGGATAACGATCCTCACTCACCCGGGTCACGGTTCCCTTGAGGGAGCCATATTCAGTGAACGGAAAAGAATTGATGCGCACTTCAGCTGGCATACCGACCTTGATCCAACCGATATCTTTGTTCGTGATATGGATTACAGCCTCAAGACCATTCTGGGGAATGATCTTAAGAACCGGACGGCTGGCCAGGGCCACCTCCGACACTCGGGCGGTGAGGTCGAAGATCTTGCCAGATTTAGAGGCAGTGATTCTACCCAACACCAAGCGATCCTGCAAATCGGCAACGCGGCTGTTGGCTTCGATCAACTGCTGGCGGGCATTATCATAGCCGGTGTACAATTCCTTGGCATTCGCAACACCAATTTGGTTTACTTTATTGCTTGACTCGATCTCCCGACGACCAGCAGAGGAAACTTCCAATTCAGCGCGCTGCACGGAACTCTCCAGTTCAGTTAGCCGTGCCTGCTGCCGGTCAACCTCAAGGCGTGAGATAGCACCCTGCTTGAGAAGTTGCTCCATGCGCAGGGTGATGTTTCGATCAATCGTTAATCGGGACTTCAAACCGGCCAGATCGGAACGCGACTGTGACGTATTGATCTGAATGCGCTTTTGCTCTTGCTTGGCTGAGTTTTTGCGGAGGGTAACTTCTAGTTTTTCCTGCGTGAGCTGACGGTTGCTTTCATCCTGACCCGCCGGCAGGGGGTCGAGTCCGAGCTGATCGGCGATCAGGGCCGTGCGCTTGCGCCACAGCGCTCGTTGACGCTGCACATTGGCAAATTGCTGAAGATTCACCTTTTCACGCAACACCACCAACAGGTCACCGGCCTTGACACTCTGGCCCTCCTTGACCAGGACTTGCTGGACCAAGCTGTTGAAGGGTGGACTGATTTCTGCCACACCACCGCTCGGCCTGAGTTCTCCATTGGCGGAGACCGAATTGTCGAGCCTGGCGGTGAAGCCGTAAATCACACTGAAGGTTGTCAGGCCGATGAGACTCCACACCGTGGCACGACTCCAGCCTCGGGCGCTGCGGGGCAGGGTGGTGCGGCGGCGGCGATAGCCCCGTGGACGCTGCTCCTCAGATGCCTGGCGTGATGGCGGCGGCGGCGGATCAGGGGTGTTAAGAGGATCAGGCGGGACAAGATCCCCGCCCAAATCCACAACGTTGGGATCCGGGGGTAGCGGTTGGCGTACCCGACGGGTAGAACCGGAGGGACCGGTGGTCATGGACGGGGCCTTGGTTCAGGTGCGGTTGCGTGGGCTGCTAGACCGCAAGAGCTGGAACTCCCGATGAGGAGGAGGACGAGGAGCTACCGGAGCGTCCCTGCTGGCGATACAGCACATAATAGGCCCCTCGAGCTGCCATCAATTCTTGATGAGTGCCAGCCTCCAGCACGGTTCCATTGCCCATGCAGACGATCAGATCGGCATTCACAATAGAGGAAAGGCGGTGGGTGATGAACAACACGGTGCAACCCTTGAGGCTCCGCATCAGATTTTCGCTCACCACCCGCTCTGTCTGGTAATCAAGCGCCGAAGTTGCCTCATCCATGATCAACATCCTGGGCTTCTGCAGGATGGTGCGGGCAATGGCAATGCGCTGCCGCTGCCCACCGGAGAGGCCACCGCCCCGCTCGCCCACTTCAGTGGAATAGCCGGCGGGAAGATCCATGATGAAATCATGGGCACAGGCGATGGTGGCGGCTTCAACAATCTCCTCGGTGCTGGCATCGGGGTTGGTGAGGGTGATGTTTTCTTCCACCGAACCATCAAACAGAACCGTTTCCTGTGGCACGATACCGATCTGGCGCCGTAGGGAATACAGCTCCACCTTGGCAATGTCGATAGAATCCACCAGAACCACGCCACCTTCCGGTTGATAGAGGCGTGCAAGCAATTTGGTGAGCGTGCTTTTCCCGGAGCCGCTGGTTCCCACCACAGCCACAAAAACACCTTGGGGAATCTCCAGATTCACATCCCTGAGCAGAAGTGGCGAGGAGGGCTTGTAGCGGAATTTGATGTTCTGGAATGAGATTTTGCCTTGGATCGGTGGCATCACAATGCGGTTGGCATTATCCGCTGGTGCTTCCTGGGGATGGTCGATCACATCACTGAGCCTCTCCAGGGAAAGCGCTGTTTGCTGAACCGATTGCCAGATGGAGGTCATGCGCAGAATCGGCCCGGTGACCAAGCCGGCGATCATGCGAAAGGCGATCAGCTCTCCGAGGGTGAGCTTGCCATCGAGAACAAAGGAGGCACCGGCCCAGATCAACATCAGGCTGGAGAGCTGATTGAGAAATGAACCCAACGTATTGGCGGTTGTGCCCACGATTGCGTTATCAAAACCCTCGGCGATGAAATCGGTGTAGAGATCCTGCCATTTCCAGCGGCTGCGCAGCTCGATGTTCTGCGCCTTCACGGTCATCATGCTGCTGAGCACTTCAATCAGGTGGCTCTGGGTTTTGCCATTGGCCACAGCCCTAGACTGCAGCTGCTGGCGCACAATCGGAGACACCACCAGTGTGAGTCCAACGAGCATGGGAATCACCGACAGAGTGAGGAGGGTCAGCTCCCAGCTGTACATGAACATGACCACGATATAAACCAGTGAAAACACCGCATCGAGGACGGTGGTGAGGGCTGTGCCGGTTAAAAAGCTCCTGATGTTCTCCAATTCACTGATGCGGCTGCTCACTTCACCCACCGGGCGGCGGTCGAAATAGCTCAGGGGCAAGCGCAGCAAATGATCGATGATCTTGGTGCCCAGCGAGAGATCGATACGGTTTGTGGTGTCGATGAACAGGAAGGTGCGCAGGCACAACAGCAGCCCTTCGAAGAGAGCAAACACCACCAACAGCAAGCCGAGCACCCCAAGGGAATCTCGATTGGAATTGATGATCACTTTGTCGATCACCTGCTGGATCAGCATCGGATTGACCAGGCCGAACAACTGCACAAAGAAGCTGGCCAGCAAAACCTCCAGGAGCACCACACGATGCTGCACGATGGAAGGGAGGAACCAGCTGAAACCGAATTTCTTCTGCGGTGTTCCTTCATTCACCCGCAAGGTGAGCACCTCGCCCTCCTCCCCCCATTGCTCCCGGAACTCAGTGATGCTCATCTCCTGGTTGCCAACGGCTGGAATGCCGATCACCAAGGATTTGATTCCGGTGCGATAGATCACCGCCAGGCCGTTCCCCCAACGCACCATCAGGGGGACCTCCAAGCGGTTGATCGCGTCGGCCTGCACTTCCAGGAGCTGGGTCTGCAGACCCAACGACTCCGCCACCGCACCGGACAGAGCCAGGGAGGCCTCACCGTGTCGCTTCACATGTTCGGAAAAGACGCGCCGCAGGAGTTCACGGCGGAAGGGCAGGCCGAGAGTTTCACTCACCATCCGGAAAGCGGCGATCGGTGAGTCGAGCGGGCCCACACCCCGGAACCAGGGATAGCTGCTGGCGGGGCGCTTCCCTTCCGGTGGGATGTCGACCTCATCCTCATCGAGCTCCGGCAGATCCGGGCCCAGGGGGATCGCCTCAACCCCGCCCATGAGGCGCAATTGCTCCTGCCAACGCCCCACCATGAGCTGCTCAGCGCCAATGCCCATCGGATCCTCCTGTGGATCCAGCAGTCGTCCCAGGGCGGCGCGATCCACCCCCAGCACCCGCACCGGCTCCTGCCCCGGAGGCAGCTGGGGGGGCGGCAGTGCCGTTCCCAGGGGCAGAGCTCCGGTGGACGTCAGCCAGACGCGCTCCTTGGGGAAGGTGGTGGCCATGATCTGGGCGGGCGTCATCGGCACCGCCCGCGTGCCACCCGCCAGCTCCACCGCCGCCTTGAGCACCTCATCGGTGAGCAGTCGGGGGTAATCGCGCAGGTGGGCATCGAGCACGGCGAAGAGCTCTGCTGGCGCAACGCTGTTCTGGACCCGTTCGGCGAGGGGAGGATGGGAGGCCATGGCCTCCCGCAGGGCTGCATGGGGAATGGCCAAGGCCACCAGATCTGAGGATGCCAGCAGGATTTCGCGGTTCACCCCCGAACTGAGCTTCGACCAGCCCATGACCGCGCCGGCCTCCAGCCGCTGCAGGGTGGCCACCCCCTTGGCGAAGCGCTGTGCCATCACCACCGAGCGAGCCGTGCCCTGGAGGAGAAAAAAGGTTTGATCGGGTGCCTGCTCCAGGCGGGAAATGGGTTGGCCAAGGGCAAAGCGAAGCAGTTGCCCCTGACTGGCCAAAACCTTCAGCAGGGGCTCCGGCTGGTCGGCTAGGAAAGGAAAGGAGCGAAGAAGATCGAGGATCTGTTCCGGATTGGCCATGGTCAGGCGGCCTGGTTGTAGCTTTCAGATGGCTTCCCTGCGGGGATGGCCATGGTGTCGAAGGGGATGTCCGCGGAAAAGGAGGCTCCACCGGCCTGGCCTGCCAAGTTGGAGTAGGAGCCGGCTGTCACGCTGATCACGGCGATGCCGCTGCTATCAGGAGTGGGAGTGAAGATGGCGGTGTAAACCGTTGGATCCGTCGTTACTTCTAGGTTGCTGATCAAGCCGCCACTAGTGTGGATGCTGTCAAGCGTGAAGCCTATTGGAGCTTCCGAAAAACCGAAGGTAATCGTGGCGACTTTTCCAGCAAGCAATCTACCGCTGTTGCTGCTGATGAAAACGATCGGCGCCAAGGTGTGAAAAGAAACGTCCGGAGATCTGGAAGCAGCATCGTTTTGACCTGCCGTATTGGTCGTGCATTCTGGGACAACGCTGATGGCGGGGGTCAGGGTGTTGTAGGAGATGTCCGCCGAGAAGGCGGCCGCACCGGCCTGCCCTGCCAAATTGCTGTAGAAGCCGCTGGCAACACTGATCACGGCAATACCGCTGCTATCGGGTGTGGGAGTGAAGATGGCGGTGTAAACCGTTGGATCCGTCGTCACCGCTAGGTTGCTGATCAGACCACCAGTGGAGTCGATGCTATCAAGCGTGAAGCCGATTGGAACTTCCGAAAAACCGAAGGTCATGGCAGCCACTTGCCCAGCGACCAAGCTCGTAGTATCGCTACTGATATAAACGATGGGGGCCAAGGTTTTGTAGGTAAGAGCCGCCAAGGTGAAAGCAGCACCGCTTTGCGCTAACGAATTGGTGGGGTAACTGGGAGCAACGCTGGTTAAAGAAGAGTCGTTGCTGTCGGCCACGGGGGCAAACTCACTAACCGCACTAGCTTTGCCGAAGAACACAACGGTGCTTCTGGCGTCGCTGATATCGGCTGAATCGCCCAAGGGGGGAGTACCGATGAGATCAGTGAGGCCATCGCCGTTGAACTTGCTGCCAAGGTCATTACTGGCACCTTGCTCGTTAAGGCTTGCGCTATTGGCCTTGAAGCCATCGCTTATCCCCGCCTCGATGGTGGTGACCTCGAAGTCAGTTCCAATTGCGAGGGTGGGCGGCGGAGCAGGCGGCAGGGTGTCGTAGGGGATGGCCGCCAGGGCAGCGGCTTCTCCGAGCAGACCGGCGGCATTGGTATAGGAGCCGGCCGCAACGCTGATCTCAGCAAGGCCGCTGCTATCGGCCGCAGGAGTAAACAAGGCGGTGTAGACCGCCGGGTCATCCGTTGCGATCAGCTCAGGGATCAGCCCGCCGGTTGCGCTGATCTGCTCGAGCGAGAAGCCAAGGGGCGGTTCCGAGAAACTAAAGGTGATCGTGGCCACCTGATCGGCAGCCAAGGCAGCGGTGTCGCTGCTGATCACCAGGGTTGGCGGAGGTGCGGGCGGCAGGGTGTCGTAGGGGATGGCTGCCACGGCGGCGGCTTCTCCGAGC
>Ga0209401_1002426_pt1 | contig 12064 bp, 29 predicted proteins | sample M_140807_MF_Meta_FD_187318 | JGI IMG/M metagenome (GOLD analysis project Ga0209401, IMG submission 187318) | Freshwater microbial communities from Lake Montjoie, Canada to study carbon cycling - M_140807_MF_MetaG (SPAdes) (version 2) | ecosystem: Environmental > Aquatic > Freshwater > Lake...
TATCCAAACCATCCATAACTCTTCCACACAATCTTATACCCATTACACAATTCATTATTATACCTTTCACAATTACATTTAACTTTAACACTACCATCATAACCTTCCATATTCAATTTCTTAACAAACAATTCTCTAACTTTCTTATTCAATTCTCTATTATTAATTTTCATTTTTATATTATATCTGTAAATTTAACTTTTTACAAACACAAAATTATCAAAACTCTCACCACTATCATTCACTATCATCACACTATTCTCCTCATTCCTATTCACATCCCAATCTCTACTATCAAACTCAAAACTCTCATCATCCTTATACACCTCCTCCAAACACTCTTTAACATCAAACTTACCCACCAACAACTCTCCCTTTACAATATTATCAACCCCATCTCTATCACTATTATAATTCACATAACTTACTTTTATATTTTTCATTTTTATATTATATCTGTAATTTAATATTTTGTCAACTACAAATTAATCTTCTAACCCCTTACCACTTATACTTTTTAACACCACACCATCATCATCAAACTTCTTATAATCTTTTTTCATCACATAATACAAATACTCAAAATCTAAAACAATACTATCCCACTCCTCTACTACTTTCTTCCTATCAATCTTCCTACCACAATTCTCATACACCTCCTCCACTTCATCCAACAAATTACTAATCAATTTTAACTTATCACATATCAATTTACTATTTTTATTTAACATACCTATATTATATCTGTAATTTAATATTTTGTCAACCTCAAACTTTAATACTTCCATCCCTTTCAATTTTATATCTATTACCATCTTCTTCTAAATGCCTACAATAAACCATCCCATCATCTTTATCAATATGCACTACAATTTCATCACTACCCTCACTACCTTCAAATATATAACCCACCTTCAATTTGCTTTTATTAATTTTCATTTTTATATTATATTTGGAATTTGGGTTGAAATCAATTCCTAAACATTTTGCCCCAATCAATTAAATTTTCACCAAATCCACTAATTGCTAAAGCATTATCATCTTCATCACAATTTTTATCAGCCCATTCCAAATCCTTTTTAGTTAAAAGGTCTTGCAACTTTTGAATGTTGTTGAAGGTTTGTTCAATTAGCTGTTCAATTTGTTTTTGTTTTTCAATTTTCATATTGTTATTATATGTGCAATTTGTGATTTAGTCAATACTTTCACAATCCTCCAAACCTAATTTGGCCCTCAATTTAGTATTTTCTTTATTCAAATCAATACACCCTTCCACTTCAATACCCCATATATCTATACTTTCAATTAAATGCACACTTTCCTCAATACCTTCTACTTTATGCTTTTCAGTAAAGTTATACATTTTCCAAAATGCTTTTTCAAATTGTTTGTATAGTTGTTGGTATTGTTTTTGGTTTGATTTATTTAACATACCATTATTATAGTGGATTTGGCAGTTTGTTCAATACAAAACTTACTATATTTTGTTATTGACACATTCTGCAATTCCTTTATACTATATGGATAAGTTAGGGAAAGCGGAACCATCTGAAAACTAAGAGAGGAGAGGGGGGCTCTGGACCGCTACTTTACGCGTAAAGGTGTTGAGTATGAAGGGTCGTTGGATTGTTGGTTATGAACAAACTACAAACAGTATTGTAGTATCAAGTAGTTACAGTATGGTAGGGGAGATCAACCATTTAGCAAACTGCAATTATGAAGCAGTTATAAAAATGTTACTTTTTCTTAAAGAGATCTATAATCCAAAAGCCAAGCCATATGATGCCAAAGCATACAAAGAAGAAAGGCACAATACCTGCGAATAGAGTATCGATGGATATACTAAGCATAACGTCTGGCCAATTCTAATTCTACCCATTGTACCAAGTACTCAATGAGACAGATGATTCGGTCTTTCCCGGGTCGGAGTTCACCGGTATCCTGGAGATGGTAGAAGTAGTCCAGGGCATGGGACACATCGATTTTACCTACAACAGAGTTAACCACTACTTTGGCAAATTCTAATACCTTACCTTCCAGGGTGAAGTTCTCAATCCCCGCATCTACCTGGTCCATGATTTGCTGTTTGACCCAGTCAATCTGCTCTTCCATAGACGAACTCATATGATCATTATATGTGCACGTGATAGATAAACAAGCTTATTATATCCAAACGGGGATAATCGTTGTCCAAGTTCATGTGAGATATAGACAAGGATAATAGTTAAACGGGGATAATAGACTAGTAAGGTTCTGCATAGTATTCAAAGGGCTCACAATGCATACCGTTGAATCGAATAGCAGGATCTTGATTGAAGTAGCCAATGAGCACCTCCCGGTCTGCAGCATTCGCCAGGCGATCGATCTGGTTACGGAACTTATGGAGTACCTGGTATTGAGGGTCTGAGGAGTAGGTACAGTAATCGTAGATCTTATCATATAGCATTCGGGCCTCATCATTCAGACTCATGATCAGTTCCAGTGGCAGGCCTATGTGTTCTTCAGGCCAGAAGTTAGGCAAGGTTTCTGTTGTATTTGTTTCTGTATTCATTATGCCTCTATTATGGCTGTATTTGATGTCTAAGCAAGCTCCATTTGTCAGAGTATTTACCAGTATTTCTGTATTTTATAGTAGCACATACGTGCAATACAACAAGATAAAGCAAATAGGGTAATAGAAGAACGTCAATTTCCACAAAAATTCTGTTGTTTTTGTTCTGTTTTTCACTATTTTTAAACGTATTCTAATGTTCTTCTGCGTCTGAATTCCCATGGATTCAAGCTGGTAGTCACTGGAGCAATGTACAGAGAAGACAACTTGGTACCAGAGCCATATGCTCTCCATGCCGATCCAACATTGCCAGGATTCACATATGGCACGTCTTTGAGAGCTCTTGTGGATTGGTAATAATACACCTCTGCATTTTCATCATATATGTACCAGTTTTGAGTGCCGCCACTCACATCTTTAAAGAGTATCAAGTCATAACCCGGGTTTCTATAGTAACATGCATTGGCACCAGCATTGGGATATGCAGTGGGTATCACAGGATTAAAATACTGCAAATCATATATGACACCAGCTGGTGCAATGTAATCTGTACCTCCTGGTGTGGATGTGTCTGCAGCACTCAATGTGATTTGACTGTATTTAGGCCATGGATTGTATGGGTCATTCCAAGGTGCAGTATTCACATAATCTACTGTGCCAATGGGCATATTATACAATCTCCAACAATCTTCTTCTTCTGTATTCCCATGGAGTCAACACAGCATACACAGGCTGTATGTACAGAGCATTCACGTTCTGTCCTATGGGATCTGGATCAATCCCGCTGCTGCCCCATCCATTTGCAGCACCAGACATCTTCACCGGTGCACCTTTTCTGCCTTCTGCACCTCTGTACATGGGATCACCAAAAAAAGTTACTTCTGCAATATAAAAGTTTTCTGGTGGAAAATTATACATCCTCAATCCTACAGATGGTGCTGAAACACATGTGTATGTCCATGGAAAAAAGCCATCCAAATTGAATTGTGTTAACTTAAGAGTCAACAGAGTGCCAGCACCTAATTCTGCATCTGTGGCACTCAGAGTCACTTGTGCATATTGAGGCCATGGATTCAAAGGATCATTCCAAGGCTTGGTGCTCACGTAATCTACTGTGCCAATGGCCATGTATTTATTTATGTTTTGGCTAAACCAGAGCCGGCGGCAGCTGCGCTGCTAAAAGATGAGGGGTTGCCCAGGGGTTGCCCATTTCACAACACATGTGGCATGCATTTTCAGATGTATTCCAGCAATCTCAAACGTGCATAATTGGCATATCCACCCCATTGAGCATACCGTGGATCCACTCTGATACCAGACAACACCAAGGGAATGACCTCTCCAGGAGCATCAGGACTGCCCAGGCGCCATCCAGTTTCAGGAATGTTTGCAGCATCTGTGCTGGGATTATGAGCATATATGTTGTTGTTATCACAATAGTGGTTGATGTACCACACATTGAATGGAGCAGGAGCTCCTCCTGCTGAATAGAATATGATCATGGATTGACCATCTTGAGGAGTACCATTGGCATAATCGGTGCCTGCTAAACCCTGTGGACCATCATAATAAGTATTTGCTTTTGCATATACACCATTGGCAACCACCGGAGTACCAAAGCATGTAAATGCTGGGAAATTATAAGCTGTTATAGAGCTATTCAGACTGACGGGCAGTGCCATATGAATTATTTATGTATGCCTATCATATGAACCAAAAACCCAATTCTGAGCCGTGCGCTAAAGCTAGAAATATATGCGCTTTTTGCTATTAAGCAAAATATATTAGCTAGGCTTTTTACCAGTTTTTTGCAAGGCAATGGCTATGGCCGCTTGTTGTGCTTTGGAGCGATGTTCTGCATCTTCTGATTTGCCAGCTTTCTTTGCAGCATGCTTGGCAGCAGCCTCTGGATTCTCTATCTTCCATTTGGCCCATCTCTTCTTGTTCATTTCCCAACCCCTCTGTACTCTCTCTTTCCTTTCATCTGCACTCTCTGCATCTTCTGCATGATCTTGAGCAATGCTCTGCCAAGTATCATAAGCAGGATCTTCTGGATCAGGCCGAGCTCCAGATGGAGTGTATGGCTTGTTGCTTGCATTCTTTGCATCATATCCCCGCGCCATCATATACTCTTTGAATGGCTCTCCATTGATATAACCCATGCCATCTATCTCTGCCCCTATGTGCATGGCACCTTGGCTCTTCTTCATGAACACTGTGGGATATGCATCTCTTTCTTTATCTATATGACTTATCTTAGTTAAAGTAAATCCATGCTTCTTCAATTGATTGATCAATACATTCTGAATGGCTGTGACACCTCCTGGATAACCATGTGGTTCATGCTCTGCATCTTCAGTAGCAGCATCAGCAATCAACATGTCTGCCACATCTCGGATCTTGGACAACAATTGATCCACCTCTGCACTAGGATTCAAATCAATCATGGTGGCCATCTGATTCAATGCAGTGTGCATTTTGTGCAGTTCTGATACTACTATGTCATTCACTGGCCCACGGCCTTGTGTAAACTTGCTCTGCAGTGCTTCCAGCATCAATTGGTCATCTTTGTTCATATGGTTATTTACCAAGCATCCTGTCTTGAAGCATCATGGCCAATTCCTTCACATCTTCTTGCAAGTTGACCAGGTGTGTCACAGTCATTTCATCATAAGGTGTTTGTTCGGCAGGTGTTTTGTCTATCATCTGTATTAGGCCTTTGACTATATCATGGGCTTGCCCCATCTTCATTCTAATATTATTAGATACATTTGACCCTCCCTCTGCATTCTCTGCTGGATCATGTAGATTTCTAACAAAAGGTGGATCATCCGGATGCTGAGCTCTGTAAGATCTTATCATGCCCATCAACTGCTTACCTCTGGCTTGCTCTTCTTCTGTTGCAGGTGTTCCTCTTTCCTTAAGCTCTTTTACTTTGTCATGCAGTTCTTGTCTAATCTTAATAAACTCTTCTTTGGTAGGAATACCGTATTTCACAATATCCATAATATTACCGGCTAACTCGCCTTTTCTTTTGGTGATACCATCCACGTAATTTTCGAATATTAAGTGATTATCTTTAAGCATATTATTATTTAGGTTTACCAACACTAAAATATCAAGTTGATTAAATGATTGTATGCACCACTTCATCAAATGGTTTGTAAATGATTGTGCTCTAGGCACCATGCTGTTGCTGCTGGGATTCATCACCGGATTCTTGATCAGAGAATTGATTCAATGTGCACAATTGCTGTGCAACACATGGTAGTTTCTGCATGATGCTTTAAATATGCCAGCATCATCATAAATAATTCATATGCGTCGTTCTCGCATCCAGCAAATCAAGCCTCAGGCAGCTAAACCACAGCCTAAAAAGCCATATGTGCCTTTGGCTTCTGTGTATGAAAGCATCAAGCCTGCAGTTGTGGCACCAGTCATTGAAACGATGGATTTCACAGCACAATACATTGCCATGTTACAAGAGATGTCACATGCTGATGTGATCAAAGCCCTGAAGAATTCAACACTCAAACCATCTGAAGCCAGAACATTGTTTGAGCATTTGCTGCCACATCAGCGGCGCGCCATTCTGGAAGAACAATCTTTGCACGAATTTTCTGCAGCTGGTGGTCTCATGACTGGTGGATATGATGCAGGCAGTCCTGCAGTGCAAACACAATCTTCACCATCTGTGCCCACATGCACAGATAACATTGCATTGGTTACCATGGTAGGTTTTCCTCCGCCTGATGGTGTTCGCTATTTGACTCGTCAATCTGCAAATCTTTATGTTTATGGAGATGAAACTGTGGACAGACCAGATGCCTCCAGCCCCTGGAGTTACAAAAATTCAGGATCACCATTCACAACATCTCAAACTGTGGCACAATTTCCTTGGCTTGCCCAATGGGCTGCACCTTATGTTGCTACAAAAACTTGCCCTGAGTCGCCCGTAGCCCCATCACTTCAAAATATACAATTTGGTGTCGACACCATTAGTGTGGATGCTTACAATTTTGGTACACCTTTGCACCCCATAAGCAGTTTTGAATACAGAGTTGATGCAGGATCATGGATGCCTCTTGCTGTCCAGAGTTCTGGTCCAGGATATGACTATGCAAACTTGTACATAACAGGATTAACACAAGATGTTGAGTATACTGTGGATGTGCGAGGTGTTAGTCTGTTGGGCGCTGGTCCCATGGCATCCACTGTAGGCTCTACAGGTTATAGATTGCCTGGCCCTCCAATTTTTTCTAGCTTAGTTGAAGGTGATGGTCAGCTAGATATTGAAGTTCATGATGAAAATGAAGACCCTCAAACACCTCAAATCTCTTATGAATACAGAGTGGATGGGGATGATTGGATTCCTCTTGCACATGGTCCAGGACAATATACTGGGCTTACTGTGTCAGGCCTGAGCAATGGTACCACATACACAATTGATATCCGATCCATTAATCCTGCTGGTGCAAGTGTAACTTTTCTCACTTTTCAAGGCACACCTGCTACAGTGCCTAGTGCACCAATTTTTAACAGTCTTACAAATGGTCCAACATGTGATACAGTTGTGGTTGACTTCACCCCACAATCTGATGGTGGTGCTCCCATACAAGGTTATTATTTATATTCTTACCGGGGCCCAGATGGTGAAAGATATCAGGATTTATTTAATGGCCCAAGCCCAGCCACAGTGAGTTGCCCTGGAGCAGGAGGCGGTGGCATGTCTCAAGCTCAAATATATGCATACAATGGAAAAGGTGATGGAGAGCCCTCTGCTGCGAACTTAAACTTAGATGTGAATGCTTGTCATATTCGTATATCTGGTTCTACTTACAGCTTTCTCAATGGCACATTTGACAGACGCAATTATGGTTATGAGGTAAGAATAGAAGATGCACAGCCTTATGATGGATTCAAATACACTGGTACAACATATGCTTATACCCCTTCTGCAGCAGATGATTCATTCCTTGGTGCCAATATTATAATGGGCCCAAATACAACTCTCGCAGATATATCTGAAAATTACACAATTTATACTAATCCAAATAAATGGTCATATCTTACTTATTCTTATGATTCTGATTACGGTATCTGGAACTTTACTGAAGTATTTTATAATGTAAATACTGGTTCCACAATTCCGCTTGGCACATGGACGGCCAATGGCGGGTGGGGTAGTAACATAACTGTTAGCTAGAGATCGCAATTGCCTCTAGTACGCTTGGGCTTATGACCAAATGTTTTGATGGTCTTACCGCTCTTCAAATCAATGATCTTACCAGTAGTTCTGTCTATGCATTTACCCACAAACGGTGCACCGAGTTTTGTTTTCTTATGTGACATGATTAATATTATTTAAGATATGCAGAAAAGATAACATGGCCAAATAAATAATTTTAACAATGGAATTGATATCTGCTATTGCTGCATTGTGTGCTATTCATGCATTCTTCTCTGTAGGAGGTTGTTGCTACATGATGCAACATATACAGATGCGTCGCACAGTGACCCGTATCACTGGCATACTAGACAGAGAGTGCAATGATTTGAAGCGTCAACTAACCTTTTAACTGCTCAATTCTTTGCTTCAACACACCAATGGCTGTATTGTAATGTCCTGTGCCTTCTGCCTTTGGATCATATAACTCTTGTAATACTTGCACTTCTTGCTCCAATGCTTGTATGTGTGTTTGATTGTCTATCATGCATTAATTTATATCATTAGTTTGAATCTGCAATGCCAGTTCAAGCAAATCATCCAATTCTTTGTCGCGCATCCAATGCGGCAAAGAAGCTGTGCGGTAATAGAATTTTAAAAATAACTGAACAAACTCTTGTGCGTTCAATGCATCCACAATTCATGTACCAATTGTTCAGAATGTGCATGAGTTCTTTTGGCCAGTGACAAGAAACATTTGCTTATGTACAAGCTCAGACTGGACACTGATGCTAGCATGAGCATGTACATGATGCCACATATGAACTGCACATCTGACATAATCTCCATGACGTTGACCAACACTACATATGTTAATTTCTGCAATGCATCTGCAATCTGAGATGCAATCTCACACACAGTTATCAAGCTATCACCCATGATGGTAACAAACATTCGTATCATGTCGCTAACAATATGCCAGATGCCTTTGATCATGACTCTACACCCTTGGGCTGTTCATGCCAATTGGGATCCATCTCCCATACCACATCATTCAATTTCTTAATCATGTCTGTATGCTTGGCATGCACATTGGCAAAGTAAAGATCTTTGAGTTGCTCTGCAAATTTGTTGCCATGCACATCAAAAGCTTGCTCCACAACTTCATCCAATCGATTCCAGAATTCTGATTCTGTGTACAGCGCTTTGGCGTACAAGAATTTTGCCAAGTTAAATTGAAACATCTTCGCATTCATTTGTTTGTTCCTTGATAGGCGTTTCATCTATCTCCAAGTAAAAGCGCACCTCTTTCTCGGGTCTCTTGAATTTCACTTTAAACTCCTTGATGGTAGCATCATTCTGCTTGAGCTCTGCGGCTACTGCATTAAACTCTTTGCGCACCACATTGTCCAATCCTGTGACATAGAATATGGCCTTCAATTTGCCTCCATTGATTCTGGCCAGATCATTCCAAACTTGCTCAGCTGTGAACTGAATGCCCAGCTTGTCAAATACAGGCTTGGTAACTGTGGCAATAGTATTTTTAATGTGCTCACCCATTTGCATTGCAATCATGCTCATTTGCCTCGGGCCTGCACAATGTCTTGTGCTTCTTGTATTGTTTTGTTCATATCATGATCATTGAAGCGCCACAATTTGCTCATTTCATATTCCACATCATCTGCACGATGCAAGAGAGCTCCACGAGCTTCTAATTCTAATACTGCAGCTTGCCGCAACATGCTCTGATCTTCCTCACCAAGGGTACCATATGCATCCATCCATTCGTTCATCATGCTCATATTATATGTGAAAAATACCTGAGGTGCAACTCAATTGTTACCTGCATAGCAATACAATGCTTCAGGTAATATCATGACAGGCACCCAATCAAACGTCACAGTACCATCACCCATGTCAGCCTTCCAAGTGCCTGTGAACTTCATCATTGGCTGAGCAACAAGATGCTCCAATTCTATCTGCTGAAACATAATCTGTGTTTTTAATTTCAAGACAGAATGTTCAGGCTTGTGCTCCAATTGAGATGGACCATGCACTTGATTCAGAAGCTCTGCTAAAGTATTAGGACCCGTTTTTAGTTTTTTTGCAAACAAAGATTTTAAGAATTCAAACATGTATCAAATGTCTCGGATAGTAACAGACTGCTGAATTGTGTCAGTTATGATCTTTTGCTCACGAGCTTCAATCACATCATGCACGTGCAATCGAGCTTCAGGCAAACCTGCATTCAGTATCCACATGCAAAACAGTACGCTCATGGGGTCCCACATATTAATAATTTAATGCTGCCACACCAGGACTAGTCAAACAATCATAAATATCTTCTTTGGATGCAAGTATGGCTTTATGCCACACATTACTAAAGCTTTCATCATTGAATAAAATACGGTTTGTGCTAGGCAGATGATCCACAATCTCACCATCATAGGCACTATGTCTTTTAATCTTCTTCCAGTTCACAACCTGCCAACATCCAAAGAAATCACCATGAGTAAATGGTTTGCTAATATTGCCTTCATAGGTAGTAATGGCATATTCCACATCAATATCTTTAAAGAGCTCTTTTGTTTTAGCTTCTTCTCTGCTGAGCTTCTTCTGAAGCTTTCTATCATCTTCCATGCCAGCATAAGGCTTGTACCAGAATTCCATATGATACACTTTGCGTGTAGTTGTAGTATCTGCATCTACCTGAATGTTCATCCAGGAAAACTTCCTAGGGTTTTTTAATTTATAGATGTAAGCAGACATATTATAGATCCCATGACTGCTCTTCACCAACTGGGGTAGTAGATGTGAGTAGCTTATAATGCTCATCTCTAGCTTTTCCGTCTTTAATTAAGCTATTGCAATAAGCATCAGCTTCTTCGTAAGTATCAAAGGATTTGATTACCACATCCTTTTGACAACCGCAATTGTCACATGCAGTAACTTCCATGACTACATTGAAGACAGGTAATCGCCCATCGTATGCTTGTATTACTTTAAGGATCATTTCTTTTTAAAGACCACATCAATTGCAGTATTCTTAATAAAGCCATTGGCGCTCTTGAGATTGTATCCAGGTGAACAAGGACACATGCTACACCCTGCGCGCATGCTAAACTTGCGAGAATACCAACCTGCCTCAATAAGGAAGCTCTGAATCTCAAAAGAAGCCACATTAAAAAACCCTCCAAGGAACGCTTCGTCTAGCTTGAGCTCCAGCTTATTATACTTGCGCCACAGCTTATCATTCTCTTTATCTACACCCTTGACACTATGCTCAGGCTGCACCATATACCAAGGATGATTAGCTTTTAGTTCATGAGGAGCAGGAACACCGCTCCGAAAGATAATATTCTTTTTAGCATTCATTCTATCACCATAACGGCCTCGGAAGCTAACGGTAGCTGTCCAATTCTGGCTAGCAGGATTTTCTGCAAGCAGCAAAGGATCAAACATATCGAAGGTAAACTCTTTGCTATCTTTACCAACAGAATACAATGCATTCCAATCAATTTGTTCTATCGTTTCATTCATCATACTAATATTATGGCTGAAATTAGGAATAGGTCAACTATTTTCTTGCTGCTAATTCTTCTATCTTTTCAATCTCTTCTTCTGTATATTGATCAGCAATACCAGGATCTTTTATAATACGCTTGAGGGCTGCTTGTGCTTGAGCTTTATTCACTTCTTCAAGCTCTTGTATTTGGTTACAACACCATCTTTCCAGTCAAAGTCCTCACACACAATATCACCTTTGAATTCATAACCACACCCTTTAAGGAACATTCCAAATGTGCGAAATATTTCATCTAGCCCATCAGCTTGAAACTCCATGGTCAGCTTAGGTCTGCATATCTCTACACTACCAACCTTGTCAGAAGGCCCACCATCCATGAATTGCCATTCGAATTTAAACTTGTTCATTGCAATGCCTCAACATGTCTTCTGCAATTACTTTAATAACATGACAATCATCTCCCTCATGGCCAATGGCCTCTGTGCTACGTTGAGCTAGTTCAATAATGCGTCTCAAGTTATATGCAAAGTCGTGTTTATTCATAGTTTTAATATTATACAGGAACACAGATTCAGCTCAAGCTTTTTCAAAACAATCTACTCCTGCTTGATGTTCAAAGGTTAGCATACCAAACCTGTGACTTTTTTTATTGATACAGACACCCCAATCATATCCAAGCTTACCCTCCAAGGCGCTAAAATACTTGCATCCCACAGAACAATCTGGATAATGCTTATTGGCATCTGCCCATCTTTCCACAGCACCCCATGGGGCATAGTCTGCAGGGTGCTTGGCCATGGCATCCAGCAATTGATCATGT
>Ga0209401_1002427_pt1 | contig 12064 bp, 10 predicted proteins | sample M_140807_MF_Meta_FD_187318 | JGI IMG/M metagenome (GOLD analysis project Ga0209401, IMG submission 187318) | Freshwater microbial communities from Lake Montjoie, Canada to study carbon cycling - M_140807_MF_MetaG (SPAdes) (version 2) | ecosystem: Environmental > Aquatic > Freshwater > Lake...
CAACATCCGCCCCAGCGATCCGCTCACCCTCGTGTCCGATCGCTCCACGGTGAACGTGTGGGGTGCGGCCTTCGATGGCCAGATCGCCCTGGGCCGGCGCTTCGGCCTCAGCGGTGAGCTCTACACCGGTCAGGGCCTGGGCGAATACATGGCCGGCATCCTCCAGACCTACAACCGCGCCACAAACAAGGCGGTGCCCACCGCCGGCGGCTGGGGCCAGCTCTACGTGTATCTGGCCGACAACCTGCGCCTCAACCTCGGCTATGGCATCGACCACGCCCAGGACTCCGGGCTGTTTGGCCTGCAGGTGAACAGCGGCGTCTTTGCGAACGTGTTGTGGGATGTGAACCCCTGGCTGCAGCTGGGTCTGGAGGGCAATTACAAACTCACCACCTACGACGTGTTCGGCGACAAGAACGCCTGGGTGGTGATTTCCCAGGTGATGTTCCGGTTGTGAGCGCCGTCAGGCCACCACGATCACCGTGGATCCATAGCGCTTGAGCAGGCTGTCGCCCGTCAACAGCAACATCGGCTCCACCCGGCTCTGGCACACCAGCAGCCGATCGAAGGGATCCCGGTGATCGCTATCGCACTCCAGATCGCGCACCGCCAGCAGGTGGGCGTTGCTGATCGGCAGCCACTGGAAGCCCTGCAACGGCACCTGGCGCTCCAGGGACACCAGATCCACCTGCAGCCGGCCAATGGAAACCTTGATCGCCATTTCCCAGAGCGACGCCTGGCTCACAAACACCTCCGCCTCGGGGGCCTGCACCATCTCCAGCACCGGTCGGGGCAGACGCGGATCGTCGCTCAGCCACCACAGCACCAGATGGGTGTCGAGCAACAGCCGCGTCACCGCAGCGCCTCAAACAGCCCATCCAGGGGCGCGTTGAAGTCGTCACAGAGTTCGATCTGGCCGCGCATGGCGCCGGGCGCCGCTATACTCCGGGCGGGAGCCTGCCAGGCCACCAGGCGCGCAATCGGAACCCCGGACCGCGCGATCACCACCTCCTTGCCCTGTTCCACCTCCTGCAACAACTGGGAGAGATGGGTCTTGGCCTGATGCACATTGACCAAGGTCACGCCGGTTCGGACTGGACTAAGCCTTAGTTTAGCCAGCCGCTTCGGCAGCGATGGCCTCAATGCCTGTGAATCCGCTGCTCCGCCAGCTCCGGATTGGGCGCCACCCGGCTGGCCGCCTGGGCGGCGGCAGTGTCGATCCGGTCCACCCCAAGCTGGAAGATCGGCCGGCCTTCCTTGATTGTTTCCACCACCTTGATCGTGCTGATCGTGGTGGGATCCACCTTCAGCGGATCGCGCTCCAGGATCACCAGGTCGGCGAGCTTGCCGGGCTCGAGGGTGCCCTTGTTCTTCTCCTCGAAGTACTGATAGGCGGCCCAGTCGGTGATGGCCTTGAGCGCCACATAGGGGCTCACCCGCTCCGCCGGACCGAGCAGGAAGCCGCTGCGGGTGGTGCGCACCACGGCGGTCTGGGTCAGCCGCAGCATGTCGGGGGGCACCACCGGCGCGTCGTTGTGGTTGGTGAAGATCACACCCTTGCCGTAGGCGTAGCCGGTGGAGCTGATCCCTGCTGCCCGCTGTTCGCCGAAGCTCTGGCGGTGCCAATCCCCCCAGAAGAAGGTGTGGGCGGTGAAGAAGCTCGGCACAATGCCCAGCTCCTTCATGCGGTCCACCTGGTCGTGGCGGGCCAGCTGGGCATGGATCGCCACCGGCCGCAGATCCTTGGCGCCATAGCTGGCGCGGGCCTGCTGCACCGCCACCAGGAACTGGTCGAGGGCGGCATCGCCATTGGTGTGGGTGATGATCTGCACGTTGTTGCGGTAGCCAAAGGCCACCCAATCGCTCACCTCCTGCTGATTCATCACCGCATAGGCCCGGTAATCGGCCTTCTGGCCCGATGGGGGGGAGGCGTAGGGCTGGCTCATGTAGGCGGTCTTGCCCTGGGGTGAGCCATCGCCGGTGAGCTTGATGCCGCCGATCTTGAGGTGGTTGCGGTAGATCCCCACCTCCAGCTTGGCGGTGGGGGCCCCATCGGCCGGTGGCGGCGTGGCCGCTTCGGCGCCGCTGGCGAATTCACGGCCGGCATTCGACACCAGCGAACTGATGGGCGCCCGGCCGGGGGCGTAGATCACCGCCCTGCTGCTGGCCCGCGCATCGAGGCTGCTCAGCTCGCCCAGCACCCGGTAGAAGGGATAACTCACCACATCGAGAATCAGCCGCCCCTGACGGCCCGCCTCCCGCAGCAGGGTGATGTTGCCGGCGTTGCTGAGGCCGTCCTGGGCGGTGGTGAGGCCGTAGCTGGCCCACCATTTCTGGACCGCATCGAGGCGCCGCAGCTTCTCGGCCTGATCGGGCTGGGGGATCAGGGCCATGAAAGGCAGGCCAGCCGTTTCCTCCAGCACCCCGTTCGGTTCGCCGGTGGCGGGGTCCCGTTGGATGAAGCCACCGGCTGGATCGGGCGTGGCCTTGCTGATCTTCACCAGGGCCAGGGCCGGGGTGTTGGCCACCACCAGGTGGCCGGAGGCATGAATCAGCACGATCGGCACCGTGGCGCTCACTGCATCGAGATCGGTGCGGGTGGGGTGGCGCTTCTCCTCGAGCAGGCTGTCGTCGTAGCCCATGAAGAACTGCAGCTGGCCGGCCGGGGCGGGATGGCTGGCCAGGTAGGCGCGCACCGTGGCCTGGATGTCGGCGATGCGGCGGGTGCTGCCCACCGGCGGGGGGCTGAGGTCGGGCCGGCCCCAGGTGGCCACGTAGTCGGGCAGGTGGCCGTGGGCATCGATGAAGCCGGGCAGCAGGGCCCGGCCCGCCAGGTTCACCCGCTTGGCCCCACCGCCGGCGGCGCGAACCGCGCCGGCCAGGGGACCCACATACACGATCCGGCCGCCGCGCTCCACCAGGGCCTCGGCATAGGCCGGCTGCGGCCCGGCCATCGTGAGAATCGGACCACCGCTATACAACGTGGCGGCCGCGGCGCTCTGGGGTGGGGCGGCGACGGCGGGGAGATTGGCGCCGCCGGCGATACTCCCGCCCAGCACGATCATGGCCAGCAGAGACGCCCCCCCCTTGGTGCGGGCCGCCTGCCATCGGCGGGCGACGGGCAGGGGACTGGCGGGCAGCGGACAGTCCAGCAGCGCGCGCCATCGGCTCCCGGGGTCGCGCCGGGAGAGAGGCGGGGCTGGAGGTAGGGAGGGGGAAGGGGCGGTCAAGGCGCTCGATCCGGAATGGCTCCTTGCTGTTTAGCGGCGATTGCACCGCTGGTCAGCGATCCAATGGGGGGCAGAACCCTGTGCGGCCAGCTACCAGCCGCCACGGCTGCCTGCTCCTCCGGAACCGCACACCGTCCGGGTCCGCCCTTCGTCACCCTGTGACGCAGAACCCTGTGACGCGGAACCCTGCCGCCCGGGTGCGGTGTTGAAGGGCACCCGCAGGCGGCCCGGCGGCCTGGACGGAGCTTGGTTCGCAGCCGTTTCCCACCGAGACCTGGAAACGGTGCAGCTACCCTGAGTGAGTAGCTACTCACTTGCCATGGCGTCCGCTCCCTCGGCCGATCCGCAGGCGCCCGGGCGCACCCCCTCCCCATCCGGGGGCAGCGACGCCAACCGCCCAGATGCCGGCGGCGCCGGTGGCCAGCGCTCCAGCGGCGATCGCGGGGCCTGGCGACCGCAGGCGCCGCCCTCCCCACCGATCCCCAGAACCAACGCAGCAGAAACGGCTGCAGCTGGAGGCAGCTTCTCCAGCCCGGGATCGACAGCCCGCTCCCGGGAAGGTGCTGCAGCCGCCCCATCGGATGCTTCCGGTGCCACCACAGCCATCGACACCGCCCAGGCCGCCACGGCCCCCGCAGCACCTCCACCCGCCATGGCAAGCGAGAAAACCGCCCGCCGCCGCTGGCTGCCGCCCCTGCTCGGCCTGGCGGCCGTGGCCGGCGGCTCCGCCTGGATCGTGGCCCACTGGGGTCTGGTGGAAACGGACAACGCCCAGCTGCAGGGCCACCTCACCGAGATCTCCAGCCGGGTGCGGGGCACCATCGCCCGCGTGATGGTGGAGGACAACCAGCAGGTGAAGCCCGGCCAGCCTCTGGTGCTGCTCGATGACCGCGATGCCCGCGCCCGATTGTTCCGGGCCCGCGCCGATCTGGAGCAAGCGGCCCGTGAGGCCCAGGCCATGACTGTGCAGGCCGGCGCCTCGGTGAGCACCGCCCGGGCCGCCGAAGGCATGGCCGTGGCCGACCAACAATCGGCCAGCAGCGAACTGGCCCGGGCCGCCGCCGATGCCCAGCGGCTGGTGGGTCTGGCCCAGCAGGGTGGGGTGTCCCGCCAGGAGGCGGAGCGGGCGGTGACCACCTACCGCAAGGCCCAAGCCGATTTCACCCACAGCCAGGCCACCCGCCAGACCGCCCAGGCCCGGATCCAGGATGTGAAGGTGGATCAGCAGAAGGCCGCCGCCGCCCAGGCGAAGGTGCTGCAGGCCCAGGCCGCCTTCGCTGAAGCCCAGCTCGACCTCTCCTACACCCGCATCACCGCCCCAGGCGGCGGCCGGATCGGTTCACGCCACGCTGAGCCCGGCAGGCAGGTGGAGCCCGGTCAACCCCTGATGACGGTGGTCGACACCCACCCCTGGGTGGAAGCCAACTTCAAGGAGACCCAGCTCACCGCCCTCAAGCCCGGCCAGAAGGCTGAGGTGCGCATCGATGCCTATCCCAACAGGCTGCTGCGAGGCACCGTGCGCAGCCTGGCCCCCGCCGCCGGCTCCCGCTTCGCCCTGCTGCCACCCGACAACGCCACCGGCAACTTCACCAAGGTGGTGCAGCGGATCACCGCCCGCATCGACCTCGATCCGCGGGACACCAGCGGGCTCAACCTGGTGCCCGGCCTCTCCGCCACGGTGCGCGTGCGGCGGCCATGAGGGCCGGTGCCCCGGCGAAATCGACCATGACGCCCGGCTCCTCCGCCGTGTCCGGCCCTCCCGGCCAGCCCTCGCCGGGGACGCCCGATTCCCCGGCCTCCCAACCCACCGGCCTCACCCCGCGCCAGTGGGCCCTGGTGATCACCGCCTCGATCGGCGCGCTGCTGGAGATCATCGACACCAGCATCACCAACGTGGCCCTGATCCACATTCAGGCCAGCCTCGGAGCCACCCTCGCCGAGGTGGGCTGGGTGGTCACCGGCTACGCCATGGCCAGCGTGGTGATGATCCCGCTGAGCTCCTGGCTGAGCGGCCTGTTCGGCCAGCGCACTTACTTCATCTTCTGTCTCGTGGGCTTCACGGCCTCCTCGATGCTCTGCGGCCTGGCCCCCAACCTCACCGTGCTGGTGGTGGCACGGATCCTGCAGGGATTGCTGGGGGGCGGCCTGTTGCCCAAGGCCCAGGCGATCCTGTTCCAATCCGTGCCGCCCAGTCTGCAGGCCACCACCCAGGCGGTGTTTGGCCTGGTGGTGCTGGTGGGGCCCGCCCTCGGGCCCACCCTCGGCGGCCTGCTCACCGACACCCTCGGCTGGCGCTGGATCTTCTTCATCAACCTGCCCTTCGGGCTGCTCACGGTGCTGATGGCCCTGGCCTTCCTTGAGCCCGATCACCCCGCCGACCAGCTGGCGAGCGGCGTGGGCTGGGGCGTGGGTCGGGGCGGCGTGGACTGGGTCGGCATCGGTCTGCTCACCCTCAGCCTGGCCAGCCTGCAGGTGGTGCTTGAGCAGGGGCACCAGCTCGACTGGTTTGAGAGCGCCTTGATCCGCAACCTCACGGTGCTGGCGGCGGTGAGCCTGCCGGTGTTCGTGGTGTGGGAACTGCGCCGCCGCGCTCCGGCGGTGGATCTGCGGGTGCTGCGCCACCGCTCCCTGGCGGCCGGCAGCGCCTTCTCGTTGGTGCTGGGGATGGGCCTCTACGGCACGGTGTTCGTGGTGCCGGTGTTCGCCCAGACGGTGCTGGGCTACACCGCCACCCAGACCGGGATGCTGATCCTGCCTGGAGCCCTGGCCTCCGGCGTCACCATGGCTCTGCTCGGGCGGGTGGTGAGCAGGATCGACCCGCGCCTGCTGATCGGCTCGGCCGCCCTGGGCATGGTGGCCACCATGTTCAGCCTCGGCGCGATCGGGCCCGACACCGGCGAGGACGCCCTCTGGTGGCCGCTGATCTTCCGGGGGATCACCACCGTGATGATGTTTCTGCCCCTCAGCCTGGCCACCCTCGGGCCCCTCCCCCGGGAGGATGTGGGGGCGGGCAGCGGCTTCTACAACCTCACCCGCCAGCTGGGCGGCAGCTTCGGCATCGCCGTGCTCACCCTGGCCCTCCAGCACCAGCAGGCCGTGCACCGCGCCCACTTGGTGGAATCCCTGGCGATCACCGATCCCCGGCTGCAGCAGCGGCTGGTGGAGCTGCAGCTCTGGCTGGCGTCACGGGCCGGGAGCGGCGGCACCCTGGCAGACCAGGCCCTGCAGGTGCTCAGCCTGCAGGTGGACCGCCAGGCGGCCCTGCTGGCCTACGGCGATGTCTTCCGGCTGGTGGGGCTCCTGTTTCTCGCGGTGATCCCCCTGGTGTTGCTGCTGGGGAAACCGGCGGCTCCGGCGCCGGCCCGGGGCCGGCCCTGAGAAAGAGGGCCACACTGCGGCGGGAGCGCTCGCTGAGATCGGCGAAGCCGTCGTGCACGAGGGCCTGCAGGATCAGCCCCTGCTGCAATGCCACCAGCAGCGCCGCCAGTTCGTGGGGATCATGGCCGGGATCGAGGGCGCCCTCGGCCTGGGCGGCAGCCATCAGGCTGGCGAGCCGCTGGCGGAACCGCTGCATGAAGGCCTTGCCCGTTTCCCGTGCCGGGCTGGTGGCGGGGCGCTGCAGCTCGGCAAAGAGCATCCGCACCAGCCCGGGGTGCTGCTGCAGCAGGGCGGCATGGCTGGCCATCAAGGCCGCCACCTGCACCAGGGGGAGAGAGGGCCCGATGGTGGTGGCAGGAGCGTCCGGGGGCTGGAGGGCGTCAAGGATGGCGGGACGCTTCAGGCAGGCCTCGAAGCGGTGATCGAGCTCCGTGGTGGCCCAGGTCACCGCCTCAGCCCAGAGCGCCTCACGGCTGGGGAAATGGCGGAACAAGGCGCCATGGCTCACGCCCATCCGCTCGGCGATGGCGGCGGTGCTGATCGCGTCCGGAGCGGTGCTGCGGGCCAGCTCCAGCAGCGCTCGCACCGCATGGGCACGGCGTTCGGCGGCGGGAATGGCGGCGGCGCGGGGCACGAAAGAGCGGCGAACAGGGGCAAGGAGAGCGCGCCCGGGCGGACCGACCAGGCGCTGCGCGGCATTCAGGGGCCGCCCCAGCCGCCCGCTCCACCCCCGTGCCCAAGAGAGGGTGAGGCAGCGCGAACGGCCTCGGCGTAGGCCGGGCCCGCCGGAGGAACGGAACGAAGGCGGAACGCGGCCTCTTCGTGAGTGCACGCTTACTCAGTTTAGGGAGCGCTTGTGCCTCCGGTTGCTTCCGGTGGCCAGCACCCCCACCAAGCGAGCCGTGCCAAGAACCCTCAGAGAAACACCTCCTCCTGGGGAAAGCCCACCCGGCTCGGCAGCCGGCGGCCGTAGAGGGCGGAAAGCAGCAGCAGGATGCCGATCCGGCCCACAAACATCCCCACCATCAGCACCAGCTGGCCCCAACGGCTCAGGTTGGCGGTGACACCCACATCAAGGCCCACGGTGCAGAAGGCCGACATGCAGGTGAACAGCTTCTCCAGAAAGGTGGCCTGCGCCACCGGCGCCGGGCCGCCCGCCGTGGGACCGATCCCGAGCAGCAGGGTCATCGCCACCACAAACAGGGCGGAGGCCAGGGTCACCCCCACGGCCCGCAACACCAGCTCCGGCGCGATTGATCGGCGCTGGATGACCACATCGCTGCGGTCCTCCAGGGTGGAGCGGGTGGCGCCCATCAGCACCGCGAAGGTGGTGGTCTTGATGCCGCCGCCGGTGCCCCCGGGGCTGGCGCCGATGAACATCAGCACGATCATCAGCAGCAACCCCGCGTCCGAGAGGGTGGTGATCGAGAGCGGCACGGTGTTGAACCCGGCCGTGCGGGTGGTGATCGACTGGAAGATGGTGACCTGGAGCCGTTGCCAGAGCGAGAGCGACTGGATCACGCCATCCGGGGCGAACTGTTCGGTGGCCAGCAACCCCAGCGCCCCCACCACGATCAACAGCGCGGTGCTGCGCAGCACGAGACGGGTGTGGAGGCTCAGGCGCCGGCGGCTCCACAGCCATGGCCGCCGCCAGTGAATCCGCTGGTGCCACAGATCCTGGGTGACCCGCCAGCCGATGCCTCCGCTCACGATCAGGGCGCCGATGACACCGTTCACCACGGGATCGCCCTGATACCCCACCAGGTTGTTGCTCCAAAGGCCGAAACCGGCGTTGTTGTAAGCGCTGATGGCATGAAACAGCGAGGCCCACAGGCGGGCCGCCGGATCGGCGATGTCGGTGAAGCCGAAACCAAAAAGCACCAGAGTGCCGATTCCCATCACGCAGCCGGCGCTGATCAGGATGCGATGGAAGGTGGGACCCATCCCCCCCACCCCGAACTCGTCGAGGGAGCGCCCCTTGTCGAGCCGCTGACGCAGGCCTGAGCGGCCCTGCACGAAGCCCTGCAGGAAGGTGGTGATTGCCATCAGGCCCAGCCCGCCCACCAGGATCAGCCCCGCCAGCACCCCCTGTCCCACAAGGGTGAGCTCGCTGCCCACGTCGATGATCGAGAGACCGGTCACCGTGATCGCCGAGGTCACCGTGAACAGGGCCTCCCAGAGATCCACGCTCTCCTTGGAGCACAGCGGCGATCCCAACAGCAGGGTGCCGGCGGCGATCACCAGCAGACCGGTCACAACGGTGAACTGGGGCACCGTGAGCCGGTCTCGCCAGCGATGCGGACGGTTCCACCAGGGGGCCAGGGGGCGCCGGATCATCGGCGGAGCGCGTCGCGTGCGGGCAGTCTGGTGGGCCAGGCGGACATGGAATCGGGGCGCCAATCCCAGGGATTCAAACCCTAGGGTTCCAAGCGTCCGTACCGCCTGCGCTGCTCTGGGGCCGACCAGGCATGGCCATCCGGCAGCCGTTTGCCCTTCCCTTCGATGGCGACCCCGAGCCTGCTCACCACCCTGTTGATCCTGCTGGTGGGGGTGCTGCTCGCCCGCCTCGCCACAGGCCCCCTGGCCCGCTGGGCCGTGCCCGCCATCGTGCTGGAGCTGGCTCTCGGCGTTCTGCTCGGCAACACGGTGCTTCCCTTCGCCGCCGTGGCCCCCCTGGAGGGGGTCACCCAGCTGGGGGTGCTGGCGCTCTTCTTCCAGGTGGGGCTGGAGGTGCGCGGCGATCTCCTCCTCTCCAGGCGCGGCACGATCCTCAAGGTGGTGGCCCTGAGTGTGCTGGCTCCCCTGATCGCCTTTGGGCCGCTCCGCTACGGCTTCGGCATGGCACCGGCCACGGCGCTGCTCTGCCTGGCCGTGCTCTGCGCCACGGGCACCGGCGTGACCCTGCGGGCGCTGGCCCAGCGCCAGGCCCTGCAGAGCCCATCGGGGCGCCTGCTGGTGGGCGTCTCCGTGCTGGATGACCTGCCGGCGATTGCCCTGTTAGGGGCAGCCTCCGCCACGGCCGGCCGCAGCCTGGGCGGCTCGGACTCAGCGGGGCTGGGCACCATGGCGCTGGGGTTGGTGCTGGCCGGCCTGAGCTGGCTGCTGGTGGAGCGCTGGAGAGCCGCGGTGGGGCGACCCCCAAGCGGGCCGTTGTCCATCCTGCTGCTGCTGATCGCCTGCGCCTGGGTGGGCGAGGCCAGCGGTCTCACCAGCCTGCTTGGGGCCCTTTGGGCCGGCGTCCTGGTGGCACGTCTTGAACCACCGGCCCAACCGTTGAAGGAGATGCTGGTGCTGCTGGCCGAGGTGTTCGTGCCGCTCTACTTCATCAGCGTGGGGCTGCGCCTGCCCGCCGCCAGCCTGCTGGAACCCAGGGCCTGGACCCTGGCCGCCTTCCTTATGGTGGTGGCCCTGCTGAGCAAGTTGGTCTGCGGCCTTGGCGTATCAAAAAAGGATCGGGAAGGGGGCGTGGATCCCTGGGTGGTGGCCTTTGGATTGATTCCCCGCGGCCTGCCTGGACTGGTGTTTGCCACCACCGCACGCTCGCGGGGCTGGATCGATGCCCAGCAGTTCGCGGCTCTGCTGATCATGGTCACCGTGACCACGGTGCTGGGGCTCCTGCTGCTTGAGCGCCGGCTGGCGCGCATGGATCCGTCCTCAGGTCTCCGGAGCTGAGGGGGCATCGCGGAACTGCTCAAGCAGGAGCCCGCGCTGATACTCCGCCGAGAGGCTGGCCAGGTGCGCCCTGGCCTGCTCGTGAAGCTGGGGATCGATCAGTTCAAGGGTGGTTGCCGCAGGCACGCCCATCCGCAGCACCAGGGCCATGGCATCAAACAGTCGTACCTGATCGTTCTGCCAGCCCTGATAGTCAGCCGCCAGGGCGACCAGAGCCTCCGCCGGTGCCGCCCCGCGTTCCACCTGCTCGCGCAGATGCTGCACCTGGGAGAGACGGGCCGAGGTCACCAGTGCATGGGCAGCTCCCAGTGCCGCGAGGGAATCGGCGGCCTCGCGCTTGAGCAGGGCCATGCTGCGGCTGAGCACCGCGGCCTCCACCGAAAGGGGATCCCGGCTGGCGGGGCTCAAAAGAATCACCGGCCGCGACCCGCTCTCGCCGAAATGGGGCTCGGACAATGGCGAGGAGCCCAGCGGTTCCCCGGAACTGGCAGGCGGCCCAGGGGATGACCCTGCCTTCAGCGGCCGCGAGGCGGGTTCGGGAGAAGGATCGTTTGCCGGCGCTAGCCGATGGCCCAGACCCAGCAGGAACTCACCCAACGATCGGCGCAGGTGGAGAGGACTCGGCATGGGCGGTGAATCCGGAACCGGATCCAGGAGCAAGGGATTCAATCTGGCCGGAAATCAACCGAAGAGCGAGGGCGGTTTGGGCGGCGTGTTGGTGGGGTAAACCGGCTTGCTCCGCGAACCCAGGAGGGCGGGAGCAAGCCGCGGGCGCGGGCGCAAGCCGAAGACAAGCTTCGGCTTGTGGGGCGATCGCTAGGTACTGGAACGCTTGCGATGAACAATCTGCTGAACAATCCTTCGGTTCACTTGTGATCCCGAAGCCTTGTGATCACGAAGCATCGGTTGAGTTGTGATCCCGAAGTATGGGTTGAGTTGTGATCCCGAAGCATGGTTGTGCAAACGGTGATGCATTCGCCATCATCCAGGGAGCAGGTGCTGATGCACTCGAAATAGGCGTCCACCGGATCAAAACCATCCTCACGATCGGAGGAGCTGATCACGGAAAGGGGCTCAAAGCCCGCCTGGGAGTCAGCTTGGATGGGGCGGCCGAGGTGATTCATGGCGGGAAATGTCTGGGTTCTCACACCCTAGGTTGGTCCCCAGGGGCCGACCTTGAGGAGCCGCCAATTTGAGCAACTCTACTCATCAGAATGTAAGGAAGCGTAAACACGCTCCTAAGCGCCCCTGCTCACGCCCTCGCTCACACACCCGCCCCGCGGCCCAGGCGCTGCCGCCCGTGATCGTTCACACCCATGAAACACCTAGGGAATCAACCTGAGATTCCATACTGAGCCGAGCTTCTCAACCCGGGATGTCCCACTGCCCGCTGCCCCGCACCCTGCATCTCAGGCGTCCCAAGACCCGCTCCATCCCTTCGAGGGTGCAGCGTGCCCGATGGAGCCCTCTCGGGCCATCGCGCCCGTTCCCCCACCGCCACCAGCGCGCTAACCGCCGTCGCCGCTACCTCCTGGAAGCACTGGGGGCCGGCCTGGCCACGATCCTGCTGACCGGGGTGGCGGTGGGCTTCCCCGCGGTTCTGCGCCAGAGCCCGCTCACGAGCGTTCAGCACCTGGCCGGGATGATCGCGCCATCGATGGCCCCGTCCGATCCATCGGTGTTGATCGATTGCCCCTAAGGATGGTCGGTTTCCGTTGACGCTCTTCCGGCCTGCCCCAGCCGCGATCCTGTGGGTGATCACGGTGGCCACAGCTGGATGGGCC
>Ga0209401_1002431_pt1 | contig 12049 bp, 23 predicted proteins | sample M_140807_MF_Meta_FD_187318 | JGI IMG/M metagenome (GOLD analysis project Ga0209401, IMG submission 187318) | Freshwater microbial communities from Lake Montjoie, Canada to study carbon cycling - M_140807_MF_MetaG (SPAdes) (version 2) | ecosystem: Environmental > Aquatic > Freshwater > Lake...
AGTTGCAAGCACCCCGTTGGGTCGCCAATAGCAAAAAGATTCCTTAGGCACTTGCATAAACTGCTCTGGCCTAGGCCGCCCCCCTCAGGTCGTTGTAAGCCTTAACGATCGGCTCGGCTTCGGCAAGAAATTGCTCCCTCAGCACCTTATCTTGAGCAATAAACTTTGCGCCCCTCGACGCAAGCCACTGCCTTGCTTTCATTATAGGAAATAGGAAGTGCTTGGGTTCGGTTGGCTCGCTCATTGTAATGGGGTCGGGCAATATGCCGATGCGTAGATAAGTCTGACGCATAAGGCTTGGATCTGCATCGCCATTGCTCAGTCGCTTTTGAGTGGCTGCAACTTTCTCATATCGCTTACCCACCTCTTCAGTAATCCCTGCTTCCTCACATATAGCCTGCACGTCCTTACCTTCAGTGCGTGCCACGGCAATGATCTCGCCTGCATCTGATGCCAGTGAAATCGTCCTGCCTACCAGCTCTATTGCCTTGTCCCGAGTTTCGTTTAGTTTGTTTATTACAGATAGTAGTTTCATTTCTTAATACCTTTCTTTAGTGCGGCCATGTTGAATTTAGGTGCTTCACGCCGCCGCTTTGCGTGAACACGGTATGCCCGTTTGCGGTAGGATTCGCGGGCCTTCTCGCTTTTCTGCGATCGTGCTCGGATGCCCAACCGATCATAGACTTCTGTTACTTTCTTGCTGATCGCCTGCTTGGTGATGCCGTACCGCTTGGCCACGGCCGTCATAGATTCAGGCGAACGGTTCAGAGATATGTTCAAAACCGCATGCCCCAGCGTGTCCGTTCGGTTAGTCATAGCCGGGTGATCGGCAGACTTATCCATAAGGTGCTCTATTACTTTAGTGATAGTCGCAACCGTTGAGGTGGTGACCGTAATCCTTAAATCATCGCATGACTCAAAGACCAAGTCTTCCAAGCTGTCCATCATGCTTGCTGGATGCGGAATAACCGCTGGGATTCGTTCGATTGCTTCCTGATCTATCATATTAGATTAACCTCGCTAGTGCAGTCGTTAGTGCAGTAAGGGAAATGGTGTAATGCATTAGTGCAATAATAGGCCCTAAAGGGCCTTTATTACTGCACCTACATGCTCTCCAATACTGCACTAGTGCAATAAGGGTTACTGCACTAACGTTAAAATGGCTCATTTGTCACCTTTTTGCTGAATAAGCCAGCCTCAGTTTCTTCAATCAATCCGTCCTCTTTGGCCTGCTTCACACGGGCCTTCGCTTGCCGTTCCTGCAACCCGGTGGCCTGTTGTACGAATGCGACCACTTGGCTGTATTTAGCCCCTTCGGGTAGCTTGCCCCAATCGATCGACATGGCCTTTCTTCCCACTGATTTTTCAGGCGCCCCTACTTCAATCCACGCCATCCCCCTATCGGCATGCTTTAAGTGAACTAAAGGCTGCGTCTTGCTGGCTATAAAATCGCTCGCAGTAACGCCAGGACGCAAGCCAGACCGCTTTCCGCGCTTGGTTACTTCCAGCTTATATGTGTACGTTCCTTGCTCATCCTGACCGCAAGGCGACAGCATTAAAACGGCTCTTGCCCAATTCGTCAGCTCACTCGATCCAAATCCGCTATACGCCTTGTCGTGCCCTTGGTAACCGCTGCCGTCGCGTGTTGGCTTTGGAGTATGATGCATCAACATCCACGCCCATCCTCCTGATAACGCAAGCGGGTTTAGCAAATTACGCAAAAAGCCACCGGCAGTCTCTTGGCTGGATAAGTCGCCACCGATAAACGCCAGCAACGGATCTACCCAGGCTAAATCAGGCTTATGCTTATCACCCAGACGACGCATCCTATCGACAAAGCGCTCACCCGTGGACGTACAATCACGCACGATCACAATGTTCTGCTTCACCCCCTCCAACTCCTCTGCGGTCAGATCCAGCGCCCTTAGAATGCCCTGCAGTGCCTCCGCCACGTCGCCTTCATCGTTCTCCGCTTGGACGATCAGCGACTTTAACGGCTTGCCGTGCGGGCTAATGCCAAACAGATCACGCCCGGCCGCCCAAGTGATTGCTGCCTGTAAGCAGAGCACGCTCTTGCCCAGCCCGCTGCTCCCCACCCACAACGCCGAACCACCACGGCATATCCACCGCTTGCCTAGCAGTTGCGTTATGTCGGCATCCTCCTTAAAATTTACCAACTGCTCCCAGCTATACGGCTCAGGAATATCACCGTAGATCGTGCGCTCTTGCCACTCCATGTAAGTCAGAGTCGGTGCGCCACATTCGACTAACTCTTGCTGATTACCTGTGGCCGTACGCATAGCGCCTGGCAACCGCGACAGCCTGCCTGCGTCCTTGTTGGCCGGATCGGGTTTGCTGTGCTCCAGGTGCTTGTAAATAAAATCCACACGCTCAGCAAACTCCTTGGCATTGGCAGCCCGAATCTCCACCCAAGCGTGTAGACTGCGTGCCCCGCTCTTAATGATCGACGACGTAGGCAAACCGCTGCGCTTAATAATTGCCCACTGCTCTTGCAAAGTGCTTTCATCAAACTCAATCAGGCAATGGCGAAACTTGGTAATCGACTCGGCCTTGCGGTTCTTGCCGTTGTTAGCGTTAATCGAGACGTACACTCCAACTGCATCGCCTTGCCATTCCTTCAGGCCATCGCCCTTAAAAAGTTCTAGCCATTCCTCTCTGCTTCGAGTCTCGCCTGCACCGTCGGGTCTTTCCCTATCGCCATCTTTGATCGATCGGCAGATATTGATACTATCACCCACGTCGAAGCAGGTAGTCAGGAACTTATCTACCGGCCCGCTTTCCACGCTGATCGGCATAGGAGGTACTGGCAGATCCTCACGCACGATCGCCCCGTTCTGATAGCCGTACTTTGCCTTTGGCCTCCACGGCTCCCTAGCTGGCTTGCTGTAAGCGGATTTTACTGCTGCCACGCATTCATTCTGCGTTAGCCCATTCTTAAAGCCCCAGATCTCGGCCTCTGACTCCGCATCAAACTGCGACAATCCCTGGTCACGGAATTGCAACGCCATGCGGAATAACTGCGTGTTGCGTTCACCTTCCGGCGCCCCGTTGTGGTAAACGGCCTCGGTGGCTGGGGGCAGTGCAATCATTTTTTTGCAAACCCTTTCAACGCTTTTTTAATCACATACTCAATCACTGCCTCTTCATCTTTCTTTAACTGCTTCAACCCAAATGCGTGCAAAGCCTTTGCCGTCTTGGCGTCATAGGTTACGTCGACTAAAACCTGCTTAGGTGCGGGCCGTGCTTTGCCAAAAGTAATTTTGCCTAGATCCTTCATTTGCGTTTTCTCCTTTTGCGGGGTTTGACTTCTTTCCAAACGTTAAAATCCTTGTCGCACTCAACCGACCAGAGCATTAGTTTCTGATAAAGTGATCCGGCCAAACCCCAGCGGCACAAAGTCCTGCTAACCAAATCACCTAACCAGTATAGAAGCCACGACAACGCCCTCATTTTTTCTTCTCCAAATCCCGCTTCTGGTACGTCTGCGCCCGCTTCAGCAGCTCCTTGGCTATATGCAGCGCTATATCCAGTCGACTGCGTGCCATGATCAACCGTCCGTCGATTAGGCTTTTCTTAGCCCGCTCGAGGATTTCGATTTGCCAGGTGAGGCGTTTTACGGACATGCGGCCTCCTGAATTTCAGCAAGAAACTGACTTTGCTCAGTAGGGGTGGCTTTTATCCAGGCCGATCGCAGTAATTGTAATGGAGTACGAGTTTTGCGAAATCCAGCCAATATAGCAGCAGCGTTAGCAGATATTTTACCATCTTTAACATGATTAAAAAGATCCGGCCTTTGCTTCTTCAAACGGCTAACAGTATAGCTGCGGGTATTTCCACGCTCGGCATGATTTATAATGGTTACATTGTCACTATTATCCTTAACTCTTTTTCCTTTCTTTCCAGTCATGGCTTCGCGCCAAAGCACTAATGTCTCTGGGTCATCTGATATTAATTTACGAATTTTTACGGGATCATATCCGCAACCGTCCAACGGGGGAGTTGTAAGAAAGCTATAAAAAGAGGTATGCTCAACTATTTTACCAGTACGGATTGTTCTTTTTTTCCATGCCTCTGTCTCAAGAAGTCTTTTAATCATGCCAGGTATTTGCTCTAAAGATTTACCTCCACGGCTAACTGCGCTCCAAAGAGCCTCTACAAGCACTCCGGCTTCGGTTTCGTTCATGGTTGTGTCGAGGTACAAGACTTAAGTTCTACCTCAATCATTATATGTTTTTGCATCAACTTTTCTAACGTTAGTTTTGGATCTTTTTTACCTCTTACTCCAATCTTGTCGTTAAATCTGTTGTGAATTTCACGTTGTGTCTCTTTTGTGTATTTAGTGAGCCTGTTGACCCTTTGGTTAATTAACCTGCTAAGATCCTTTCTTTGGGTTCCCTTTGGCTTCTCCTGTTCGGCCGGCATTATCATTTGAGAGATTAGAGGGCTGTTTTTAGACTTCTCGTATGCAGATATTATTGAATAAGCGTTACAGTAAGAAGTGTTAGTTTGCCGACAGACATCGTTTATTTGTTTTGCAAAAGACTCGGCCAATGTTTCACCTGCTATAATAGTTGTTTTAACGTCGATACCAGAACTGACTACCGTGTAATTTGTCGGGTTTCGCTCAACTGACTCCCTAGTGCATTTTTCTTTATATTGCTCAAGACCAATTTTAACCTGTTTTTCAATCTCTAATGCATGTTTTCTGTTGTCCTCAGTATCAATAGCGATTACAGAGCAATCCAATAAGAGTGCATCAGATTCCTGCTTTCTAATTCCTCGCCCAACTAATTGTCTAAAGAACAAAGCGGTCTGGCATGATGAAAGCATAGAGATAATGCATATTCTAGGAATGCTCACCCCTTCACTCACCATCTTAACAGATATAAGGCACCTTTGATTACCTTTGTTAAATGCCTCAAGTTTTTTACTTGAATCATTATCATCGGAAGTCACAACAGTCGCAGGAGTTCCATCTAGCTTTAGCCAATGATTGGCCACCTGTTGTGCGTGCGCAATATCCTTACACGTAATTAAGACAGCTGCATCTGGCTTTAATATACGTTTGTTATTAAGCTCTTGAATTGTATTTGTAAGCATACCCGCAATTATCGAGTCGTCTCCAACCAGCCTACCCATTCCCTTTTCTTTAACATTGTCTCCATTAACTTGAAACTCTCTGCCTTCGCTGTCTCTTAAGTATGTAAAGGCATTAAAAAGATCAAATTTGCATGGCCTTACAATTCCGTCTCTTAAAGCATCAGTGTAAGAATACTCAAAGTCAGGGCTATAAGAACTTTGATCAATTACACCCCCATGAATAATTGATTGATCATGGCGAAAAAACGTTCCGCTTAGGTTAAGTATAGTTCTGGCGTCATAGAATGCTTCCTTAATTGCACGACCAGTTGCTTTATCGTCACCGTTATGATGACACTCATCTAAGCCGACAAACAGTCTAAATCCTTTTTTTGATAGTAACGCAAGGCTGGGTGCTAATCCTGACAAAGCCTGATAAGTCATAATGATTCCGTGATAATCACTAGACAGTCCGCAACCAGACCAGTTTGGATCTAGTTGTACGCCCATTTTTGCCGCGTCTTGATACCAGGCATTTTTAATGCTTAGGGTTGGAGTAACTACTATAAATATGTCTTGAGGTGTTCTTTGCTGCAAGAATGCCATAATTCCAAAAAAGGTTTTGCCAGCTCCATAGACTACTTCTGCATTAAAATATACATTACCGTGTGCAGCTATTTTTTGCAGTGCGTCTTTTTGCCACTCCCTCGGCCTAAAGTTGTTGGACTTAGTTAAGTTTTCAGCTGCAGTTAATGCTTGTATGTTTGTCATGTTTGTTTTCCCTCCTTGGCTGTAGGCCATAATATGATCGGCATGAAAGTGTGATCCCAATTCCGTGCCAGATTGCATAGACTTACCATCGCTCAATAAATAGGCGGCGCGTCTTTGCTTTTTTGTAAATGCTCTAGCATCACTCATTTTCTTTTCCTCCTTGTATCTTGTTTGTTTAAGTATTTTTCCCATTCCAGCTTTGCCGCTTCAGCCTCTTCATCTGTAGCAAACGGCCCCCATCCACACTTCGGCCAGCCAGCCTGCATATAAAAGCGTTCGCCCATCGGATAACCCGCATCTGTAAAAAGCCGGCGGCCTATGATCTTTAACTTCACAGCACCGCCCTCGGCAGCGGCCCTGCCAGTTTGTAGTGGTACCTGCTTGCGTCGTATTCCAGCGGATAGCCGAAAAAGTCACGCAGCAGATCGATGTCTCGTTGAATTGTCTTGTAGCTACATTCAAGCTCTGCGCCCAACTTGGCACAGCTCGGCAGCGTCAGATCCCGGCGCAACATTCCAACTATCACGCCAAGGCGGCGAAACGTCGGCCGTGTGTCGCCAAGTTTCATAGCCCGTTTGCGCTTAGAGGCGAGCCTCGCGGCAGTCGTGCTCACTTCATCACCTCCACCATCGCCACCCTCGGCAACCGCATTGCGTTAAACTGCTTTTCGCTCGCAGCAAAGACGTCAATCACCGGCAACTTCCCACCGCTCGCCTTCTTGCTCTTTACGGCAGTGCCAGTATCTACGGCCACCCATTCACGCTTGCCGTTTAGGATGCGGATCTTGCTCCACAGCGGAATGATGTCTGGATCGACGGCGCAGTGACGGCCAGCCCGCAGCCTGGTGCCAGTGCTTGATTGATAGCGACTGCTCCATTCGTCCTCACCCGGCCAGTAGCCGGTGATACGAACTTTGATTTTCTTCACGTCGATCTTCTTAGCGATCGGGCGCAAGTCGATGAGTGCGTTGCCTAGCTTTGTGGTTGTGAATCCCAATAGGGCGATGAACGAAAGCAGAGTCCTCATAGCCCTGCCCTTATGCGATCGATCAGATCGTTCTCGCGTGCCTCGCTAGCCGCCAGCGCAGCCTTAGCCTCTGCCAGCTCACGGGCCAACGAGCGCACGCGGTTCAGTAACTGCTCTTGGGTGGATTGTTCGGGCAGGATCTCAATCACAACGCACCTCACGCGGGTCGTACTTCTTCAGCCAACGCCACACCTTGCAGATGGAAGTGAACGCCTCAAACGCAAAGCAGACCTGCTCTGCCGTGTATTTGACCTCTGCCAACTGCCCCGTCACTGGATCGATCAACACGTTGCGACAGGCCATGTGCTCGTCCGTGAAAGCGTACGCATAGGCGCTGAGCTGAAGCAGATCAGTTTCGTATCCTGCCGCCTTGCCGTTCTTAAATTTGCGGGTCTTAAAATCCACCACCTCGATCTCGCCGTTGATGTCGCAAATAAGATCTACTCGGCCAGCGTAGCCTTCAGCTTCATTTACCATCACTGATTCACTGGCGTGAACTTTTGTCACGTCTTTGTGCCATTCCTTTAGCGATGCAAAGTGAGGCTCGTATCCTTTCACCAGCTCACCCGGCTCCTCGCCGTTAATTATGATTTCAGCCAGGGAATGAATGTGCGTCCCGCGGGCAGCAGCCGCCTCCACCTCCTTGCGGCTGTCCAATACCACACGCTTGGCAAAGTCGCTGTCGGCTTCGCCTTCGTTCCGTGGTAAGGACAGGGCGGATAGAATAGCCTGCTCCTCCTTCCAGTTCATCAGCCCCTGTTTACTAGGGCCAGCCGCTCCAAGGATTGTAGTGACGGACGGAAACGCCCCCACCTTACGGGCAGATCGCAGATCACCGTGGCACGACTCACCCGACCTAAGGTAGTAGTGCGCCGATTCCGTTTTAGCGGTGACGATGATCGGTGCCATCAGTTCCACCTTCCGATTGCTTGCATGAGTTGCAGGCCCAGCGCAACGGCTACCAGCGGCAGCATTATTTGAATTACGATTGTTAGGATTTGCATAAAATCTTTCTGGCCAGGGTGGGATAGAACCACCCAGGCCAAATGCTCAGAACGGCATAGGTGCACCGTCGGCATCTAACTCGACGACGGCTGGTTTCGGTCCGCCAGGGCGATTGCATTTCCTGACGAAGTCTTTATCGACTTTAACTTTGTTTGCGCCCGCGGGCAGTACCGCCTGCACGTTGGCGTACGTTGATCCATCACGCTCCGCATGAGTCACGAGGATCTGGCACGGCTTACCGATCAGCGTTTCCAAATCCAGATTCTGCGGTGGCGCCTTTTTGGCGTAAGACTTCAAGTCTTTGAAGAGAGCCGCTTTCTCATGCAGGCTCAGTCCGTAACGCCGGCCGATGGTGAACGGCCGCCCGTCCTCCATTTTTTCAGCGATCTGCCATACTAGGCGGATCTGATGCTTCTTTCCGTACTGCGTTTCTATTACGCCGAGATCCTCTACGTCGCAGAACACTGCGTCGTGATTCCCTTCTGGGGCTGGCGTATATGTGCCCCCTCTTGATGCTACGATTGGCATACTAGGATTTCCTTTCTTGGTTTCTTTGTTTTTGTTTCTTGGATTTGCGACGACTACTCATCGTCACAAAAATCGTTGTTTCGGTGCGGTTGGTTTAGGTTTTGGAACTCGCGGTCGGCCAAGTGCCAAGCGATCTCGTGCTTCCGGGCCAGTTGCTTTGCCTGGTCGATCTCGCCTCGGTTCAGCGCTTTCACCACTCGCTCGGCTGAGTTGCGACAGGCCATGACTTCAATGTTTTCGATCAGGCGAAATTTAGTCAGGTCGGTCATAATCAGCCCCGGCGGTTGTTGCCGTAGTAGTCGCAGAAACGATGGAAGTCGTAATCGGAATCACGCTCCTCGCGCTCGTAAGCCTCGTTTTCGTAGTCAGGCTTTTCGTTGTTAAATTCAGTCGGTTCTTTGGGTTCGCTCATTTTGTTTTCTCCTTCATCGACAGGCGGAATGATTTGGCGGTCATCGCCACTGCTTCAGCCGTCAGGCACTTCGTTGTAAAGCGCCAGATGCGCCAGCCCAGGTCGGCGGCTGCTCGATATTTTTCGCAGTCCTTGACCATTCCCATGCCGCGGCCGTGCCTTCCGCCAAACTGCAGAAACGCACCACCGTCCAGCTCGATTGCGCAGCGGGCGGATTTGCAGGCAAAGTCGAATCGCCATTTGCGGGTCGGGTGGAACGTGTGCTCGGCCACTAGCTCTGGCCCGCCGGCTACTTTCCAAAGCAGGGCAAACTTGGCGGCTAGGGCGCTCACAGGCTTGCCCCCTGCTTTTCGATTAGTCCTTTTAAAATATCTTCAATGCGTTCTAAACGATTGCGGAGATCGCGATGCTTTGTCTGCAGATCGATGAGCGCGGTAGTTTGGGAGAGTTGAGCCGATCCGTAGCTCTGGCTGGCACTCGCTGGCAACACGCCCTCTTTTTCTAGGTCGCGTATCATAGCCAATCCTTTAAATGCTTTCTGACTACATCGATCACCCAGCAGATCGTGCAAATGCAAACCACAAGGCCGCCAATCCCAGCTCCGACAAACAACGCCCAGCCCACGATAAAGCCGGACAGTTGCGACAGATCCCGCAAAAGTTCCCAGGAGATCATCGCTGGGCGCTCCACATGCGGGCGACCGCAGGGTTAGGGTGGTAAGCAGGCTCCGCCGGATACCCGCCGCGAATTAAAAGAGAATGTTGCTGGTAGTGCTTCTTTTTAGGCTCAGTTATTACTGCCGTGTTACCATTTCGGCGTAAGTCGTTGTAGCCATAAGCCTCGGACGGGGTGGGATTTGAACCCACGGTACAATTACCTGATTCGATTTGATCTATTATGCTTGGGAAGCTCATTGTATAAACTTGCGTTAAACTAACCGAATGTTACCGTTATCACCTTGGCTTATTCCTACATTAAAAAGGGCAGCCCTTGGTTCTTTATACGATTTAAAGACCCGACTGGAAAATGGCGTAGCAAGAGCACTCGCTACCGAACGGACAATACCCTTCACCGCGCGAAGGCAACGGCCGAGGCCGCTAGAATTGGAGTAAACGAAAAGCGAACGGATAACGGCCATAACTGGGTTGATGATTTGATTGAAAATCACCCCGTTTGCCCTCTGACAAAAGTTTATTACAGAAATTGCTGGCGTCATCTTGTGCGATTTATTAATGAAAAAAAAATAACCCTGCAAGCGTTTTCTGCAAATGATTGTGAAATTTATTTGAAGTGGCGCCAAGGCCTCCCACGCACGTCCGGCGGCAAGGCTGGACGCAACCAGGCCTGCCAAGATCTGAAGATTCTGAAATGGATTCACCGCCAAGGCCGACTGCTGGGCAAGATGGACTCCGTTGCCCTTTTGGATTACAGAATAAAAAGGGGGCCGATAGTCCGCGTAAAACCCGTCTTTTCGGACAATGAGATTAAAATAACCAGAAAGGCCCTGGCAGTTGAAGGCGTGCCCGAATGGATGCGAGTCAGCTTTGAGATCGCCCTGGCTACCGGCTGCCGACTTCGTGAAACACAGATCCCGCTTGAGTGTGTGGATCTGAAGAATCGCGTCCTTACCTTCCCCTGCCCCAAGGGTGGCACCGGCAAATCGTTTAGCATTCCCATCCCGGCCGCTATCGAACCCATGCTCGCCAGAATGAAGGCTGAGGGCCGCGAGGTCACTTGCATCGTGCCTTGCACGCGAGCCTCGCTTTGCTGGCGTAGGCTCTTGGATATTTGCGGGCTTAAACGGCACTGCTTCCATTCCCTTCGCGTAACTCGTGTAACCAGGCTTCGTCTTTCAGGGTGTTCGCAATCTGTCGCCATGAGACTCGTGAATCACTCCTCGACGCTAGTGCATGAGCTTTACCAACGGCACTGCGTAGACGATCTGCGGGACGCGGTAAATTTAGGCCAGTCTGCGTCAGTCGCCATTGATCAAAGTCAGACGGAATTATCTTCCCAGCAATCAGCGGAAAGCCTGACAGTTCCCGCATTTGCTTAATCCGCACGTAACCCAACCCGTAAGCGGCGCCTAACTGGCGAAGGGAAAGAGCTTGGTTCTGCTGGCGCAGTTTCATGGCAATATCGTTGAGACGCCCCAAGCTCATAAATTTTAGATTTGCTCTCCCGATGCCCTTGCGAGCAGTTGGGTGATAAGCTGAGAAAGAGATAGCCGACGAGCGGCGGCCAATTTTTGCGACGCCTTTTTCACCGCTACTGGCAAGACGATGTTTGTCTTTTCAGACTTTAAACCGCTGAGTGGTCGCCGAGGCATACGCCTTTGCTACGCATACACGGCGTATTAGCAATACTTTTCTTTTGGGCATTAACTTTTCTTTTTAAACTTGAATGCGTATTTATTACGCATACAATGACCCCTATGAAGAAGGTCAAAACTAACCTGACTATTGACCCAAAAGTGAAACGCAACGGCGAACGAATGGCTAAAAAAGGCGGATTATCCCTTTCGGCATATATCACCACCCTGCTAGTCAAAGAGCTGGAAAAACAAAAAAGACGCTAAGTTTTGCCTGTTTTAACAGCCGTAAGCCGATAGTGCGGTACTCTTCGACAGTATCCAATTTTCCCGCCACGCTGGCTTATTTTAATTTTGATTGAAAATACTTTTCTCTCTGCCCCGCCGGCCTTAATCATGCGGGTTAAAACCTTGTTTGTATAAACGTCCGACTTGCCCCACTGCTTTGAAATCTCAATTTTGGTAAACCATCCCGGCGGCACTACCTCCTCCCGATCTCCGGCTACGTAGGCATCTAGAGCTACTGCCCAATCTTTTACACTGGGTATCGCCACACGCCTCCGATCGGTGATAGCACGTTCACCGTGCACCCTTCCCCGCCCTCCACGTACTCGCCCCAAGCCACTCCATGCTGCCACCTAGTAACCGAGCGCTGACGCCTGGCGTAGTGCATGCTGGCGATATCGGCCAAGCAACCGATCGACCAGCCCACCGGCGCACCGATGCTGCGGCCAGCCACACGATCGACGCGGTGTAGGTGGCCCATCACAACAGGCTTTCTAAGCATCTCGACATGGTCACGCACGGCTGCCTCCGAAAACATAAAGCCGTGTCCGAATGCCGTTCCTCCCAGCTCCCGCCAACCTTTCTCAATGTCGTAGGGCACGTACTGCGCC
>Ga0209401_1002437_pt1 | contig 12032 bp, 13 predicted proteins | sample M_140807_MF_Meta_FD_187318 | JGI IMG/M metagenome (GOLD analysis project Ga0209401, IMG submission 187318) | Freshwater microbial communities from Lake Montjoie, Canada to study carbon cycling - M_140807_MF_MetaG (SPAdes) (version 2) | ecosystem: Environmental > Aquatic > Freshwater > Lake...
ACAATTTCATTTTAAAAGCAACCATTCAAAATAATTTAAAACTAAGGGTATGAAAATAGCAATTATAGGATATGGTAAAATGGGTAAAGCCATTGAAGAAATTGCAATAGCAAAGGGACACGAAATTGTATTAAAAATCGATGCTTCTACTACAGCTGATTTCACCAAAGAAAATGTACAAAAGGCCCATGTTGCTATTGAATTTACCGGACCCGATTCTGCTTTTGAAAATATTATTAAATGTATTCATTGGGGAGTACCTGTTATAAGTGGTTCCACCGGATGGTTAGACAATTTTGAAAAAGCTAAAATGCTTTGTGAAGAAAAAAAGGGCTGTTTAATTTATGCAAGCAATTTTAGTATTGGCGTAAATTTATTTTTTGAATTAAATAAGCAGCTCGCTACGTTAATGGAGCCCTATGATAATTATGATGTATCTATGACAGAAACACATCATACTGAAAAAAAAGATGCGCCAAGTGGCACAGCCATAAGTTTAGCAGAGCAAATACTAGCCAAAATAGGAAGAAAAAATAAATGGGTGAATGAACCAAGCAGCGAAGCGCACGACTTAATTATTCGTTCTGAAAGAATAGACCCTGCCCCTGGAACACATAGCGTATCTTATGATTCACCTATTGATAGTATTGAAATAACCCATACGGCCCATACGCGCAAAGGCTTTGCTGGCGGTGCAGTTTTAGCCGCCGAATTTGCCAATCAAAAAATAGGTATCTTCACCATGAAAGACGTTCTAGGTCTTTAACCATTCATTATGCTATCTAAGAAAACTCAATATGCACTACAAGCACTCTCCTATATGGTGGAGAAGCATAGCGACGACCCTATCTTAATAGCTGAAATTGCAAGTCAAAAAAATATACCCATTAAGTTTTTGGAAAATATTTTACTATCTCTTAGAAAAGCAGGTTTTTTAGAAAGTAAAAAAGGGAAACATGGTGGCTACTTTTTTGCCCAAGCCCCTGAAAAAATAAAATTGTCATCCATATTTAGAATTATCGAAGGCCCTATTGCCCTACTACCTTGTGTGAGCTTACATTTTTATGAAAAATGTGCCGATTGCAATGAAAAAAAATGCGGTATTAATAAGGTCATGGCAGCTGTAAGGGATAATACTCTAGCTATACTAGACAATAAAACAGTAGCCGACCTAAGTGCTATAAAATAAATTTATGAAAAAAATATTTACACTCTTTTTCATTATTATAGCTTTCAACGCTTCTTCACAAAATTTAATAGGAGGTGATAATATTTTAAAGACAAATTTATCAGCTGACGCTATCAATAACTATAATCTAACATTTGAGAAAAGTATCAATCGCTTTATTTCTTTGTCGGTGAATTATAAAAATATGCCACTTTCAAGTTTGCCTTTAAAATCCATTGCAAAACAATTTATTAAAAACGATGCTATCGATTTTGATAAATTTAAATTTGGTAACACTACTATTACTTTCGAAGGCCGTTTTTATCTTGGCTTGTCTAAAATGTCTGGTTTTTACATAGGGCCTTATATTCGTTATGGCAATTATGACTTATTAGTTCCTGCAAGTTATACCTATACCCCCGATAAAATTTTTCCTACAGAAATTGTAAAACCAATTACAGCAGTAGCCAACTTAGAGGGCACTGTTAGAACACAGAGCTATGGTGCCCATGTAGGTATGCAATTTCAATTATTAACTAAACTAGTTTTAGATATCTCCTTCATAGGAGGCCATTATGGAACTTCTTCTGGTAAGATTGAGTTTAGTCCTCCAGTCAGCTTTCCTAAACCAGCCCAAGATGCTTTGAAGCAAGTATTAGACAATACCAAGGCAGACCCTTTTAGATTAAGATCTACTGTAACAGCCACCAAGGCTTCGGTAGATACTGAAGGACCCTGGTGGGGTTTAAGAGGACTAGGCATTGGCCTTGGATTAAGATTTTAAAAACGCTAGCTTTGCTAGCTTAAAACAGTATCAAATGAACACTCCATTTTTAAAAGATTTATTTAAAGACCAAAGTTACGACGCGCAACAATTTTTTTTAATTGCTGGGCCTTGTGTAGTGGAGAATGAAGAATTAATAATGGAAATTGGAGAGAAGGTTTCTAAACTATGTAAAATTTTAGGAATTGCTTATGTATTTAAAGCAAGTTATAGAAAAGCAAATAGAACAAGTGCGAATTCATTTACAGGCATTGGAGATGATACAGGCATGGAACTTATTAAAAAAGTAGGCGCCGCTTTCAAAGTACCTACGACTTCCGATATTCATGCACATGATGAAGCTGCCATTGCCTCAAAGTATATTGATATTTTACAGATACCTGCATTTTTATGTCGTCAAACCGACTTATTGATTGCAGCCGCTGCAACAGGAAAAATTGTAAATGTAAAAAAAGGACAATTTTTAAGTGGGGCTTCTATGAAATTTGCAGTAGATAAAATTAGATTAGCAGGCAATGATAAAGTAATGCTTACAGAACGCGGTAACACATTTGGCTACCAAGACTTAGTCGTAGACTATCGTAATATTCCTGCCATGGCAGAAAATGGTGTGCCTGTTATTATGGATTGTACGCATTCATTACAACAACCAAATCAAATATCTGGTATCACAGGAGGTAATCCTCAATTAATAGAAACGATTGCTAAAGCAGCTATTGCCACTGGCGCAAATGGATTATTTATTGAAACGCATCCAAATCCTGCACAAGCAAAAAGTGATGGAGCGAATATGTTGCCATTAGATAAATTGGCTCCTTTACTAGAAAAATTAGTGAGACTGAAAAAAGCAGTTATTTAGTAGTTATTTAGTTTTTACAACTAATAATGCTAAAAATATTTCATAGGATTTCTTTTCCCTAATAGTATATACCTGCGTATACTTCTCCAAAAAGCAAGTACCATATACACAATTACGGGAGAACCAAAAGTGAGAAAGGAAATATAGATAAACCACATTCTTATTTTGCTGGTCGCAATGCCCAAACGTTCTCCGATGGCGGTACAAACCCCAAAAGCATGTAATTCAAAAAAATCCTTCATTTTTTGCATAGAAAAGTCGTTAAAATCTACTGCAATCTATCAAAAAAAGTGGATATAAACTGTATTTTTTGCTTCTACCGGGATCAATTTTGGCTTACCTTTGGCCCAATTTTAACAACAAAACTAAGTACCATGGCTTTTGATATTGAAATGATCAAAAATTTGTATGCTGCAATGCCAGCAAAAGTGGAAGCGGCTCGTAAATTATTAGGACGCCCCCTAAGCTTATCTGAGAAAATTTTATTCTCTCATTTACATAGCGATCAAAAATTAGAAAGCTTTGAAAGAGGTGGTTCTTATGTCGATTTTGCACCAGACCGCGTGGCGATGCAAGACGCTACTGCGCAAATGGCCTTATTGCAATTTATGCAAGCAGGTCGTCCTAAAGTAGCTGTGCCCAGTACGGTGCATTGCGACCATTTAATTTCTGCGAAAGTTGAAGCCAAACAAGATTTACAAGTTGCTACTACAGATAGTAAAGAAGTATATGATTTCTTAGCCTCTGTATCTAATAAATATGGTTTAGGATTTTGGAAACCAGGTGCAGGTATTATTCACCAAGTGGTTTTAGAAAACTATGCCTTCCCAGGTGGTTTAATGATAGGTACCGATTCTCACACTGTTAATGCAGGTGGTTTAGGCATGATTGCCATTGGTGTAGGTGGAGCAGATGCTTGCGATGTAATGGCAGGACTTCCATGGGAATTAAAATGGCCTAAATTAATTGGTATTAAACTAACAGGAAAATTAAATGGTTGGACAGCGCCTAAAGATGTTATCTTAAAAGTGGCGGGTATTCTAACTGTAAAAGGTGGAACCGGTGCGATTGTTGAATATTTTGGAGAAGGAGCAACAAGCATGAGTTGTACGGGTAAAGGAACCATTTGTAATATGGGTGCCGAGATTGGTGCAACGACATCTACATTTGGTTATGATGCAAGCATGAGCCGTTATTTACAATCTACAGGTCGTGCCGATGTTGCTAGCTTAGCAGATACAGTGGCTGCGCATTTAACTGCAGACCCTGAAGTGTACGCAAGCCCTGAGAAATACTTTGATCAAGTAATTGAAATTGATTTAAATACATTAGAGCCACATTTAAACGGACCTTTCACGCCAGATTTAGCAACGCCTATTTCTAAAATGAAAGAAGCTGCTGCTGCCAACGGATGGCCTACCAAAATTGAAGTGGGTTTAATTGGAAGTTGTACCAACTCTTCTTATGAAGATATTAGTCGTGCGGTAAGTTTAGCCAAACAAGTTTCAGCCAAGGGTTTAACTATGCAATCTGAATACTTAATTACACCAGGTTCTGAGCAAGTAAGATACACCATTGAAAGAGATGGCTTCTTAGAGGTTTTCAGTCAAATTGGTGCAAAAGTATTTGCGAATGCTTGTGGACCTTGTATTGGAATGTGGGAGCGTGTAGGTGCAGAGAAAAAAGAAAAAAATACCATTGTGCATTCTTTCAATAGAAACTTTGCAAAGCGTGCCGATGGCAACCCGAATACTTTTGCCTTCGTCGGTTCTCCTGAATTAATTACTGCATTGGCCATTGCAGGTGATTTAAATTTCAATCCATTAACAGATACACTTACTAATAATAAAGGCGAGCAAGTAAAATTAGATGCGCCTACTGGTGATGAATTACCAGTGAAGGGTTTTGCTGTGGAAGATGCAGGCTACCAAGCCCCAGCAGAAGATGGTTCTAAAGTAATAATTGCAGTAGATCCAAGTTCTAAGCGTTTACAATTATTAGATCCTTTTGCTGCATGGGAAGGCACCGATTTAAAATCGTTGAAATTATTAATTAAGGCAAAAGGAAAATGTACTACCGACCATATCTCAATGGCAGGCCCTTGGTTAAAGTTCCGTGGCCACTTAGACAATATCTCAAATAACTTATTAATAGGTGCTGTGAATTTCTTCAATGAAAAAACAGACAATGTTAAAAGTCAAATCAATGGTAATTACGATACTGTGCCTAACACTCAAAGAGCTTACAAAGCAGCAGGTGTAGGAACCATTGTAGTAGGCGATGAAAACTACGGAGAAGGTAGTTCTCGTGAGCATGCAGCCATGGAGCCAAGACATTTAGGTGTTAGAGTGGTGTTGACTAAATCATTTGCACGTATTCACGAAACCAACTTGAAAAAGCAAGGTATGTTGGCATTAACATTTGCTAACAAAGCCGATTACGATAAAATTTTAGAAGACGATACCATTGATGTAAACGGATTAACTGAATTTACAGCAGGTAAACCACTTACATTAGTATTAACGCATAAAGACGGCACTGTGGATACTATTGAAGCCAACCATACTTATAACCAACAACAAATTGAGTGGTTTAAAGCAGGTGGTGCTTTGAATATTATTAGAAAACAAGTCGCGGGATGATAAACACAGCACTTGTTTCCTTTGGTATGAGTGGAAAATTATTCCATGCTCCTTTTATTGATACCAATCCTCATTACAACTTAGTAGGTTGCTGGGAAAGGTCTCAGAAAAATATTCAAGCTATTTATCCAGGCACAAAATCCTTCAGTAGTTATGAAGAAATTTTAAACGACCCAACCATTCATTTAGTGGTAGTGAATACCCCTAATGATACCCATTATGAATATACCAAACAAGCTTTACTTGCAGGCAAGCATGTAGTTACTGAAAAAGCATTTACGGTCACTGTCAAAGAAGCTGAGGAACTAGACGCCCTTGCAGAAAAATTAAATTTAAAATTAGCGGTTTACCATAATAGAAGATACGACGCCGATTTTTTAACGCTTCAAAAATTAATTGCAGAAGATAAAATTGGAACATTTTTAGACATAGAAATATCTTTTGAAAGATATAGAACCACCTTAAGTCCTAAAGTACATAAGGAAACCAATACACCAGGTTCTGGAGTATTATACGATTTAGGCCCTCACTTAATTGACCAAGCCTTACTATTAAGCGGTATGCCAAGTTCGGTATTTGCAGATATAAGAACCACTAGAAAAGTAGGCAAGGTAGATGATTATTTTACACTACTACTTTACTACCCTAACCACAGAATTTTATTAACCAGTGGAATGGTATATATGCAACAATTACCTGCCTATAAAATTTATGGAACCAAGGGTTGCTTTATAAAATACAGAGCCGATGTTCAAGAAGATGATTTACTTGCAGGTAAAAAACCCAATTCACCGAATTGGGGAGTAGAAGCCAAAGAAAAATGGGGCGTATTAAGTACAGATACAGATGGTAAAATAAGTACTGAAACCATACCTAGTTTAGCAGGTAATTACGGAACCTTTTATGAGAAAATGGCATACGCTATTAACCATAACGAAGAAGTCCCTACTTCTGCAAAACATGGCGCAGCAATTATACGCATACTAGAAGCAGCAAGAGCAAGCTTTGCCGCAGGAAAAACAATAGAACTATAGACTTCTAATTTATAAAATTAACTATAGCAATTTTATCATGGCGCATCCCTACTCAATAGCCATTCAAAAAAAATTTGCTGCGCATAAAAATGCAACGGTAGCTATAGGGGCTAAAGCCTATCTATTGAATCAATTTGAATTTTATGGCATTAAAACACCAATTAGAAGAAAATTGTGTAAGGAATTTTATAAAGCAAACCCCATTAACACGCATAAAGAGTTAACTGCAGTTATTAAGGAATGCTTTGCAGCCCCTGAAAGAGAAATGCATTATTTCGCTATTGAACTTTTAGGTTATCATAAAAAATTATGGTCAAAGCAAACCATTTCTTTAATAGAATGGATAATTACCCACAAAAGTTGGTGGGACTCGGTGGACAGTTCAAACTCACATGTTATTGGTAAATTCTTTTTGCAATTTCCAGAATTTATCAAGCCCACCACTTCTAAATGGAATAAGTCAACTAATATATGGCTACAAAGAATGAGTATTTTATTTCAACTCATGTACAAGGATAAAACCGATACTCAATTACTTACAAACTACATTGAGCACTGCCAATTAGAAGAAGAATTTTTTATCCGTAAAGCCATTGGCTGGGCACTTCGTGCTTATGCCTATTCGGATGCTAAATGGGTGAAAGAATTTATCAAAAAACATCCTAAGCTTTCCAACTTATCTAAGCGCGAAGCACTGAAGCATCAATAAAAAAGTCCCGATAAATCGGGACTTCCTAAAATGATGTGGTTATACTTACATTTTCTTAGCGTCTTCCAAGAACTTCGCTAAGCCAATATCGGTTAAAGGATGTTTTAACAATCCTAAAATTGAATCTAAAGGACAAGTACAAACATCGGCACCAGCTTCTGCTGCTTTTACAATATGTAATGCATTACGAATAGAGGCGGCTAATATTTCTGTTTTAAAACCTTGTACGTCGTAAATATGTCTAATTTGACTAATTAATTCCATTCCATCCCAAGAGCTATCATCAATTCTTCCAATAAAAGGAGAAACATAAGTAGCACCTGCTTTAGCTGCTAAAATAGCCTGGCCTGCAGAGAAAACTAAAGTACAGTTCGTACGAATACCATTATCGGTAAACCACTTAATGGCTTTAATACCCTCTTTAATCATAGGTACTTTTACCACAATGTTTTTATGGATAGCGGCTAATTTTTTACCTTCTTCTACCATGGTAGCAAAATCGGTAGACAACACTTCTGCACTAATATCTCCATTCACTAATTCGCAAATTGCTTTGTAGTGAGCTGCAATAGCTTCCTCGCCCTTAACACCCACTTGTGCCATTAAACTAGGATTGGTGGTTACACCATCTAAAATACCTAAATCATTGGCTTCTTTAATTTGAGCTAAATTACCTGTGTCAATGAAAAACTTCATACAAATTGTTTTAATAATTGTCTCTAAAAATAAAAAATGGCAGGCTACTTACATCACACCGCTCAACCATCTATCCTTGCTGCATTCCTGCCCTGGGGAGTTTCAACAGGAGCTGGTTGTGCAAGACCTGCCGCTGCAAATATAGCAAAAAAACTACTACCAATTTTGCCTAGAATTGACAGCGCCAAAACCAATGATATGGTCGTGTCTAGCGCCTGGAGGCCTATAATAAACTAAAATTGAATAATTATTTTCAGTCTCCCAGTGATTACCCTCGGTTTCAGTAAAATCGTTCAAAGGATTCCCCCCGTCGTTATCTCTTAGTATATAATTATAACTATAATAACCTTGCTTTAGTAAAAGAGATTTTTTATAATACCCCAAGGCCGGGTCAAAGATCATTTCCGATTCTTTGTTGACTATATTATTTGTAAGTGAACCGAATAAATATAATTTTTGACCCATGAATGGAATTTTATCCTTGGGCATATAGGTAAAATTTACTTGCGCATAATCGTTTTGATTTTCACTTTGCAAGGATTCAGTATTGCTAATCATAAAACCTCCATTCAAATCATTGAAAGTATAATAAGCAGTACTTGCTCTTGATAAATCGGGTTTAACAGTTACAATAGTTGTTTTTTCTTTTGAATTTATATCTGCAATTCGGTCCGATCTTAATCTTAGGTTTTGTAAATCTAACCATCTAGCTTCCTTACCTGCTGCAAAAATAAATTGATCCTCACTATTGTATTCTAATAAATTTCCTCTAATAAATGTTGGCGCAGCTATTGCAACTGCATCATTGTACCTATAGTTTTGTATAACGACTGTAGCTAGTTGATCGGTTTGAAAGAAAGGAATTTTTTTCACGTCTAATACAAACTGAATTTTTTGATGTGTCTTAGAAATTTGACCATCAAAAGGCTCTTGCACAGTAGCTGCTATAGCCACTTGATTTTCTGTTACATAAAAACGTCTTGTAAAAACAATTTCATTCGCATTCCCATTTTTAAAAACTTTCATAATATAATTTCCCGACTGCGTAGGTCGTAGTTGTGCATTGGGAAAACTAAACTGGTAATGATAATAAGCCTGTGCAGCAATTGAGGATACTGAAAACGTATTTATTTTATTTTGATTAAACCCTTGTAAATAATCAAAAGGGGATAAGTTAACCGCCGTCCAATCGGCATTGCGTAATTCAACTGAATAGTAATAGTCTTGATAGTCGGCTTTAAAATCGTCAAAGCTAATTTCTAAAGGGGTGGGCTCATTTAAAGAAATTACAGGAATGGCTAGTGGTTTATTAATAGGATGTATTAAAACTGTATGTATGCTCGATTGATAAATACTATCTGGGTTAAATTGACCAAGGCCCTTTACTGCATGAAGCCCGATAAGTATAGCCACCCATAAGTATCTTTTAAACATGAACTTGGTTATTGGTCACTACGAAACTACCCTTTTAATCCTAATTTATAAACAGAAAAAACTAGATTTGTTAAAAATTACGCTTTGTCCACTGCCTTCGAAATAGCTAAAAGAATAAGTTTTCAAAAACAGAAAAACTATACTCGTTTTATAGTAAGGTTATCTATTGCAGCTACTGCCATTAGTGTGGCAGCTATCTTACTTACTTTTTCTATAGTGAACGGTTTTCAGGCAACCATTGCAAATAAAGTGTATCAATTTTGGGGGCATATTAGAGTGGCATCTGTAAGTGGTGAACCATTAAACCAAGATGGTAAAACCATTACTGCCTTTCAACAAAACCCAGCAGTTAAAACTATCACTCCTTTTATAAATCAATCTACCGTTCTTTCTTTTGCTCAAGATATTGAAGGTGTGGTAGCAAGAGGGCTTCCCACGCAAAGCCAAATTCCTTTTTTAAGAAAAGGAACTGGCTGGTCTTCCACTAGTGAAAAAGATAGCCTACTCAATGAACTTATTATCTCAGATAATATTGCTACTAAACTAAATATTCAATTGGGCGCCACCGTGCGACTGTATTTTTTAAATACAGGTGCTGTACAACAAAGAAAATTAAAAGTGGTAGGTATTTATCATTCAGGTATTGAAGAATATGATAACCAATTTGTTTTAGTTGACATAAAACTATTACAACAGTTAAATAATAATAAACTAGTAGAAGGCTACTCCATTGTATTAAATGAAAATGCACCCATTGATGCAACTAACGAGGCAATTCAAAAAATACTGCCTGAAAATTGGGTGGCTACTTCCATCAAAAATTATTACCCTCAAATTTTTGATTGGATAGGTGTACAAACCATTAATAGAAATGTGACAATAACTATTATGCTTATCATAGCTGTTATAAATTTACTTACTTGTTTATTTATTTTAATGCTAGAAAGAATTACTATGATAGGCACACTCACGGCCCTGGGCGCTTCTCAAAATTTAATTCGAAAAATATTTTTATACCAAGCAAGCTTTATTTGCTGGACGGGTATTTTACTAGGTGCATTTATTGGATTAGGGCTTTCATTCTTACAAGAAAAATTTGGCTTTATACAATTAGATGAGTCGGCCTACTTTATTAAAGAATTACCTATTCAAATGGATGCGGTTCAAATTATAAGCGTGCTTATGGGCACAGCCATAATTAGTTATATCTCTTTCTTACTACCTACTTTATGGATTAAGAAAATTTCTCCAGCCAAGGCTATACAATTTGACTAAGTTATTTTGATGAAGCTAATTCATCTAAGATGTAAAATGGGATAATATAATCCCTGCTGCAACTGCTGCATTTAACGATTCTGCCTCTCCTATTCTTGGAATAGATACGGGATCGGAAATAAAGGGCATTAAATTTTCTCTGATTCCTTTTGATTCATTCCCTATTACAATAAAATTTGCTGCTTTTAATTTTACATTATGTATTGACTCACCCGATAAAAGGGCACCATATACCGGCAAGGGTTTGTTTGATTTTTGATTTGACGCTAAGAGTTCATCAAGTTCCATAGTATGTATTTCTACTCTAAAACAACTTCCCATAGTACTTTGTATGACTTTAGGATTATACTTACCAGCCGTGTCAACAGATACTACTATTTGCTTAATACCAAACCAATCAGCTGTTCGAATAATGGTACCTAAATTACCCGGATCCTGTATACCATCTAATAATAAGGTGGATGTATTTTTAAAATCTATTAAAGCTGTTTCTTTCTTTTTTTCAACTAAGGCAATAACCTTATTGGGTGTTTGTAGTAGGCTTAGTCTTTCTAACATAATATCATCCACTTCCACTACTTCAGCCGGTAAATGCCCTTGAGATTGAATATAGTCAGGCAGGGCCATTATTTTACGAATAACCCAATTAGATGCCAATAATTCCTCCATCATCTTAGGCCCTTCAACAATAAAGACAGATTCTTCCGCCCAATGTTTTTTATGGGCAAAAGATTGAATATATTTGAGCTCACTATTATTAATCATCTACATGCAATTAAGGAAGCTTAAAAATATTAGTTTCTTCTCAAGATTTTACCTTCTTGGTCTTTTATTTTTATTAAATGCATGCGCAGACTTGAAAAAAGCAGTCATTCATGATTATCCAAAGCAAATGAGCTTTGTGTATGACAATAAAGTTGTCATTAAAGACGCCAACAATAATATAGAAGCCCTAGCGCTTGCCAATGAACTCTCTAATTACTGGGACGATAGCATAAAAGCCAAACAAGTTCGTCAATTTGGTGTTTTTAGTACCATCATTCAACCCCTTCGCTACCAAGAAGATAAGCTGGAACCTTCCATCCAATTTATGAAAAACTATTTAGCTACTAAGGGTTATAATCATCCGATGATAACCCCCATTGTAAAAGTTGATACCATTCAACAGGAGTGGAGGGCGCATTTAACCATGGAAATTCGTTTAAATACAAAAACGCTTATAGACGCTGTTGTCTACGAATTGAATGATAGCTTACTACAATCCATTGCTAATAAGAATACTGCTTTATCATATGTTAAAAAAGGTATGGCCTATTCCAATGAATCTATCAACAATGAACTAGACCGATTAGTAGAATTATTTAGAGCGAATGGATATTATTATTTTACTAAAGAAAAAATATTTGCAGAAGTAGATACACTCAACCAGCA
>Ga0209401_1002439_pt1 | contig 12027 bp, 8 predicted proteins | sample M_140807_MF_Meta_FD_187318 | JGI IMG/M metagenome (GOLD analysis project Ga0209401, IMG submission 187318) | Freshwater microbial communities from Lake Montjoie, Canada to study carbon cycling - M_140807_MF_MetaG (SPAdes) (version 2) | ecosystem: Environmental > Aquatic > Freshwater > Lake...
GCGTTCCGGTGCTCCATTCCAACCAACCGGAGACGGTGGCCGGGCCTGGAATTCTCATCGACACCAGCCCAGGGGTTGTGTATGCCGCCGAAACGGGCGCGGCTTTGGCCAACCCCGCCTTCCGCTTCCAGGGGCCCTTCGGGTTGCATTTTCATCACATCTACACCCCCTCCAGCCCAGGTCCGAACCGCCTTGGACGTCGCCCGGAACTCAGCCTCGCGGCGGTGGTTCACAATCCGGGAGAGATGCCGGTTCGGCTGCGGCTGCTTCGGGGGGCGGTGCGCAACAGCTTCACGTCGCCCTACCTCGGTCAGCAGCTGCTCGGCGTGAAGCGATTGGGTCCTCGTCCCTGGAACACGGGACCTGGCGATGCCACGGCCGTGCAGATGTTGCGGGGCCGTCTTGATCCCGACCTGCCGCAGGAGCTCATCATCCCACCCGGCTCCCGCAGGGTGCTGCTGCGAACGGACCTACCAGCCCTAGGGGTGGCGAACGGCTTGATCCGTGGTGAGAGTGATGGCGCCTTCGAACTCGCCATGGTGGCCGCGCCAGCCCCCGCCACGGATCAGGAGATCTTCGCCATTTTGGCCAGCCGCCAGCTGGCACCCGGCAGAACTTACCTCGATCAACGAAAGGCCATCGAACAGGGCGTGGTGTTCTCCAGGGTGAGTGGGGTGGCCCTCGGGGATGCCTACCAAGCGAGCCTCAGCCATGATCTCGAGCGGCAGGGCCCCCTGCATGTGCCGCTGACCAGCACTGTGCGCCAGAGCTTCGGGACCGGAGATGTCCAGGTGAATCCCCTGGCGACCCGAATGGCCGATTCCGCCCTCGACAACGTTGGAACCTACGGAGTGCGCTTCGACGTCGATCTCCTGCTGCGGGGAGCAGGCTCCTACGCCGTCGTCCTCAGTCATCCGGAGGTCCCCGGCTCCAATGCCCCGATCGCGTTTCGGGGATCGCTTGAACTGAGGCGACCGGAGGGGCTCGAGGCCCTGCATGTGGGCCTGCGCGCCGGTGAGAGCCTCACGCTCACCACCTTGGCGCTGCGGGAAAACAAACCCCTGCCATTGCAGATGAGTCTCGTGCAGCCTGCCGATTCGATTCCTGGCCATCTGCTGAGCATCGTGCCGATGCCTTTCGCCACGGCTAGCCCTGGACCACCGTCCCCTCCAGCGGCTCTGCGGCCGAGCTCGGCAAAGTCAGCGGCTCTGCGTCCCCGTTCCGCAAAAGCAGCCTCCAGGCCAACGGCGCTACCAGCTGCCAAGACATCCCCAGCAGCTCGGCGCCCAGGCAAGGCCTCCGCTTCAGGCCAGCGGGGTGTGATCGTGGCACCACCAATCCTTCGTCCCCCAGATCGGTTGCCCCTGACGCCGCCCACCACCCTGAGTGATCGCTACCGTCAGGCCCTGGAAGCCCAGGAGCGTCTGATGCGCAGCTGGCAGAGACCATGACGCCCCCTACAGGCAAGGAGGATCGTCGACGCCTGACCCTGGAGCTCTCCCACCATCGGATCGAGCACCTCGACACCCTCAAGCGGGAATGGGGTCTCCGCAACCGGGGGGATGTGCTGGAGAGGCTCTTCGATGGCCTCTTCCCCTCTCTTGAGGAGGAAGGGGAAACCTCAGCTTTAGCGGAGGCAGAGCAACTGCGTGCGCGCGAAAGTGATCTCGACGAGCAGGCCGCTCTGGTGCTGGTGGGTTCCGGGGCCCTGGAAAGGATCGGCGGCGAGAGCGGGGAAGGGTTCAGCGGCTCCGCCCCGGCGGAGGGAGGGGCACAACACCGATCCAGCGCCGCCATTGATCTTCCTGGCTTCGTGCGCAAGCGATCGCGGGACTTGCGCCAAAGCCTCACGCCCCGTGCGGAGACCACGTCCGGCTTCGCTCCCATGCCCCGTTTGGCCGCCGATCTCGCCCAGCAGGCCCTCACCCAGGCCAGGGACCACTGGCAGGGCCTCTATGGAAGCACCGCCAATGAGGCGGTCCTGGAAGCAGCGATGACCTGGCTAGCTCAGGACGTATGGCCCCAAGCCGAACCCGTCGAGGGTAGAGCGTTCACCTGGAGTGCTGCCTGTGCCCTGATGCAGCAGTTGGTGGACGGCTGGAGTTTGGAATCGGCAACCTTCGAGCGGGTGATGGTGATGGCGGGGGTGCTCGAGGACCCCTTCAGCGCAGCCACCCTACCGATGCGGATCCCAACCCTGATCCATCGTTTCGTGCAGCGATTCCGGCGGCGCCCGAAGGGAACATCCTTCCAGACCCTCGAACACACCATGACCCTGCAGGGAGCCCTACGCCTGTTGGAACTGCCCACCCAGCTGGGTCAGCGGGTCACCCTGGCGGAGATCCGTGAGGCCTACCGGGAGATGGCCTTGCGCCACCACCCCGATTCCGGTGGCTCCGTGGAGGCGATGCGCCAGCTGAATGAGGCTTACCAACTGCTCAAGGAGCTCTATCGCCACCCGGCTGCTGTTGGGGTGGGACCCCATCTTCATTAGGCGCGCACGCAAATCCGCATCGTTTTGCCTGGTACAGCCGCTGCAATGGCAGCCTGTCAGCCTGGCTCAGATGAGAGTCAATCTAAGACACATCATGAGACTCAATTAGGAAAACTGAAGCCAGAGGCCTTAGGCGTCCTATATAAGTCCCAATAGTAGTCCCGTTTTGAGTCCTGACTGATAGCCATAAAGGTGTGGGGTTCGGCAACGATGAGATGGGCGCGCCCTTCTATGTCGCTGATATCAAACAGGCTGGCCTGCTGGCTGCCGCCGGTGAAGGAACAATCGCTACGGTCTTTAATGAGTCTCACTATTGGTCCCAATCCGATTGCATCGCTGGTCCCATGGGATTTCTATTTTAGAGGTGATTTCAGCTGTTAGCCCCTGGCATCGATGGGGTACCGCTGGCGCCAAGCGATCGAGGGCAATCAACCCTGGGGCTCGGGCCAAAACAGCGGACCAGAGCGCCAGAGGGGCGCTCCTGCCGGTTTTCGACCTTCGCAAAAGTCAAGCCCTGACACAGGTTTTTGGCCCTGCAGATCACTTGCGTACCTGTCTAAGACACAGGTACGCAGACGTCCGCGGCCCCTGGGTGCGGGATTCAAGCCTGGAAGACAGCCGCCCAACCCCTGGCTGCTCGCCAACCGCTTGAACCATCGACAGCTATCCCCGCCCATTGCGTACGCGCCTTTCAATCCACAGCCTTTGCCCTCTTGTCTTAGATAAGACCATTTCTTGGTCTGTATGTGAGTCTCATATAAACCTTGCGAGACTTGGTTGAAGCGAGGTGATCAGTGCTGTCGGTGTTGCCTCAGGCTTCGAGCCAGCAGTGGTTCGCGCAGGTCGCCTCGCAGCGTCTAACGTTTTCAAAAAAGTCTAAATTCGAGACTATGGATGAGTCTTGAATGAGACATATGGAGGGTGGCAACAAAAAACCCCGCCTGAGCGGGGTGATGGCCTGAGCGGCCAAGTGGCAGGGTCAAACCACTTCCGTTCAGGTGCTGGTCTGCATACCCTGAATCAGGAAATCGAAATAGGGATTGACCAGGGCAGCCTGCTCGCTGTTCACCAAAGCCACCGATGCCTCCTTCAGGCAGCGGATCGCCTCCACCATGCCCGGCATCGGCACCCCGAGACTGTTGTACATCTCACGGGCACCGATCAGACCGATCTCCTGAATCCGCTCGGTGCTGCCGGCTAGAACGCCGTAGGTGACCAGCCGCAGATACCAGCTGAAGTCCCTGAGGCACTGAGCCCGCTGCTTCTGGCCGAAGGCGTTGCCCCCGGGGGCCACGTATTCCGGCTTGCGGCTGAACAGCTGGCGGGCAGCCTCGTCCACGATCTTTTTCTCGTTGTCGGTGAGCAGCTTCACCAGGGAGAGCCTGGCCTGGCCACCGCTGAGGAACTCCACGATGGATCGCAACTCGCCTCCGGTGGGATACCGAAGCTGATCGTCAGCCTGGATGATCAGATCGCGAACGACGCTCATTGCAGCGAACTCGGACTCCACCATCCTATCGAGACAGCAAGGCGGATCCGCAAGCCAGCGCCAAGGTGTAATGCCCCTTCGCAAGCGATAGGGTCAGGGTCCGGGGGAGGCGATCGGGGCCATGGCCAGGGCAGGGGAACTCGGAGAGATCAGCATTGACGACCTCTCCCACCAGGGCGAGGGAATCGGCCGACTGGAAACTGAGGTGGTGTTCGTGCCGGGCGGCCTGCCTGGCGATCGACTGCGGATCCGTTTGCTGCGCCGCCACAAGGGGCACTGGTCAGCCGAGATCGCCGGCATCATCAGTCCCTCGCCCGATCGGCGCCGTTCCCCCTGCATCCTGGCCGACCACTGCGGCGGTTGCAGCCTCCAACCTCTTGAGGACAGGGCCCAGGCCAGCTGGAAAGCCCGGCAGGTGAGCCAGACGCTCCAACGCATCGCCGGTCTTGACGCTCCCGTGCGGCCCATCCTTGCCGCCGGCGCGCCCCTGGGATACCGCAATCGGGCGATCATCCCGCTGGAACGCAGCGCTGATGGCTGGCTGCGGGCGGGGTACTACCGGCGCGGCTCCCACAGGATCGTGAACTTGAATCGCTGTCCCGTGCTGGATGGCCGGATCGATGGCCTGATCGAGCCCCTCAAGCAGGATCTCGAAGCCAGCGGCTGGCCGATCGATCGCCATGGGGGCGGCGGACTTCGCCATCTCGCCCTGCGGGTGGGGCAGGCCACGGGTGAGGTGTTGCTCACCCTGGTTTCCGCCGACCGTAACCTGCCGGGCCTGGAATCGATGGCCGAGGAGTGGATGGCCCGCTGGCCAGAGCTGGTGGGGGTGTGCCTCAACCTCCAGGATCAGCCCACCAACCGTCTGCTGGGGGAGCGCACCTTCACCCTCGCGGGTCGCCCATGGTTGGAAGAGGGCTTTGCCGGGCTGCGTTATCGCATCGGAGCCGACACCTTCTTTCAGGTGAACACCGGCCAGGCCGAGGCCGTGCTGCCTTCGCTGCTCGAGGCCCTCACCGAAGGGTGCGACCACGCTCCCCAGGAGCTGGTGGATGCTTACTGCGGCATTGGCACCTTCTCCCTGCCGCTCGCCCAGCGGGGTTGGCGCATCCACGGGCTGGAGCAGCATCAGCCCTCCGTGGACCTGGCCAGAAGCAACGCCGCTCTCAATGGTTTGGAGGCTTTGGTCGCGTTTGAATGCACGCCGGTGGCGCCGGTGTTGGCCCAGCGGCTCCAGCCGCGCTCGGAAGGGGATGGCCCCCACCTGTTTATGGATCCCCCCCGCCGGGGCCTGGAGCCGGAAGCCCTGGCGGCGATCGAGGCGGTCCGCCCGGCCCGGATCGCCTATCTCAGTTGTGACCCCGCCACCCTCGCCAGGGACCTGGGCCGGCTGGCGCAGACGGGGCCCTATGAGCTGCTCTGGCTCCAGCCGATCGATTTCTTCCCGAATACCAGCCACGTGGAGTGCCTGGCCGCGCTGCGTCGCCTTTGAGGCTTGGCAGAACTGCAAAGGGGCCCTATCAACTGCGCAGCTGGGCCGCGAACTGCCGTTCCAGGCTCTGGCGCACCCGGTCATGCACCTCCTCCACCTCCGATTCGGTGAGGGTGCGACTCGCATCGCGATAGCGGAGCCTGAAGGCCTGACTGCAGAAGCCCGCCTTCACCGGCTCACCGACATAGCGGTCGATCAGCTCGGCTTGCTCCAGCAGGGGTTTGCCCGCCTTGCGGATCGCCACAAGCAGGTCCGCCGCCGTGACGCCGCCCTCCACCACCAGGGCCAGATCCCGCTCGGAAGCGGGCACCGTGGGGTAGAGGCGGAAGGCCGGCTGCAACCGGGCCGGCCGACAGGCCGCGTCGAGCAGACCCTGAAGTTTGATCTCGAAGACAAAGGAGGCTTCCGGTAGATCCAGCTCCTGGGCCCGGGCGGGATGCAACTGGCCAAACCAGCCGACGGGCCGGCCCTCCACCACCAGCGCGGCGCAGCGGCCCGGGTGCAGAAGGTTGGCGGGAGCTTCCCCAGCGATCAAGGGCCTGTCCTGCACGGGCACCAGCAAGGGATCGAGGCCGGCCTGGAGCACGCCCCGGGCGAGGTAGTAATCGGGGGAGCGTGGTTTGCCACTGGTGCTCCACAGCTCGCTGCGCCGTTCGCCGGCCATGACCCCGGCCAGCAGCGCGTGCTCCTGGATTGAGCCTTCAGCCTCGCTGAACACCCGGCCGATCTCGAAGGCCCAGAAGCCCGGGCGGGAGGCCTGAAGATTGCGGCGGGCCGCCTGCAGCAACTCCGTGTGGAGGTCATCGCGGAGGTGGCCGTAGTCGGCCAGGAGGGGATTGGCCAGGGCAACACGCCCAGCTCCGGCCGCCACCAATGAGAAGCCACACGTTTCCTGAAGCCCGGCAGCGCAGAGGGCCTGGCGCAATCGGCGCTCCAGGCGCTGGGCCGGCGCCGGACCACCCGGTTCCAGGGGGTCGGGGAGATGGGCCGCGAACTGGTCATAGCCCACCAGCCGCGCCACCTCTTCGATCAGATCCACCTCCCGGCGCAGATCCAGGGCCCGCTCCGGAGGCACCGTCACCGCCCAGCCCCACTCCTCGGGGGTGAGGGTGCAGCCCAGGGCCTGCAGGGTGCCCTCGATGCGGCCGTCATCGAGGTCGTCGGCCTCGCCACCTTCCAGCACCGGACCCAACAGATTGTGGAGGGCATCGCGGCGCAGCGGCACCGCCATCGGCTCTTCGGAGGGGCGCCGGTGCAGCCAGCGGCCCTCCACGGTGGCGCCGGCCCATTGCTGGAGCAGGGCAACGGCCCGATCACTCGCCATGAGGGTGCCAGCAGGGGGCAGCCCTTTCTCGAAGCGACTGCTGGCCTCGGTGCGCAGTCCCACGCTGCGGGCCGAACGCCGCACGGCCTGGGGCTCGAACACGGCCGCCTCCAGCCAGATCGACGTGGTGGCGGATGTGACCGACTCCTCGAAGCCCCCGATCACGCCGGCCAGGGCGATCGGTCGGTTGGCAAGGGTCACCACGAGGGCCTCGGGATCGAGGGTTCGCTCCACCCCGTCCAGGGTGAGCAGCCGCTCCTGGTGGTCGGCCTGGCGCACCCCGATCGCAGCGGGATCGGCTGGAGCGCCCAGGGTCCGTTCCAGGCGATCTCGATCAAAGGCGTGCAGCGGCTGGCCCGTTTCCAGCATCACCAGATTGGTGATGTCCACCACGTTATTGATCGGCCGCAGGCCGGCCTTCTCGAGACGCTGCTGCAACCAGGCCGGGGACGGCCCGACCGTGAGATGGGTCAGGGCCGTGATGCTGAACAGTCCCCCGGCTTCGATCCGTCGTTGATTCTCCGGATCGGTGGAGAGCAGGGCGGCCTCGATGCTGGAAGTCGTGGTTGGAAAACGAGTCTGGCCGCCACACAGGGCCGCCACCTCCCGGGCAATTCCGCGCATCGAGAGGCCATCGGGTCGATTGGCGGTGATCGCCAACTCCAGCACCTGATCATCCAGACCGAGAGCCGGACCGATCGGGGCGCCAACGGGGGGCACCTTCTCGAGCAGATCATCCAGAATGGCAATGCCGTCCACGCCTCCGGGAAGGCCCAGCTCCTGCAGGGAGCAGATCATGCCGTTGCTGGCCACGCCCCGCAGCTCGGCGGGTTTGATGGTGAGATTCACCGCCGGCAGGGTGGTTCCCACGGGGGCCACGGGCACGTGAATCCCGGCTCTCACATTGGCGGCGCCGCAGACGATCTGCAGGGGCTCGGCCGCCCCCACCCGAACCCGGCACACACTCAGCTTGTCGGCGGCCGGGTGGGGATCGCGCGCCTCCACCAGCCCCACCACCACACCGGCGGCCCGGGCCGCCAGATCCTCTACCGCCTCCACCTCGAAGCCGGCGATCGACAGTCGTTCAGCCAGGCGCTCAGGATCGAGGGCCTCCGGTTCCAGCTGCACGAGTTCCCGGAGCCACTGGAGCGAAACCCGCATGCTTCTGGCATCAGCTTGGTTGGCTGATCCTAGGCAGCGGCTGAGGCTGGTTTCCCTGCGGGGGGCTTGGGCATCAGGGGGGCATCAGGGCAGCCGCCCGGGTGCGCCCGAGGGGGGACTCCAGGACGGCAATGAACGGCGCGGAGGTAACATTGACAGTTGTTCCATCGCTTCGCTCAGCGGCGCAACGTCCTTCCATGGCAAAAAACAAGGGCGTCCGGCTCGTCATCACCCTCGAGTGCACCGAGTGCCGGTCCAACCCCGCCAAGCGGTCCCCTGGCGTGTCCCGTTACACCACCCAGAAGAACCGCCGCAACACCACTGAACGGCTGGAGCTGAAGAAGTTCTGCCCGCACTGCAATTCCTCCACGGTGCACAAGGAAATCAAGTGAGGTCTGCGCCGCTCCGGATTTCTACCGGAGACGCTGCCCACCCACCTGCTTCAACCTGATCGTCATCCCAACGCTCTGCTGTGGGCAGCGTCGATCAGTCCTCTGGCAGGCAGAGCTTTCTCTCTTCTTCATCCGTTTCTCCCATCCCATGTCCAGCTCCTTTTTCAAGAAGCGTCTTTCCCCGATCAAGCCTGGTGATCCGATCGATTACAAGGATGTTGATCTGCTCAAAAAATTCATCACCGAGCGCGGCAAGATCCTTCCCCGCCGCCTCACCGGCCTCACCGCCAAACAGCAGCGCGATCTCACCAACGCCGTGAAACGGGCTCGCATTGTGGCGCTGCTGCCCTTCGTGAATCCTGAGGGCTGATTCAGGGGAGCCCCCGCGGAGTGGCCCAACCTGTCAGCCTCCAACCCGGCGATCTCGTGGGAGTCAACGACGCCCGCGGACACCATCTCGCTGTGGTTCAGTCTTTGCGCGGCACCCGAGTGGAGCTGCGCACGGGCTTCGACTCCCGCCTCCACCAGGTCCCCCTGCGGGAGGTCGAACGAATCGCCGCCCTGTCACCAACGGCGGCAGCACTCCCCAGCCGGCTCGGAGATCCACCCTGGAGTCTCACCCCCGCCAGCCTGGTATGCAGCCAACCCAGCTCCCGGGCCTTTGGAGAGGTCTGGGCCCTGCTCGTGGAGGAACCCGGTTCCTGGGAAGGCTCCCTGGCCGATCTCGCCGGCCTGCTGGGATCGGCTGAGGATCCCGCCCTGCTGGCGGCGTGCTGGCTCTGGCTCCACGCTGATCAGACCCTGTTCCGCCTCCGCCAGGCCAGGATCACCCCTCGCCGCCAGGAGGAGCTACGGCCGTTGCGGCAGGAGCGGCGACAGCAGGTCCTGCGGAGGCTTCGGCGCGAAGGCTGGCTCCAGCGGCTTCAGGCCAGGCAGCCATTGGATGTCAGTGGGCTCACGGCAGAGCAGCGGCACGACCTCAACCAACTCCAAAGCTGGGCGGGCGGCGTAACCGACCAGCCCCTATCCGACGAACTGCAGCGCCTGCTGCGGGAGTGCCACTGCCCCCTGGAGTCCGGGCCGATCCGTCATCTGCTGGTCGATCTCGGCCAGTGGGAACGGCACCATCTGCCATCGCTGGAGGCCACCACCTGGCAGCACGGCTTCTCCCCGCAGCTCCTGGAGGAGGCCGACCAGCTCGTGGCTCGGGCCCAGCTGCCCTTCCCTGGCGACGGGGAGCGGGTCGATCGTTGCGGGCAGCGGGTGGTCACCATCGACGATGACGACACCCTCGACATCGATGACGGCCTCGCCCTCGAAACGAGCCCGGAGGGGCGCCAGCGGCTGTGGATCCACATCGCCGATCCGGGAAGGCTTGTGGCGGCGGGCACCCCCCTCGACCTGGAGGCCCGCCGGCGTGGCACGAGCCTCTACCTGGCCCGGGGCAACCTGCCGATGTTTCCGCCCCAGCTTGCCCATGGCCCGATGAGCCTGCGCCGCGGCGAGCGCAGCGCGGCCTGGAGCCTCTGGGTGGAGCTCGACGACCAGGGCGCCGTGCTGGCCGATGGATTCGAGCGCAGCTGGATCCGGCCCACCTATCGCCTCTCCTATGCCGACGCCGATGAACTGATCGAACTCGCGCCACCCCAGGAAGCCGATCTGCTGGCCATCCACCAGCTGCTGAAGGTTCGCCACGCGTGGCGCACAGCCCGCGGTGCCCTGAATCTTGAGGATCCCGAGGGCAGGATCCGCTGCCGCGGCGAACAGGCCGAGCTGGAGGTGGTGGAGGCCTCGCCATCCCGACGCCTGGTGGCCGAGGCCATGGTGCTTGCCGGCAGCCTCGTGGCGGAACGCGGAATGGAGGCCGGGCTGTCCCTTCCCTTCCGCAGCCAGCCCGCCGCTGCGTTGCCCTCGGCCGCCGAGCTGGCCCAGCTTCCCTGCGGGCCGGTGCGCCATGCGGCGATCAAACGCTGCCTCAGCCGCGGCCTGGTGGGAACCTCCCCAGCCCAGCACTTCAGCCTCGGGTTGCGGGCCTACGTGCAGGCCACATCCCCGATCCGACGCTACGGCGATCTTCTGGTGCAGCGCCAGCTTCTGGCCCTGCGGAGCGGTGAGCCACCCCTGGCCGAGCAGGACCTCGCCGCCCTGCTCACGGAGCTGGAGGGTCCGGTGCGCCAGGGCCTTCAGATCGCCCGGGAGGATCAGCGCCATTGGCTGCAGGTGTGGTTCGAGCAGCAGGAGCAACAGCAGTGGCCTGGGCTCTTCCTTCGCTGGCTTCGCCAGGACCACCAGCTCGGCCTGGTCTGGCTGGACGACCTGGCCCAGTCCCTCCCGTGCCTCTGTCCATCCCGCTGCGAACCGGGAAGCGCCCTGGTGGTGCGTGTCAGCGCTGTGGATTCCCTGCAAGACCAGCTGCGTCTGGAGGCGACGGATTGATCGGCCACCCAGGCTGCAGGCGGGCCCCGTGATCAGGTGCCGGCCAGGCGGCTCGCCCTCAACCAGGGCCCCCAGGGATTGGCACAAGCCACCAGCCGCGCCGGCGTCGGCCTCTCCAGCTGGAGAAGCCAGCGGTGGAGGGCAGGTTCCAGCGTGATCACGGGCCAGGGCCCTTCCGCCGTGTGGAGCACGAAGCCACCGGCACCATCCGGCACCAGATCCCCCAGCCACAGGCGCTCCGTGGCCTCCGGTGGCGCTTGGTAAGGGTCTTGGATCCCCCAGATTGCGGGGCAATCAACAAGATTTCCCTGGTCATCGAGCCGGCCGGGATCGTTCAGCGCCGCCCGCTGCCCCTCGGCCCAGAAGCGGTGATGCCACGGCATTGACCAGACGGGGAAAGGACCCGCCGGAGCCTGGGGATCGGCGATCAGGGCCTCCTGGAGCCGGCGCACTGGCAGCTCGGCGGGACGAAGGCCATCGCGGACGCACAGGGCAGCCGCTAGTCCGGCCGCCTGACCGATGTTCAGCACCAGCGGCTGAAGGCGGGTGGCGCCATTGGCCATGTGGCTGACGCTGAAGCACTTGTCAGCGGCCAGCAGGTTCTCCACGTCGCGACTCACCAGGGCGCCGTAGGGGATGGTGAAGGGGGTGCCGGTCCAGCGCCCACCCCAACGGCAGCTTTTCGGGGCCAGCGGCCAGTCCGCTCCGGGGTAGTGGTGATCATTGGCGTAATTGCCCACCGCAATGGCGCTGCTGCCACCGTCATCGGTCTTGGGGAGGGCGGCGATGCTGGCCCCCTGGGCCACCGGAAGCAGGTGCTGCTCGAGGACCAGCTCCTGTCCCACCAGGCGCCGGCCCTCCCGCCAGTAGGGCATCAGGGCCAGAGCCTCGCCACCCTCCAGCGCGCCGGCCCTGGCCTCCCCCGGCGTGGGGAAAAGGCCGCCGGGCCGTAGCGCTCCCTCGCTGGCATCCTCCAGAACCCGGGCGAAGTGGAGGCTGTGCTCCCGCATGGAGGCCGCTAGCTCCGGCTCCGGGGCTGTGGCGGGAAAGTCGGCGGCTTGGGCGGCCTGGAAGGCCCGCCCGAGGTCCCCATGCCAGTCATTGCCCTCCAAGGGCCAGTTCAGCATCACGGCGCCGCCGGGCAGGCGGCCGTAGCTGAGGGTGCGAGCGACACCGAAGGCATCGCAGGCGCCACCGAAGGGCGGGGGAAGAACGGGTTTCGCTTCGCCCGGCGGAGCG
>Ga0209401_1002440_pt1 | contig 12026 bp, 9 predicted proteins | sample M_140807_MF_Meta_FD_187318 | JGI IMG/M metagenome (GOLD analysis project Ga0209401, IMG submission 187318) | Freshwater microbial communities from Lake Montjoie, Canada to study carbon cycling - M_140807_MF_MetaG (SPAdes) (version 2) | ecosystem: Environmental > Aquatic > Freshwater > Lake...
TCCCTTCCATGGCTTCCTACAAGGTCACCCTCATCAACGAGGCAGAGGGCCTCAACAAGACCATCGAGGTTCCCGACGACCAGTACATCCTCGACGCGGCTGAAGAGCAGGGCATCGACCTGCCCTACTCCTGCCGTGCTGGTGCCTGCTCGACCTGCGCCGGCAAGCTGACCGCGGGAACCGTGGACCAGTCCGACCAGAGCTTCCTCGACGACGACCAGATCGAGGCCGGCTTCGTGCTCACCTGCGTGGCCTACCCCACCAGCGACGTGACCATCAAGACCCACGCCGAGGAAGAGCTCTACTGAGCCCGGCCCAGGCCGCTTCCATCGTTCGTTTCCGCCACCCCTCGGGGTGGCTTTTTTGATGGATGGGATCGGGAAACCCCTCAGCGCGAGAATCTCCTCGTCTGGGCTGGAACTTCGCCCCTGGTCTTGAAGCTCTCGCCTAGGCAGCAGTGCTCTCATGGAGAAGCACTGCTGCCCAGGCCGGCCGTTCGAGCAAGAGGCGGCAGTGCTCTTCTGGGGCAGCGTGTCTCCAGGGCCGTCGACCGGGGCCATGCAACGTCGTCTGGGTCGCGTCAGCCGACCCCGATCGCTTCCCGGTGGCGGACGGGCCTCTACCCACGACCCTGGTGGGATGGCAGCGCTCCGCCTCTCTGGCAGCCTGAGGCCCCGGCTTGCCATCGTGTTCAAGCCGTCGTTCGATCCCTTGTCCGCCGCGTCCTCCCGATCCAGCTCCGCCGCCAGCAACGCCGCCAGCGAGGCCGGAAGGGCCACGGCCAGCCCCACCAGGGGCAGCCGTCGTGGCCAGGGCCTGCCGCTGGGGCCTGTGCAGCAGCTGCTGGAGGCCGGCAGCATCCATCCGAGCCCGGGCGGGCAATACAGCTATCGGGTGCTGGGTCCCTGCTGCCGCCTGTTCGACCGGGAGGAGCTGCCCTGGCCCTGCTGCCGCCTGGCCTGGCGCAGCAAGGAACCCAGCTGGCGGAGGGTCGGGCGGCGCTTCGTGGCCGATCTAGCGGCGCGGCGCTGCCCCTCTTACGTGGTGGAACTGCTGCAACCGGGGGCCCGTCCCACCCGCACCGTGATCACCCTCTTCCCGCAGCGCCTCAGCACCGAGCTGCAGGAGTGGTGGTACAGCAAACAGCCCGCCTCCCTGGATCCGGCCAACAGTGCGCCGCCAGAGCCCTTGCCGGAAGTTCCCGAGCCCCCGCCGGCTGCCCCGGCTTCAGCCCCAACCCTTGGTTCCAGCTGAAGCCATGCTCCGCTCCGGAGGCCCTGGAGAGCGCTGATGGCGCCTCCAGGGCGTAGGCCAGCGACGATGCAGGCGTTGATCAGGCCTCGTTCAGGCCGAAGGGACGTTCACCGAGTGCAGCCAAGCGGAAAAGCCAGCATCAAAAAAGGGGTCCCGTCAGAACGGGACCCCACAGATTCACTCACGATCGTCCCGGCGATCGGAACAGGAGGAGCGCAGGATCAGAAATAGATCTTGCCGCCGCCCCACTGGATGCCCTGAACCTTGGGGGCCACCAGGATGTAACCGGCGATCAGGCGGAGGTCGTTGTCATCAAGATCGCGCATCTTCACGAAGATGTCGCTGCTGCGCAGGCTGGGGTGCACGTCGGAGATGGAGTATTCACCGTCGTAGGAGGTGGGGTCCTTCATAAAGTCCACCAGCGAATCCACGCTGTCCCGTGGCGGGGTGGCCAAGGCGAGGGTTTCGGGGTCGAGGCCCACGTTCTGGTTGGTCTTGGTGATGCCCCCAGCGTGGCAAGTGCCGCAGGTGTCGTTGAAGAGCTTGCGGCCTGACTTGTACTCCTTCTCGCTGAATGTCACCGTGGCGCCATCGGGGTGGGCCGGCACCGTGAGGGTGGCGGAATCCCAGCGGGCGGCGGCGGCGGGACCGGCGAAACAGACCAGCAGCGCCAACGGGAGCACCAGCAGGGTCCGAAGGACGGCGCGGATGGCTGAAGGGAGGAAGGGGGCCATGGAGGAAGCCGGTGAAATGGCGGTGAGACCGCGACTGAGACCTTGTATCACGGGGGGCGGGTCCCCCGCTGGGGAATCACGCGAACTGTTGCAGGCCCGCGGCTCGATCTCAGGCGACGGAGGGTGAGCTGGAGGGCTCGGAAACCACGGCGTCATCCTCCTCCAGGGGTTGCACCTCCAGGGTGAGGAAATCCCGCGCGATCTCGGTGGCCGGGAAGATGGCGCGGGCCTCGGCCAGCAGGTCATCCGGGGTGACCGGATTGCCGGGCAGATAGCGGGGGCTGAGGTGGGTGAGCACCAGCTGCCGAACCCCGGCCTCCAGGGCCGTCTGGGCAGCCATGGTGCTGGTGGAGTGCTGGCGGGCGATCGCCATCTCGGCCTCGCCATGGGCAAAGGTGGCCTCGTGGATCAGCAGGTCGGCGCCGCGGGCCAGCTCCACCGCCGCCTCGCTGAACACGGTGTCGGTGCAGTACACCACGCTGCAACCGGGGCGGGGCGGGCCGCAGAGGGCCGAGCCGCGGATCACTCGGCCGTCCTCGAGGATCACCTCCCGCCCGGCCTTCAACTCGGCGTAGATGGGGCCGGGGGGGATCCCCAGCTCCTTGGCCTTCTCCACATCGAAGCGGCCCGCTCGGGGACGGCGGTCCACCCGATAGGCGAAGGCCGGCACGCGATGGGTGAGAGCGGTGCAGCGCACGCTGATGTCGTCGTCATCAAGCAGCAGGGCCCCGCTGCGGGCGGCATCCCGCACCCGGTGGGTGCGCAATGGGTAGCCGATCCGGGTGGAGGTGGTGCGCATCACCCCCTCCAGATAGTCGCGCAGGGGATCGGGGCCGTAGAGATCAAGCCCAGAGCAGCTGCCCGCCATGCCCAAGCTGGCCAGCAGGCCGGGCAGGCCCAGCACGTGGTCGCCGTGCATGTGGGTCACGAAGATGCGGCGCAGCTGCGACACCCGCAGCTCACTGCGCAGAAACTGATGCTGGGTGGCTTCGCCGCAATCGAACAGCCAGAGCTCAGCGCGCTGGGGCAGGCGCAGGGCCACCGCCGAAACATTGCGGGAACGGGTGGGAACACCTGAGCTGGTGCCCAGGAACGTGACCTGCACAGGGGAAGGGCCTCAGGCCCGCATGCTGCCACGGGAGCCGCGGTGGGATGGGTCCCGCGCTCTGGCGCACCAGCCGCCGCGCCCCCACAATGGATGTCGTTTGCGCCCGGTTTCCAGCTGTGCCGATCCCTAGCGGCCTCCCCTGGTGCCGGGGCACCCGTTTCTGGAGACGGGGGGCCGGCCTGCTGGCGCTGCTCGGCGCCAGCGCCACCCCAGCGGCCCTGGTGGCGATCGCAGGCCCCTCCCCGTTCGGCGGGACGCCGGAGCAGATCACTCTGGCCCGCTTCGATCAGCGGGAACCGCTGGTGCGGGTGCTGCTGCTGCAGGCGGGGGTGCTGGAGCCCACGGCCGTGGGCGGTCCGCTGCAGCTGCGCGATGGCCAGGGGCGCCTTTTGGCGGTTCTGCCGGAGGGCGAACGGTTGCGGATCAGCCGACGGGGTCCCCTACTGCTGCTGGAGCGGCCTGACGCCGACGGGAGCTTGGCGCCGCCCCAGCAACTGGCACTCCAGGAGCTGAGGCTGAGCGCCGTCTGGTCGGGCACCGCGGGGCGTGGCAGCGGTGCGGGGGACGGCAACCCTCTGCTGCCCTGGCGCACGGCGGCTGCTCCCGCTGGGCGTTCCCTGCCCCTGGTGGGGCTGGGCAGCCGCCGCTACCGGGGCCTGGTGCGGGTGCTGCCGGAGGGGGATCGACTCCAGGCGGTGAACCTGCTCGGGCTAGAGCATTACCTGGCCAGCGTGGTGGGCAGTGAAATGCCGGCCAGCTGGCCTGCAGAGGCCCTGCGTGCCCAAGCGGTGGCGGCACGCACCTACGCCCTGGCCCAGCTGAAGCCCGAGGCATCCTTTGACCTGCGGTCCACGGTGGCCAGCCAGGCCTATCTGGGAACGGGGGCCGAAACCGACTCCACCCGCTCCGCCGTGGCCGCCACCCGATCCCAGGTGCTCAGCCATGGCGGATCGCTCATTGATGCGGTGTTCCATAGCAGCAGCGGCGGCAGCACCGAGAACAGCGGTGAACTCTGGAACCGCCAGCTTCCCTACCTGGTGAGCGTGCCCGACCAGGACAAGCTCTCCCCCTGGCACCAGTGGAGCGTGCGCTTTGAACCCGAACAACTGCGACGGGCCTTCCAGGAAACCGGCGGGGCCAACCGGATCGAGGTGCTGACCGCCTCCAGCACCGGCCGGGTGCGGCGGGCCCGGGTGATCGGCCCCGCGGGCAGCCTGGACCTGAGCGGCAGTGAACTGCGCCAGCGGCTCGGCCTGCGGAGCACCCTCGTGCAGTTCCGCTTCGAGCCCCCCCTGGCCCCGGGCCCCGCCGGGGGCATCACCACCGCCACGGCCGAGGCCAACGCCGCAGCCTCCGCCCTGAACCGCTTCGGCGGCCCGCGTCCCGATGGTGAGGCCCGTTCCACAGGCTCCAGGTTCCGCGGCGGAACCCGAGCTCCGGCTGGCCCATTCACCGCAGGGCGGCCCGCCGTAGGTCCGCCGCCGCCGCCGCCCCTTCCTGGCGCCGATGGGCAAGGAGAACGATCCACTGCAGCGGCTCTGGATCCCACGATCACCGCCCAGCTCCGCCAGGAGCCGCTACCAGCCCTGGAGGTGCTGGGGCGGGGCTTCGGCCATGGAGTAGGAATGAGCCAGTGGGGTGCCTATGGCCTAGCGCTCCGGGGCGTCAGCTATGTGCAAATCCTGCGTCATTACTACAGAGGAGCCCAACTGGTGGCTTACCCCTCCCGCTGAGGCGAGTTGTTTCATCGGCGGCATCGAGCAGGAGCCGTCTGCGGAACGGGCGAACGGCTGGGACAGGGAGCCGGTGGTTGCCACGGCTGAGCTGGTAACGGCCGCAACAGCGCACCTGGCACGGCAGAGCGGTCCGACCCTGGTGCGATTCGCCGATCCAGCCGGCCTGGCGGACTGGGTGGCCTCCCTGCTGCTGCGGGACAGGCTGCTGCGGCCGGAGCGCCCGCTCGGCCTGGCCACCGGGCGCACGATGGAGCCGGTCTATGCCGCCCTGGCCCGCCAGGTGAACGACCTGCCCCCAGCAAAGCGGCAGGAGCTGCGCAAGCGCTGGTGCAGCTTCAACCTCGATGCCTACGTGGGGCTCGATCGCGCCGACCCCCGCTCCTTCGCGGCGGAGATGGCAAGCCGACTCACGACCCCCCTGGGGCTGGATCCGGAGCGGGTGCATCTCCCTGATGGCCAGGCGGCCGATCCCCATGCCGCAGCCGAGTGCTATGCGGCCCAGCTGGCGGCCACCGGTGGCATCGGCCTGCAACTCCTGGGCCTCGGCCTCAACGGCCACGTGGGCTTCAACGAACCTCCCTGCGAGGCCGATGCGTCCTGCCGCTGCCTGGAGCTCAGCCCCGCCACCCGCCACCAGAACGCCGAAGCCTTCGGCGGCAACCCGGAGGCGGTGCCGGGGCGGGCGATCAGTCTCGGCCTGCGGGAGATCCTGGCCGCCGAACGCCTGCTGCTGGTGGTGACGGGTGAGGCCAAGGCCGAGGTGCTGGCCAGGGCCCTGAGGGAACCACCCACGCCGGAGCTGCCGGCCAGCTGGATCCAGCTCCACCCCCGGGCGCTGGTGGTGGCGGATGGGGCGGCGGCTTCGCTTTTGGATGCAAGCCGCGATCAAGGGGAGTCGCTGGCTTAGGAGTGCAGTGCGCACGCTGGTTGGTCCGGCTGACACTGCCTGATGGCGAAGTTGAAGCCGAACTTGAAGGCGAACTTGAACTTGATGGGGAAAAGCTATAGGAACAAGACCAATTAGCCATAATCAATCCGCCGCCACTCCTCCACGCTCTGGGCAATGCCTGACGCCGCATCCCAGCCCGAAGCCCAGGCCCGTTGCCGGATCGACGCCCTGCTCGAAGCCTCCGGCTGGACGGTGCAGGACCGCAGCGCTGTGAATCTGAGTGCAGGTGCCGGTGTGGCCCTGCGGGAACTCCCCACCAGCGGCGGCGAAGCCGATTACGGCCTGTTCCTGGGCCAGGAGCTGGTGGGAGTGGTGGAAGCCAAGAAGGTGGGGGCCACCCTGGGCGGGGTGGAGGCCCAGACCCTCGCCTATGCCAGCGAAACCCTGCCGGGGCTGCAGGTGCCGGTCCTGCCGCTCCCGTTTCGGTACGAGAGCACGGGTGTCGAAACGTTCTTCACCAACGGACTCGACCCTGATCCCACCGCACGAAGGGTGTTCAGCTTCCATCGGCCCGAAACCCTCGGCGGGTGGTTGAGCGCTGAGGTGCGGTGCCGCTCGGGCCATGCCGACGCGCCACTGGCGGCCACCCTCAAGGGCCGGATGCGGCTGGCCCAGCAGCTCAACCGCGCCGGCATGTGGCCGGCCCAGATCCGGGCGGTGGAAAACCTGGAGGCGAGCATCTGCGAGGGGCGGCTGCGGGCTTTGCTCCAGATGGCCACCGGCGGCGGCAAAACCTTCACCGCCATTTCCGCGTCTTACCGGCTGATCACTCAGGGTGGTGCGCGGCGTGTGCTGTTTCTGGTGGACCGGGGCAACCTGGGCCGTCAGGCGCTCAAGGAGTTCCAGGCTTACTCCACGCCCGATGACGGCCGCAAGTTCCACGAGCTATACAACGTCGTCAACCTGAGCAACAACCGAATCGATCCGGTGAACAAGGTGGTGATCACCACCATTCAGCGCCTGTATTCGATCCTCAAGGGTGAGCCCGAGTTTGATCCGGCCCTGGAGGAGGAATCGGCATTTGATGGGCATGGCGCTGCCCTGGTGCGGGGGCCGCAGCCCGTTGTGTACAACCCCAAGATCCCGCCGGAATTCTTCGATGTGATCGTGGTGGATGAATGCCACCGCTCGATCTACAGCCTCTGGAGCCAGGTGCTGGATTATTTCGACGCCACGATCATCGGGCTCACGGCCACCCCCGGCGGCCACACTTACGCCTACTTCCACCAGAACGTGGTGAGTGAGTACCGCCACGAAGAGGCCGTGCGCGACAAGGTGAACGTGCCCTTCTGGGTGTATCAGATCCGCACCAAGGTGGGCGAACAGGGCGCCACGGTGCAGGCCGGGCCGGGTCTGGGCGTGATCAAGCGCAATCGGCTCACCAGGGAGGAGCGCTGGGAAGCCCTAGAACAAGACCTCACCTACGCGCCAACGGAACTAGATCGCAGTGTGGTGGCGCGGGATCAGATCCGCACCGTGCTGCGCACGATCCGCCAGAAACTGTTCACTGAACTGTTTCCGGGCCGTAGCGAAATCCCCAAGCTGCTGTTCTTTGCCAAAAGCGACAGCCACGCCGAAGACATCCTGCGGATCCTGCGGGAGGAGTGGAGCCTGAACAATGAGCAGGCGGTGAAGATCACCTACAAGGCCGATGTGGGCGAGGATGGATCCGTGGCTCCCTCGCGCCGCCCGGAGCAGCTGATCAAGGATTTCGCCAACGCCTACAACCCCAGGGTGGCGGTGACGGTGGACATGATCGCCACGGGCACCGACATCAAGCCGCTGGAGGGGGTGGTGTTCCTGCGGATGGTGCGCTCCAAAGCCCTTTTCGAGCAGATGAAGGGCCGGGCTGTGCGGGTGATGCCCGATGCCGACTTCCAGGCAATCAGCCCCGATGGCGGCAGCAAGAGCGAGTTCGTGGTGATCGATTGCGTGGGCGTGATGGAGACCGTGAAGGCCGATCCGCCCCTTGATAGGGACAAATCGGTGCCGTTTCGCAAATTGCTGGAGCTGGTGCGCATGGGCAACCGCGACGAAGCCGTGCTTTCGACTCTGGCCAGCCGGTTGGATCGGATGGAGCGGCGGCTGACCCCTGAGCAACAGGACGAGCTAGCCGCCGTTCCAAACGCAATGCCCCTGCGGGACCTGGTGACCCACATGCTGGACCGGCTGGATCCCGACCAGGAAGAGCAGCGGGCCCGCGAGCTGTTCGCCGTGCCCGCTACCGAAGCCCCCACCGAGGAGCAACGCCAACAGGCCAGCAAGCAGTTACTCGATGAAGCGGCCCAACCCTTGGCCAGCAACCCTCCGCTCTGCGAAGCGCTGCTCACGGTGCGCCAGGCCCAGGAGATCACCGTGGATGTGCTCACCGCCGACCAGGTGACCTTCGCTGGTGCGCGGCCGGACCAGAATCTCAATTACGAAACCGGCGCCGAGAATCTCACCAGTGAATTCGAGGCCTACTGCCGTGAAAACCGCGACCAGCTGGACGCTCTGAGCGTGCTGTATGCCAGGCCCTACAGGCAGCGGATCACACGGGCCAAGCTGGTGGAGCTGGCCCAGGCGATCCAGCGCCCGCCGCGCCAGTGGACCACCGAGGCGCTGTGGCAGGCCTACGAGCAGGTGGAGGCCAACCGGGTGAAGGGTGCCAGCAAAGGCAAACACCTCACGGATCTGATCTCCCTGGCCCGCCATGCCCTGGGTGTGGAGGACCAGCTGGTGAGCTTCCAGGACCAGGCGGCAGAGCGCTTCGCCGGCTGGCTGGCGCAGCAGGCCAACCGGGGGCGGTCCTTCAGTTCGGAGCAGTTGGGCTGGCTGGAGCTGATTCGCGATCAAATCGTGGTGGACCTGGAGGTGAGAATGGAAGATCTCGATGAGCCGCCGTTTGCGCAGCAGGGCGGGCTGGGGACGATGTATCAGTTGTTTGGTGAAGAGCTGGGCGCGCTCGTGCAGGAATTGAATGACGTGGTGGCAGCGTGAGTTGGCCGACTGAACCGCTGGGAGCGATCTGCGAAATCGTTTCAGGGATCACCAAGGATTCCAAAAAACAGGGGGACGACTACCGTGAAGTTCCCTACCTGCGTGTCGCCAATGTGCAGCGACTTCAGCTGGATCTCTCGGAGGTGAAAACGATCCCAGCCAAGGAAAGCACGATCGCCAGCTACCGCCTGGAGCCTGGCGACATCCTGCTAAATGAGGGAGGCGACCGCGACAAACTCGGCCGGGGCTGGATCTGGCAAGGGCAGATCAGCGAGTGCATCCATCAGAACCATGTCTTCCGCGCCCGCATCCGCGATGGCAAAGCCATTCCGAAGTGGATTGCTTACTACGCCAACACCAACGAAGCTCGGGCCTATTTCCTGGCAACGGGCAAGCAGACAACGAACCTCGCCTCCATCAGCAAGAAGAATCTGAGCGCCCTTCCAGTTCCATTGCCACCTGTTCATGTTCAGGAGATCCTCGTCGCTGAGATCGACACACTCCTCTCCCGCCTCGACGAAGCCGTCACCACCTTGCAGGGCATCCAGGCCAAACTCAAGCAGGCCCGCGCCAGCATCCTGAAGGCGGCGGTGGAGGGGAGGTTGGGCAAATCAACAACGTATGGCGAGTTTGAACACAGGAAAGTCGGCAATTTATTCGATCACAGGCTCGGCAAGATGCTCGACAAGGCCAAAAACACCGGCAGACTCACCCCATATTTGAGAAATGCAAATGTTCGCTGGCAGTCATTTGAACTTGCCGATATAAAAACCATCCAGATAGACATCAACGAAATCAGCGATGTTAGTACCGAGCAGGGCGATATCATTGTTTGCGAAGGCGGCGAGCCTGGTCGATGCGCCGTCTGGAATAGGGCAGAAAGCATGGTCATCCAAAAGGCATTGCATAGGTTGCGTCCCAAAGAGCAACTCAACTCGGCTTTCTTCTCTTACCAGATTGAGACATCAATCAAGAGTGGCAGGATGGAAGACCTAATGACAGGATCGACCATCAAGCATCTAACTGGAAAAATGCTACGCCAAGCCGTCTTGGCAGTCCCAGCACTAGAAGAGCAGAATCAAATTGTCTCCGAGATACATCGCCGCTTCTCCGTCCTCGATCAAGTCGAAGCAACCGTCCAGGTTAGCCTTGCCCGGTGCGGCATGTTGCGGCAGGCGATTTTGAAGAGGGCGTTTTGGGGGTGAAGTGGCAGCTAAGGCCAGAGGCTCAGATCTTGATTTCCCAAGTAATCAAGACACTTTGACCACGATGCTGCTTTTGGCTAGGCCGAAGCCGGGCTTGGCGATCCTTCTCATATTCATACGAATGCCAAGCCCTGTCGTTTTCATGAAGATGCTTGGAGATAAAATCAAACTCATCAAGCCTTTCACTTGCAAACGCTTCCCTTGAGCCAGTGATCAGGAAATAAGCGCTAGCTGAATCATGGCCAGCTAAAATTTCTGCCATCTTTTTGATATCTTTATCAAACTGGGATTTTGTCATGCGTTCATGGGGCTTAAAATAGGTCTTCATCTCGTAGAATATTCGAGGATGATCCCCTTCGTAGACTACGCAGTCTACTCTGCGCACCCGCTCCCGCTCACACCTGAAGGGAGTATTCAGCAGAGCCCGAGCAAAATACAGGAAGGCAAACGCTTGCACGTCATATTCACTCAGCGATTGAACGCCATCATTCAACAGGATCTCGATATTCAGAAAAACGTTCCTGACCATCCTTTGGTGAATTGCTGTTAGGTCCATCGACTTGATCTCGAAACAGATCAAAATTATAGCAAACCACCTTTAATCCAGATGAGGAACTTTCAATTTGTCATGAATATAGATGCGGATGTCCTTGAGAACCTCATCAAACTCGGAGCGGTGAATCTTCTTCGACTCAAAGTCGATCCGCACATCCTGAATAAAGCGTGCAAAATCAATGTTCTGCTCGCTGAGCTTGTTGATCGTTTCCCAGTCCAGCAAAACCTTCTCGCGGCAGGGAAACAAGATCTGCGAGCTATCGATATCTTCCAGGTCAAGCTGAATGATTCCGATGCCAAACGACGAAGACAGCCGGGCAAGCTCAGACATCAATTCATCATCTTGCTTGATGTCTACCACGGCAAGATACCCTTCGTGAGCCCAGGATGAATTGGACAGCGCCTGAAAAAACGCCTCGCGATAGTTCGCCTTCGACAGACTCTTCTTTAATTCGAACGAGAAGAGCCTCAGTGAGTTGTTATCTGAGAGGCGATTGAACTCAATGACGTCTGGCCTCCAGTCATCCAAAGGCAGGTAGAAACCAACCATATCGGGATGGACCCATTCGTTGTATCCACCCTTCAGTGACTTCTCATGGAAGATTGTCTTAGTATAAATGGATCTGCCCCTGTTGAAGCCCGGGTTGGAGTAAGCAAAGTAGGTGAGCACGGGATGTAGATCGCGTTCGTGAAACCCGATCTTTTTCTCTTTTGCGGTTGCCTGCTGCTTTTCCAGCTGCTCAATGGCATCTTTGGGCAACGAGTCTTCTCGGCTCTTTAGAAAGAAGCGAGCCGGCCGTTTGCCAACCTTGATGAATCGAGAACTCTCACTGTCTTTTACTTCCACATAGAGCTGAGCCCCAAGCGTTTGCCAAGGCGTCTTTCCATTGGAAGCAATCTTCTCATTCAGACCAGTTTCTTTGGCAACCTGCCAGATCTCCTGGTATGTCAATGGGTTCGGGGCTGAGCCCAGAACTTCTTCAGCGAGGTCCAGAAAGGAGTAGGCCGCCATTGACAAGAGACCGGAGGCTAAACGATTGGGCTTAGAATATGATATCCAAGTTCACGCAGCCCCAGAGCGGCAGGGTAGGAACAATAGGCAGTAAGGCAACAAAATGTCGATAGTGCACCCTGTCGACTGCGTTTGCCGTGCAGAGCGCGGACACAAGGAGTTGACGCCCCCGCCCGGGATGCCCTGCTTGAGGCCGCTTGGGATGGGATGCACGGTCCTTTACTAGCACCGCCCTGGAAGCCAACCAGGGGCACGTACAATATCCTGTACAGACCTGGCGATTGTCCATGGACGCCATCTCCTACACCGCCGCCCGGGCCAACCTGGCGCAGACGATGAAGCGGGTCTGTGCCGACCATGAGCCGATTATCATCACGCGCAACGGTGAACCCTCTGTGGTGATGCTGTCGTTGGACGACTTCAAGGCCTTGGAGGAAACCGCCTATCTGCTGCGTTCACCACGCAATGCACGGAGGCTGATGGACGCCGTCGAC
>Ga0209401_1002443_pt1 | contig 12018 bp, 4 predicted proteins | sample M_140807_MF_Meta_FD_187318 | JGI IMG/M metagenome (GOLD analysis project Ga0209401, IMG submission 187318) | Freshwater microbial communities from Lake Montjoie, Canada to study carbon cycling - M_140807_MF_MetaG (SPAdes) (version 2) | ecosystem: Environmental > Aquatic > Freshwater > Lake...
ACCAGCCTCACCACCCTCAGGAGGAGCCCCCTCAGGACCCCCCTCAATGCCGCCCAAATCATCACCGCCCCCAAGATCAGCCATTCCACCGCCCATCCCACCACCGCCACCAAAACCGCCACCACCACCGGCAGCCTCATCAGCCTCAACATCCTTAAGCTCTTCAATCTCATCAGGAGACAAATCAGTAAAATGAGTAACAATCCACTCCTTAGGAAACCAGCCCAAATCCTTTAAATCATTCATAACAGAAGCACGAGTCTGCCAAGTCTCAATCCTATAAAGCTCCTCCAAAGCAGAGCCAGCAGAAAACATCAGCTCAAAGCCCTTCATATCATCCACAGAATAACCGCGCAACGCAAGGTGAACAATAGCAACCTTAGTTAAGCCATTAACACCCTCACGCTGCACCCACTGAACAGCCTTAGCAAACTCAGAACTGGACTGCGATAGCGACTTATCGTTAGCCTCACCAGCACCATCGCCAATCCCGACTCTCGCAAACGGGATCTTCATGGGAGCAATCATCTTTTTCTTGAAATACTCGATATCCTTGATCTGATCGAGATTCTCAGCACCAGGCATCACTTCGATATCAGGGCCAGAACCATCAGGACGACGTGGTAAAAAGAAATCATCCTCTTGGATCAACGGAGAATATCGTTCATCAAAAGCACCGGTGGTCGGATTATAGAACCGCTGCCTCTTAAACGTCCTAGCGACCATCTGCATGTACTCAGGGACTTCCTTCGGAGGAATGTTACCGACGGGAATCACGAACTTCCTTTTCTCAGGAGCTCTGGTGATTCTATAAATCAGAGCAGCATCTTCCATCAACCGCAACTGCTTAAAAGCCTTCCTACCGCCATCAAGCAAGCTTCTACCATAAGGGTGATAGATGTTTTCGAAGCTCGTAAGACGTAAATGCATCACCTGCCAAGGATGTAAAAACTGTGGTTTTGGAAAGAGAGCATCCATAAAGAAAAAACCGATTAGGTCACCATACCTAGTCTCAATTCTTGTAAAATTGTAGACATTCATGAACCGCAGCGAGCTAACGCCACCACGGTTTTGGTCTAATACTATTTCAAACGGGGCGTCGCCATATTTGCAGAGGTATCTCATGGTGGGACGACAGAAATTGTCCCATCTTAGTATGTTATAGAATAAGTCTTCTAATTCTTTTTTAAGCCTTTTATTTTTTGCTTTTATGACTAGCGTGTGCTTTCGTTCACTATCGACTAGGGAAGCTTCATCGGCGTATAAGTCCAGGGCAAGACTTACTTCGCCGGTTTGATCCATCTGCTCATAATCCTTATAACGCTCCAAACGATTTATCTGAAGATTAGTCTGATCTAATATCGCAGCTTGGGAACTGAAATCCAGGAATTCTCCACCTGTAGTGAGCTTATCTAAGCTGGACTGATCCTGAAATATTTTATCTGCTCTGAATACGTTCGCGGATTTGGTCAGCGCGCGTATTCTATCAAAGACAAGCCAATTACTAGGCATCGAAAAATCCCCGTATGTATTGTTAAAATATATTTACAGGAGCTAGCAGAATGATTGACTGGTTGAAGACAAAAGCAAAGTATGGGTATGGCTCATTGAACGAATTGATAGGCATTAAGAGGCCAACAGTCATATGCTCCTGTGTTGCCTGCAATAAAACAAGCGAAATCAAATTAAGAACCAAAAAGGAGCACATATATAAATGCCCTTCTTGCGTAGGTCTAGAAAGAAGCAATGAAATTAGCACACAGGTAACTGCTAATTGGAAAGATGATACTTACAGAAATAAACAAGTCCAGAGAAAGTCTGAAGAAGATTATAAATGCATACAGTCAACGATTATTAAACAAAAATGGCAAGATCCAAAATATAGAAAAGCAGTGTTAGATAATAACATATACAAGTTTGGTAACGCATCTAGAGAGAATATGGCCAAACTAAGGTGTCAGCAGCCTCGCATTAGCTCTGTCCAAAATCTTCTCTATACTTTATTGGACGATTTAAAAGTAGATTATATAAAAGAAAGCGATAAAACAAGATTAGGGCACTATGTGTTTGACTGTCTTGTGCCTATTAATAACGGAAAAAAATTGCTAATCGAGGTCCAAGGTGATTATTGGCATATTCAAGATAACGTCAAACGATCAGATAGAGCTAAATTCACTTATATTGAGAGGTATTTCCCTGAATACGAGATAATGTACATTTGGGAACACGAGTTTCGCACAAAAGAAAAAGCTTTAAATCGCTTAAAAGCCAAGTTAGGTATTGATATCAATATCGAAATGTTTTCTTTCGATGAAATAACTATAAAAGACGTCACAAAAGATGATTTGAAATCATTTTTAAACGCATATCATTACATAGGCAAAGGGCGTGGTGGTAAGACCTTTGGGGCTTATTTGAATGATAAGCTGGTAGCATGTGTCGTTTTTAGCCCTCCGCTAAGACAGAACTTAAGTCATCTTTTTGGCGATTTTGTGGAACTCTCAAGGTTTTGTATTCATCCCTCTTATCAAAAGAAGAACTTTGCTAGCTGGTTAATATCAAGAACGATGAAACAAATTAAAAAAAATATAGTGGCATATTCTGATACGACTGTTGGGCACTATGGCACTATCTACAAAGCTTCTAACTTCAAATTGCTCCACGAAGTCGAGCCAGACTATTGGTATACTGACAAAGAAGGCTTCGTAATGCACAAAAAAACTTTGTATGGCCTTGCTACGAGATCAAAATTGACAGAATCAGAATATTCAAGTCTCTTTGGTTATGTTAAGAAATATGGCGGAAAGAAATTTTGCTACGTCTATAGCGTTTAGACCCCATATTCATCTCATCCTAACCCATACATTTTTATCAGTTGCTTTATTCTTCCTGTAGAGGACATTTTCGATAGCATTGTAATAGTAATCGCTTCTGTGGGTTTCTGGGTCTGGTTCGAATGCTGTGGGCTGGACTATGTGTGCGCCATGCTTTTCTAAAAACCACACACAATCACCACGACTATAGTTCAATCTGCGACGGCTCAAGATGTCAGCCAAGAATTCAGCTTGTGTGAATATTGATATCTGTGCGTCTTCAGCAAATGCATATACACCAAATGGTTCACCGAACATGATTCACCTCGTGGGTTTGTAGACTATCATAAAACCAATGTGCCATTTGAGGTACCATTTGAGGTGCCATTTGAGGTACCATTTGAGGTACCATTTGAGGTGCCATTGGATGTCCCATTGGAGGTGCCATTGGATGTGCCGCTGGATGTCCCATTGGATGTCCCATTGGATGTCCCATTGGATGTCCCATTGGATGTATCACTGGAGGTACCATTGGCGTTGTTTTCAGGCCAAAGTGTTGGTAATGTTGCAAAAAACTCGCTCACAGTTGGAACTGGCTGAGTACCCGTCTGCACAGCCTGAGCCATAATGTAAAACAGGTTCCAGACTGTGTCCCGATATGCTGTAGCCGCTTCTCCTTCGGCCTTGTAAGTCGAGATGCTGCTCATTGTCCAGCTTGTAGCCGACAGTATGGAATCGTATTGCTTGACAGATACTTGTTTATCCAAGAATGAGCCGATTTCTCGGCCTATTTCAGTTAGTCTTACAAGCACATATGCAGCTTTTTCTTCTGCCATTAGATCAAAGACTGTCCACGTGTCTGATACATATGTGCCATTGAAGGTGAAGGTCTGATCAACCCCTTGTGCGGCGGGGTCATAACTTGGAACTGGTGATGGGTAGTACGGGTAATATCCGTGTTCGGCTAAGGCTGCATCATCGAGCGCGTTGAAATTGGAGACAGTCGGGGTATACTGTGGCAGCCACTGGGGGCCGGAGATATTACCGCTTGGGCTGACTTGGCAGTATTGCATGTGTTTGCTCCTTATGCGTCTGGGTAAGCCGATGGTGGTGGAGTGAAGGTTGCCGTATAGCGGGCAATACCCTTTGTAACCCTAAGGTCGTCTACATAGCAAGTTGATGAGTTGGGATATGTGGACGAGGCCACGATTCTGACTGCTTGAGAGTTGGTCATATTCCTGGAATTACTCACTGATCCAGTCAGCACTCCGTTAGCAAAGCCTCGAATAAATCCGCCAGTCCGTGTAAATGCAACATGCACCCATTGGTTCAAAGGAACTGCACCGGAGCTAGAATAATATGATGATGATGCTCCATCCCACATGCCTAATCGGGTGTCATCAACATAAAACGCAAAATCCGTAGCCAATCCTTCTGTGAGGAAGAATGAGAAACTAGTTCCGCTTGAGGTCACATAAACCCAAGCCTCGACAGTGAAGTCGCCTGTTCCGAAGGTAAATAGCGACCCATAGTTTGCAACTGTGAGGTAATCTCCCGTACCATCAAAATAGGCACTTGCAGAACCGTACTTGCTTTGACCTGTAGATAATTGAGTATTCCCGACCGCAGCCACCGTTAGTGCATTTGACGAGTTATCTGTAAATGTCGTACTTCCGTTAGCTCCGTCCATGTGCATCAGAAGCGAAACAGAGCTGAAGTATGGGTCATTTCCGGCGGCGAATTCTGGTAGTGCTGTGGCGGGTGGCGTGAAGTTTGCGGTGTAACGAGCTATGCCTTTAGTGATGCGAATGTCGTCGATGTAGCCGTTGTAAGCGTAAACGCTGGACTGAGTGTCGACAAAACCACTAATCCGTAGAATACTGTCAGTTAGGTCTGCTGATGATGTAGTAGAAGTCTGTGAGACGCCATCTACATATAGCGTTACTGTCGTGCTTCTTCTTACAATTGCAACGTGTTGCCATTGGTTTTCAATTCGACCAGTCGAGGTTGCTAAAATCGTGGCACTATTTAGAAAGACCAGAAACCCGCCATCGTTTTCGCGAAGCATGAGACCATTTGTGCCTGTCGTCGCCGTGCGAAAATCAATCATCCCCCGTAAACTGTAGGTGGATGTCAGGGAATAAAACCACCCCTCAATCGTGTAATCTCCAGTACCAAGGGCTAACGCCGTGTTAGCGGGAATCGTCAAACTGTCTCCAGTGCCGTCAAAGTAACCTGAAGCCGAACCGTATTTAATCTGGGTCGTTGATATTTGGGCATTAGCAGCAGCAGTCACAGTCAGTGCGTTTGGCCCAGAGTCGATAAAGTTAGTCGATGCGTTCGTGCCATCCATGTGCAGCAGGAGCGATACCGAGCTGAAGTATGGGTCTGCCACTGTATAGGGGTTATAGATATCTGTCAGTGCCGCTGTTGGTAGTGCGAATGTTGCCGTGTACCGAAGCACGTTTGTCACTCGGAAATCGTCGATGTAGCCCTTGAAAAAGTGCGATCCGCTGTAGGCTGAGTATCCGATTGTTGTGGCTGCTGTTACGCTAAAAGCGTTTGTTCCAGATGCTACTTGTGTGCCGTTAACGTATATCTTGTAGTTATTCGACGTGTCTCTGGTGACTGCAATGTGATACCAAGTTCCTGCTGTTATAACACCCGTTGCCGAGTTAGCTATAATACCCACGGACGTTTGGTCGCAACCGATGAGGCCGTTGGCCTGAACACCTATGTCAAGACCTCCAGCAGTGCGAGTGATTGATCTGTAGTCTGCAAGGTCGTCCAGCCTGATCCAGCACTCGATCGTGAATGGGGTGCCTGCGCCTGAGGGCATCCCGCCTGAAAGAGATAGGTAGTCTCCAGTGCCGTCAAAATACGCTGATGATCCGTTAAACTTGTATTGAGTCGTGGATATTTGGGCGTTGCCTACGGCAGTGATTGTTCTTACATTTGACGAGTTATCCGTGAATGTCGTGCTTCCGTTGGCCCCGTTCATATGTAGGAGTAGAGACACGTTGCTAAAATATCTGTCCGTACCGGCTGCGAATTCTGGTAGTGCTGCGGTGGGTGGGGTGAATGCTGCGGTGTATCGAGCGTATTTGGTGACTCGGAATTCGTCTATGTAGCCGTTTAAATACAACCCTGTGTAAGGCGTGCCTCTGCCCCCGATGGCGATTTGCGTTGAAGGCGTGTTTGTTGTTCCAGAAGCAGTTGTTGCACTTCCCGCCTGTACTCCATTCCAATAAGCCGAAACGGAACTGCCAGATCGTACAAAAGCAAAATGATACCACACTCCAGTTGTTGGCGTTGATGGCAGATTGTATGTTCCTCCGTAATCGGTGGATCCAACCGATATTGTGGTTTCAAACCTATATGTTCCAACGCTGTTAAAAATGTAGAATTGAAAAGCCGATGCAGCAGCAGATGCGCCACGTGCAAAGAATAATCCAGCGTAGTTACCGTTTGTAGGGAGTGCTAAGAAATAGACAAAGCCTTCGACCGTAAAGTCGCTTGGGAACGCAAAGGCAGACGCATTGCCAGTAACTGCTAGGTAATCTCCAGTTCCATCAAAGTAAGCACTTGCTACACCATACTTGCTCTGAGTTGTTGATATTTGGGCATTCCCTACCGCAGTCACCGTCAAAGCCGATGGCCCAGAATCTACAAAGTTTGTTGAGGTATCTGACCCATCCATGTGCAACAGGAGCGATGTGTAATTGTAGTAAGGATCGGCCACAGTAGAAGGTACGGTTGTGGGCAATGCCGCTGCAGGGGGCGTGAATGCTGATGTGTAGCGAGCGTATTTGGTGATGCGGAGATCGTCGATATAGCCATTTAATGGAAAAACATTGCTATCTTTCTCTGCACCAATCTTCAGAGGTGTGCTGTTTTGATACAGGGTAGAGCTACTTGTTGTTGTTGTACCAGCAATACCGTTTAAATATGGAGTAAATGTGCTGCCATTCCGTACTAAGGCAAAATGATACCATGTCCGAATGACAGCGGCAGTAGCAGAGAACAGCACATTGCTTGCCAAATTCCACACATTCACGCTTGTGCTTAAATAAAATGCAAACTGTGAACTACTGTTAAGAACGATCACCCAGCCGCCAAAATTGGTTCCAGTACCAAATGGAGTAATAATGGTCGGGGTTCCAGAGACTGCGTTAAAATACACCCATCCCTCGATTGTGAAATCACCAGAAGTAAGGTCAAGTGCAGCGGAATATGGGATTTGGATAGCATCCCCGCTACCATCAAAGTACGCACTAGCACCGTATTTGCTCTGTGCCGTGCTGATCTGAGCATTCCCAACCGCTGTCACCGTTATTGCATTTGGCCCACTATCCACAAAGTTTGTTAATCCGTTTTCTCCGTCCATTCGTAGCAGAAGCGAAGTGTAATTGTAATATGGGTCGGCAGTCGTGGAGGATGCGATTATTGGCAGAACTGAGTTGGGAGGCGTGAAGTCATAGACGTAGCGAGCGAATCGTGAGATACGGAGGTCGTCAATGTAGCCGTTTGTATAGTACCCAGCCCCATCAAACCCTCTTCCAACATAAATGCTGCTCGCTCCAGTCGTAATATCAGTCGTGTTGGATGCGCTATAGTAGCTTATTCCGTCGATGAATAACCGTAGATTCCCACCAGATCGGCTAGCCGCAAAATGATACCATTGACCGGTTGTAACCGTTGCAGATGTCTGCCGCATCGTGCCATCGTAAAATGCTAGTTTTGACTGATAAATCCCAAAGGTAATTGGGGCTGCTGTAGCTGCACCTCTAGTATCCAAGAAAGTCTGTTGACTACTTGCGTTCGCAGAGATGTACACCCACATCTCAATTGTGAAATCGCCTGTGCCAAATTGAAACGAGCTGTTCCCAGTCAGTGACAAATACCCTGAAGAACCATTGAAGAAAGCTGATGATCCACCATACTTGCTCAGTGTCGTCGATATAGTCGCGGATGTCGCAGTCACCGCGAACGCATTTAAACTGCTATCGGTAAAAGTGGTCGATCCATCCGTTCCATCCATACTGAGCATCAGCGAAACAGCACTGTAGTAAGGGTCGCCAACCGGGGATGATATGGGTGTTGGCAATGCTGCCGTGGGAGGAGTAAACGTGGAGACGTAGCGAGCGAACAGAGAGATCCTGAAATCGTCGATGTAGCCGTTCACAGGAACAGTGTTGTTAAATGCGGCACCAATTCTTGGACTATTAGGATTGAGAGCGTAATTGTTTGCGTCAGCGTAACTCGCCCCGCTCTGGACGCCGTTCACATATAGCTTAGTTGCACCGGAATACCGGGCTAAAGCGATGTGATACCAGGTGTTTGCAGACAAGGTTGAACCAGTGATCCTATCAGCACCAACATAATACTTTAGAACACCTGCTGATGACATGTATATTGCATTTGAAGCCGACCCGATTTTATCTACAAGATTTTGCTGTACAGACACCGTTAAAGGGTAGTACCAAAACTCAATCGTAAAATCGCCTAAACCGAACGCAGTTGCGATGCCTGTTCCAGATACATCTAGCCAGTCTCCTGTCCCATCAAAATAAGCACTAGCACCACCGTATTTGCTTTGAGTCGTGCTGATTTGTGCGTTGCCCGATGCCGTAACCGTCAATGCATTTAAACTGCTATCGGTAAACGTAGTCGATCCATTCGTCCCGTCCATACTGAGCATCAGTGAAACGGCTGAAAAATAAGGGTCTCCCACCGTGGATGATGCCGTTGTTGGCAGTGCTGCTGTGGGAGGAGTAAACGTTGAGAGATAGCGAGCGAACAGAGAGATACGGAAATCGTCGATGTAGCCGTTAATGTTTTGACTGTTGCCATTATCACCAATTCTTAAGGTTCTCCCTGAAGTCGCAACAGCACCAGAGAAAGAACCAGTAGCCGATGATACACCATCCTTGTAGACAACAATACTATTGCCATACCTGACAATCGCTATATGTTGCCAGTTATTCAAAGTAACTGGACTAGATATTACTAACTGGTTAGAAAAACCAGTTGACGAAAGTTCCAGAGTCCAATTCACGCCATCGTGATAAAACATGCAAGCGTAATTGCTATACCCAAAAGCGGCGTCCACAGCATTAGTCTTAGGAGCTGGTCTAATCCAGAATTCAATTGTGAAATCACTAGACGACAGGTCGATAGCTGCGTTAGCCGCAACTGACAAATAATCTCCCGTCCCGTCAAAATACGCACTTGATCCGCCAAACTTGCTCACGGTCGCTTTGAGCTGTGTATTTCCATTCGGAGTCACCGTCAACGCATTCGGCCCGGAGTCCGTAAAAGTAGTCGAACCATCCGTCCCATCCATACTAAGCAGGAGAGAAACGGCTGAATAATAAGGGTCGCCAACCGCGAAGGGTGCAATTGTTGGCAATGCGGATGTGGGAGGAGTAAAATTGGATATGTAGCGAGCAAATCGGGAAAGGCGGAGATCGTCTATATAGCCGCTTAGATCGACATCACTCACGCCCGTTGATCTACCTATCTGTAAGCTCGCAACAGAGTACGAAATCGAATTTGATCCCGAATAAATTTGGATTCCATTACAAAACAGTCGCAACGTCGATCCAGACCGAGAAGCTGCGAGGTGCGTCCATTGGTTTGCAATGCTCATTACAGAAGAATTCGCGTCCCAGGCTACAGCCGCCCTGCCTAGTGATAGTTTACCATTCGATTCCCGCCGAAAGTCCATATTTCCATTGGCTGATCCGCTTACAAGAGAATAGTCTACGTTATCATTAGGCAGGTTTACCCATAATTCAATAGTAAAATCACCAGTCCCAAAATTAAACAAAGGATTGCTTGCCATTGACAGATAATCCCCGCTACCATCAAAATAAGCACTTGCTCCACCATACTTGCTCTGGGCTGTGGATATTTGAGCGTTGCCGACTCGAGTCACCGCAATTGCATTCGGTCCAGAATCGGCGAATGTTGCACTTCCGTTGGGACCGTTCATTGACAATAGCAGAGAAACAGTTGAAAAATATTGATCTGTGTTAGCAAACTGAAAAGTTACATTTCCTGTGCCGCTATAAAACGAGTATATCCTATAGCCGCCAGACAATACTGACGAATAATTTAACCCGGATGCTTCCGCTATCTCAAAAGCACTCGAACACCGTAAAACTACTATACCAGATCCACCAGCACCACCGTTTGTGCCGCTAGGTGAGAGAATTGGGTCGTTAGTAGTACCACCCCCACCCCCACCACCTGTATTTGCTGTCCCATCTGCACCAGCATTTGAATAATTCCCTGAACCGTTGCCACCACCTCCGATGCCACCAAGACCAGGCAAAGCACCGATATAAGGCGTATTATAGTAACTGTAAATTCCGCCGCCACCGCCGCCGCCATAATAAATCGGAGTGCCAGTAATGTTCGACAAGATGCCAGCACCGCCCGACCCAGCCCTCGCCCCATTACCAGTAGCAGCCGCGACTCCAGCAGTAGCAGCACCACCACCGCCACCACCGCTTAAAGGCTGATCGTTAGCTCCAGCACTACCGTTATTACCTTGCCCAGCAGTTCCAGCACCACCAGCACCTCCAACTCCACCCAGATCAGTTGATCCCGATCCACCACCACCTGATCCACCAGCTGATCCGGCAATATTATTTGGCGACTGCCCTTGTACCGTATGGCTTGCTCCAGCACCACCACCGATTGCCACAAGCGTATTAAAAACCGAATTTGTGCCATTGTTTCCCAAGGCAAACGGTGCAGCGGTAGCACCACCATTACCAACTGTCAATGTATAAGTGTCGCCTACGCTTATGCTGACAGCACCTTGCAGAACGCCTCCAGCACCTCCACCTCCACCAGCAGCGTTAAAACCCGATCCTGATCCCCCAGATCCACCACCAGCGACAATCAGATAATCGAGGCTTATGTTGCCAATAGTACCACCACGACCGGCAGCCTTTTTTGCATTTCTGCCAATATTTGCAAGCATTAAAAATTCTGCCCTCCTACGTATCCATGCCAATATGTTCCACCATCTCGGCTGAAGAAGGCAAACGTGTCCTCTTTGCCATATGTACTAGTGATCGATGGAGCAAAGCCTCCCATCCATTTAATACTTGCAGGCCAAGTGACTGCCCGTGCTGTGCCGTCAGCAGTAAAGATCAAAGTAAATGTCCCACCGCTGCCGTTGGCGGGAGGATTGCTGATCGTCAAGGTGGTGATCGCTGCGTTCAGCGAGACCGCAAAGATGTTAGATGTTTCTAGGTCTAGCACCAGCGTTCCAGCTGATATCGTTGGGCTGGAGATCGTTTCTGAGTAGTCCCGGATTTTAGCCCGGATCAGCTCGTTGTCCTGGAGATTCTGAGCACCCGTAAAGCTGTTAGCACCCAGCGTAGCTCCACCAGGTCCCGTGGCTCCTGAGGCACCACTTATCCCCGTCGTTCCCGCTGCTCCTGTTGCTCCAGACGCACCGCTGATTCCCGTTGTTCCACCTACGCCTGATCCCGAAGCACCTTGAACCCCAGTTGCACCGCTTATCCCTGTTGCTCCTCGAACTCCAGTTGCTCCGCTTGCACCGGACGCTCCACTTATTCCTGTTGCCCCGCTTATTCCTGTTGCCCCGCTTATCCCTGAAGCCCCAGCTGCCCCAGATGCACCTTGAACCCCAGTTGCTCCTTGAACCCCAGAGGCACCACTTATTCCTGTTGCTCCACTTATTCCTGTGGCACCACCAATCCCAGTCGTTCCTTGAACCCCAGTAGCGCCGCTTATTCCTGTTGCACCACTAATTCCAGTCGTTCCTTGAATCCCAGATGCGCCTTGAATCCCAGATGCGCCTTGAACCCCAGATGCGCCTTGAACCCCAGATGCGCCTTGAACCCCAGTAGCGCCGCTTATTCCAGTCGTTCCTTGAACCCCAGTGGCCCCAGATGCACCTTGAACCCCAGATGCACCTTGAACCCCAGATGCACCGCTTAATCCTGTTGCTCCACCTATCCCTGTAGCTCCAGCTGCCCCAGATGCACCTTGAACCCCAGATGCACCGCTTATTCCTGTTGCACCACCTATCCCTGTAGCCCCAGCTGCCCCAGATGCACCTTGAGCCCCAGATGCACCGCTTACTCCTGTTGCACCACCTATCCCTGTAGCCCCAGCTGCCCCAGATGCACCTTGAGCCCCAGATGCACCGCTTAATCCT
>Ga0209401_1002444_pt1 | contig 12014 bp, 14 predicted proteins | sample M_140807_MF_Meta_FD_187318 | JGI IMG/M metagenome (GOLD analysis project Ga0209401, IMG submission 187318) | Freshwater microbial communities from Lake Montjoie, Canada to study carbon cycling - M_140807_MF_MetaG (SPAdes) (version 2) | ecosystem: Environmental > Aquatic > Freshwater > Lake...
TGTCATCGTAGAATACAGGGAGGATAGAAACGCATTGACAACTTTGCCATCTGGCTCGACAATTCTTTGGGAGTGCCTTGAAAACCCCCAAAGCATCGGAGTCGTTGATATGCGGACCGCTTTGCCTGCTGACGTAAAGCAGAGCGACCTGCTCGTTGACCTTCAAAAGATGTTCAACCTTTACTTCATGCCCGAAGCACAGGATCCAAAACTCCTATACATTGAGCCGTTCAAGGACTTCTACTCAAGCGAAGCCATTGACTGGACGCAGAAGGTGGACGAGAATCAAGAGCAGTTGCTGACCAATGGAGATCCGAACCAATACAAGTCGCTTGTGTTTAAATACAAGGACATGGGCGATTACTTGTCCAAGACCTACAAGTCAAGCAATCCACTTGCGAAGGAAGGCTACGGAGGCCGTCAGTTCTTGACGCAGAACTTCTACGGCAAGTCCGAGTTCGTCTGCGAAATCATGGCCGGAACGCTGATACCGGGTTCGTTCACGACCGACAAGGTCATCGGCAGGGCTTGGGACTTGGAAGGCAGCACGGCAAGCGGCACGGTAAAGCAGTTAAACACAGGTTACCGATTAGCACAATACAACTCAATCGCTCAAGGAACAACGTCTTGGTTCTATCAAACAGGCGTGAGCGGTTCGTTTGCTACGGGTGAATACGTCGCCAACGTTCCATTCGTGAGCCACATCGACAACCCCTATGCACCCACCGAGGACCTTGCCTTTGGTGTTCCGAGGCAGGTCTTCTACAATGCGGTCAACGCAAGCGGTACGCCAATCACCTACACGAACAACAACCTCTACAACAAATACTGGCTGAATTACATCACCGAAACGACCTCCAAGGAAGCCTTGCAGTTGGAGTTGACGGTGGTCTTGAACTGCGTGGACATCTATCAACTTGACTTCCGCAAGCCGATTTATTACAACGGCATTCGATGGCGTTTGCTTGAGATTCGGGATTACACCGTAGGCGAAGCAAAGCCTTGCCGGGTAACCCTCCGCAGGATTCTCAACCTCGCAGAGTTCGTGCCTGTAACGAGCGTTCCTATATCAAGCGACCCTGCTGGATTACCGAACGGACCTATCGACCCTGACCCAGCAGACCCCGACTACGAACCACCCATCAACCCTGAATTACCAACCCCCGGATAATGGCAGTAACTAAAGAAATCGTCCTCGAAGTAGGGCTGAAAGACTCAACAGGTCAGGGAACGGAATCCGCAAAGAAACGGCTCCGTGATTTACAACGTGCGCTCGTTGACCTTGCGGTTGCCGGGCAAGAGAACTCCGCAGAATTTCGGAAGTTAGAGGCCGAAGCAGGGGAACTATCTGACACTATTGGCGATGTCGGGCAACGAGTCAAAAACCTTGGCTCGGACACCAAAAACATTGAAGCATTCACGCAAGCGGTCCAAGGCGTTGCTGCTGGCTTTCAAATCGCTCAAGGTGCTGCTGCATTGTTTGGTGAGGAAAACGAGGACATCCAAAAGGCTATGTTGCAGGTCAATGCGACCATGGCTATTGCAAACGGAATCCAGCAGGTAACGGTCCTGCTGCAAAAGGAGTCGGCTATCTCAATGACGGCCAACAGGATTGCAACGGCCCTGTACGACAAGACGCTGAAAGGAACCATCGTAAGCCTTCGCCTATTTAGGACCGCCTTGATTTCAACAGGTATTGGCGCAGCGATTGTTGGTGTTGGATTGCTCGTTGAGAACTGGGAAAAGCTCACAAAAGTCGTAAAGGATTTTTTGGGCATTGAAACGAAAGACCTAAAGGCCGTATCCGAATTGGCACAAAGGCAGGTTGAACTTGCGGAGGCAAGGGGCGAAAGCGAGGCAAAGGTTCAGAATCTCTTGATGGCTGCTTATGACGCAAGGATTGCAGCAGCCGAGAAAGAAGAAGAACGAGCGCAACTGATTCACGATAAAGAGGTCGCAAGGCTAACATATCAAACCAAACTGCGAACCGATGCAATAGAAAAGCAGAAGAAAGATGCAGAGGATTTGAGGGCGATGGATTCGGCAGCCAGTCAAGAAGCCGAGAATTTTCGCTTAGCTAAAATTGGAAGGATAAACGATGAACTTGCAAGGGAAAGGGCTTTAAGAGATGAAAAACTCGCAATCCTTCGGGAAGAAAAGGCACAAAGGGAAGCAGACCTCAAAAAGAGATTCACGGATTCGGACGAGTTTGCCAAAGCCTATATTCTGCTGACCGAGGAAATGCGACTTAAAGAGCAAGGCATTGCCGAGGATAGTGCGGCAAAGATTGCGGAAATTGAACGCAAACGTAGGCAACAGGACTTGGAGATGGCATCAAATGCCGTTGGTGCGCTTGGTGATTTGCTGACCGCTGGCTTGGGCAAGTCCGAGAAAGACCAAAGAAAAGCCTTTGAGATAAACAAGAAGGCCAGCATGGGTCAAGCCCTTATCAACACCTTTATGGCCGTAACCGCTGCTTTGACGGCTGGAGGAAACCCGATTAAACTTGCAACGGGTCGTCAATTTGTTGAAGCAGGTATCGCCCTTGCGACAGGCTTGGCGCAGGTCGCCAAAATCAGTAAGACCCAATTCCAAGGCAGTTCGGCAAGTGGAGGCGGTGGTGCGTTGAATGCTGGTGGTGGTGAAGGAGGCGAGGCTGCTCCTGCTCCAATCTTTGCTAACCCTCAAACGACCATGCTTGGAACCGATGGTGCTGCAATGGGCCAAGGCCAAGGTTCATCACCGATGCGAGCCTATGTAGTGGAACGGGACATCACCCAAAGCACTCGCAGGGTTCGGAGGTTGGAGGAATTTGCAACTTTAGGGGCGTAGGACATTTACCTGCATGGAACTACCCATTTACAGGATGACCGTGGACGAGGTGGATGAAGGGGTTCAATTCGTGGCCCTCACCGATATGCCAGCGATTGAACGGCCATTCCAAGCCTTCGCAAAGACACCACAAAAGTTCACCGAAACAGGCGAGCGCAGGGTCCTGACTGGCCCTCTCATGCTTGCAGACACTCCCATCTTTCGGAAGGACGAAACCTACGGGGAATACTATGTCGTCTTTGACAAAGCGACCATCCGCAAGATAGTCCAAAAGTATTTCAAGCAGGGCAACCAGCACAACGTCAACGCTTACCACAATTCCGAACTGGACGGAGTGTTTATGTTCGAGTCCTACATCACCGATGCCGAGCGTGGCATCATGCCACCGAAAGGATACGAGGACACACCCGACGGTTCTTGGTTCGGGTCCTTCAAAGTTGAGAACGACGAAGTGTGGGACAACCGCAACCTATTCAGGGGTTTCTCCGTTGAAGGACTGTTCGGGATGGACAAAACCGAATCAGAAATGGAGGTCGCACTCGCTGGCCTCGCTGACGAATTAACCGCTTTTTTGCAACAATTAACCCCCACCTACAAATCCCACTAACTATGAACCTGAAAAACGCAATCGAATCCCTGCGGATTGAACTCCGCAAATTCAGCACCCAAAAGCAGTCCTTCGCTGACTACAAGTTGACCGACGGCACCGTTGTCCGTGTGGATGGCGACCTCGTTGCCGGAACTGCTGTTTACGTCGTTGCCGAGGACGGCACTCTCCCTGCACCCGATGGCGAACACGTTGTTGAAGGCGTTGGAACTATCAAGACCGAAGGAGGCAAAATCGTTGAGGTCATCGCTGCCGAAGTAGCGACCCCTGTCATCGAGCCGTTGCCTGTTGCTGCTGAAATCACTCCCGAAGTGGCCGTTCAGGTTACAGAGGAAATCAAAGGCGCTTATCCGCTAATGACCCCCGAAGTCGTTGAGGCCATCGTCGCCAAGCACCTTGGAGCCATCATGGAAGAACTCAAGGCTGCCTATGCCGAGATGGGCAAGATGAAGGAGAAAATGTCCGCATTCGCATCGCAGGTTGAAACCATGGCCGACATCGTCGAGAAGGTTTCCGAACTCCCAGCCGAAGCCCCCAAGGCCAGCGGTTCCGCAATCGTTGAGCAGCGCAAGGCTCAAGCCTCGCAGAACTTCAACGCACTCGCACAAGCACTTCAATCACTCAAAAAAAACTAAACCCCTAAACCCCCATTAACAATGGCATATTCGTTCACAGGATTAACTTCCTACACCGACCAACAGCGTTTGCCGCTGATTACTAAAGCGGTATTCTCCGCTCGTTCAGCAGCCCTGTTCACCAAGCAAGTTGGTATCAAGTTCGCTGCTGCCCTTAACCTCATGGACACCGATGCAGTATTGCAGGGTGGTGATACTTGCGGTTACATAAGTTCAGGAACAACTGCCTTCACCCAGCGGAATATCACCGTTGGCCGTATGAAAGTGCAAGAAACCTTGTGTCCTCGTTCCTTGGAACAATACTGGATGCAGACCCAGTTGACCGCTGGCTCTACCTACGACGGTGTTCCTTTCGAGCAGGCTTTCTCCGAGCAGAAGGCTCTCCGTATCGCAGAGGCTTTGGAGAATGCAATTTGGCAGGGTAACACTTACTTCTCTGGTATCAACCAACTTTTGAACGCTGCTTCGGGTTCTACTATCAGCGGTAACACAGGAGCGGTATCGGCCTCCGTTGGTATCACCGCAACGAATGTTATCGGCATCTTTGACGCTATCTACAACCAAATCCCACAGGCCATCCTAACAAAGCAAGACCTCGTTATCTTTTGCGGTTGGAACAACTACCGCACCTTGGTTCAAGCCTTCAAGCAAGGAACGACCACGGGTGGTTTGGCGGTATTGTACAACCAAGTTGACCTTGCGAGCCTTGCTAATGGTGAGTTCGTTTATCCCGGCACAAACGTCCGTGTCATCGCAGTCCCCGGATTGACCAACACAAACCGCATCGTTGCAACCTACCTCGGCAACCTGTTCTACGGAACCGACTTGTTAAGCGACGAGGAGCAGTTCTCAATCTGGTTCAGCAAAGACAACGATGAAGTCCGCTTCCAAGCAGCCTTCAAAGCAGGTGTACAAATAGCGTATCCAGACTTGGTTGTAGATTTCCGCTTGACCTAATGTGTAGGGGGGAGGGAAACCTCCCCTCACTTTTTTGTTCCTTGAAACTTAAACCCCAAATACACATATGTCCTGCGCTTTAACAACTGGTTACACACTCGGCTGCCGTGATTCAGTCGGTGGCATCAAAACAATTTACGTCCAAAACTGGATTTCTACCGGGTCCTGCAACGCCAACCTTTCAGGTGCGGTAACGGGGTTCACGGGTTACGCTTCGGGTGGGTTCTTCGAGTATGACTTGACCAAGGCAACTTCTTCGTTGACGGAAACGCTGAACGCAAGTATGGAGAATGGCACAATCTTCTACTCACCTGAAGTAACCTTCACCATCAACAAAATGCAAGTCGCAGTACGCAATGAACTCCGTTTACTCGCTCGTAGTAAAGTCATCGTCATTGTCCAAGACAACAACAGTCGTTACTGGTTGCTGGGTGCTATAAATGGCCTTGAGGCAACTGCTGGAACCGCTGGAAGTGGCACTGCCTTTGGCGACCGAAACGGCTACGAAATAACGCTTTCCGGGATGGAGCCTGACCCGATGTTCCTAATCGCATCAACAGTCTTTACACCATCGACTACGCAGATACTCGGTTCGTAGTATCTTCGCATCAGGTTTTCATCAATGAGGTTTGAGAGGGGCAGTCAGCAATGGCTGCCCTTCTTATTTTTACGGCCATGAAGATTTGCATCGTTTACAACGCCCATCCAACCGGGTGCAGTTACTACCGCCTCGAAATGCCGAACGCATATTTGGGCGACAACTACCCAGAGTTTGACTATGTGTGCGTCGAGAATATCACGACCATCAGCGACGAGGGCTTGAAGTCTATTGACCTGTTCCTGTTCAGCAGGCTTTGGTGTCAGGGAAGCATGGAGCAAGTCGAAAATGTTTACAAAGCCCTGACCCAATTCGGGGCCAAAGTCATCCTTGACTTGGACGACTACTGGGTGCTGGAATCGGGCCACATCATGTACCGCCACTATCACGAAACCAAACTCGCAGAGGTCATCCGTAAGCACATCAAATTGGCTGACTGGGTAACCTGTACCACCGAGCATCTTGCTGCCCGCATACGGCCTCTAAATGCGAATGTGAGCATCTTGCAAAACGAACCCTACGAAGCCTATCAGCAGTTCATTCCCAACCCCGAAGAAGAACCCGACAAGCATCTCGTGAAGTTCGGTTGGTTCGGAGGTGCGCAGCATGGCGAGGACATGGAACTGCTCCGTGAGGGGATGCAGAAACTACGCTGGGACGCAAACCTTGACGGCAAGTACAGGCTCTACCTCGGAGGGTGGAACGACAACAACCCTGTGTACGAGGGCTACGAGAAAATAATCAGCGACCAAGGGAACAACCCGAACTACGGACGCATTCAGGCAGCGGATATTTACTCCTACGTCGGTGGCTACAACTTCGTGAACGTAACCCTTGCACCGCTCCGAGATACCAAGTTCAACAAACTCAAGTCCGAGTTGAAGGTGGTTGAGGCAGGCTGGATGAACAAAGCCATCATCGCATCCGAAACCATCCCCTATACCGACGTAATCAAGCACGGGGAGAACGGGTTCTTGGTTCCTTACAACAAACCCAAGGACTGGTACAAGTACATCAAGCAGTTAATCCTTGACCCCGACCTTCGCAAGGGCTTGGCTGATAACCTTACACGGGACATCAAGAAGCAATTCAACGTGGCCGAAACCGCCAAGAAGCGAGCGGAGTTGTACAGGCAGATTGGGCGCAAATTGTGAAATTCGGGGGCATCGCACATTTACAAGCAGATGCTTTACCTGAACCCTGACACGACCAACACCCTGACGGTTACTTGGACCGAGCGAGCCAGCACGGGGGACCGCTACATCTTGCGACTTACGAGCATCGCCAAGAACACGACGACCGATTTTACCCTGCTGAAATCTGCAAACCTGTCATCTTATACCAACCGCTATGACCAATTTTCGCTTGCCGTGGGGTCGCTTGAAACAGGCTCGTATAAGTATGAAGTTTACGATACAACTAGCACGGTTGCCGCTGCTTTGGCGGTCGTTGAAACGGGCTTGGCTTTTCTACAAACCGCAACGATAGGCTTCAACACCTACGCAAACACGATCACTTACAACACCTTCCTCGCATCCAGCGTGAGGGTATTCGATTCAACCTTTGACCAATCCTTCGCATGAGCGTACAAACAAGAACGCAACTCCAAACGAGTGCATTAACCATCACCAACGAAACCGCTGCCGGGGCGAACACCGCATCCCGTGTAGGCGGCTTGTTCGACGACCTTGCAGACACCGCAACGCTTGATATCGAGCGTGGCTATGCTTCGGTTGCTACGACTACTGATAGGTCATTTGTAACGACCAATAATACTCCTGCCAAATTACTGATTCAAACAGGCAACAACATTCTATCAACCAATAACTTTTCGAGAGTTGGAACAATTGCGGGGCCATCAATCACCTACACGGGGACGCTATCCGCTGCAATTAGGGTGAGTGCAAATCTAACTTTTTCGGGGGCAAATGGCGATGATTACGTTTGGGCTATTTACAAAAATGACGTACAAATCGGCTCATCGGAAGCACGAGTTACTTTGACCCATACCGAAGGCCATCAAGTAGTTTTGGAAACCTTTTTGATAGCAAATACCAATGATGAATTTTCAATCTATGTAACTTCAATTGATGGTGTTAGGACAATTACCATCTCATCCATCAGTTTTAATGCTCACACGCTATGAGTAATAAATCTACTCAACACTTCACCCAATGGTTGGGGATAGAACACAAAGTGCCAGTTATGCTGGAGAACCGCTCCGGCAAGTACATCACCTACGGCTTTGCCAACGAATACCCCTACTACCTGCTGGACAACTATCGCAGGAGCAGCAAGCACAACGCTATCGTCAACGGCAAGGTGAACTACATCATGGGCGGAGGATGGCAGGCAGGGGATGACCTGACCGTAGAGCAACAAGCCCGGTTCATCAAGTTCTTCGACGGAATGTCAAGCACGGAGGACTTGAACGACATCACCGAGAAACTGGTCCTTGACTTGGAGTTATTTAACGGCTTTGCGGTTGCGGTTACTTGGTCCAAACTCGGCACGATTGCGAAGATGGAGCATGTTCCCTTTGAGAAAATCCGGGTGGATAAGGAGGAGAAGATGTTTCAAGTTGCTGACTGGTACAACGATGATATGATGCAACTCTTCCCCAAAGTCGGGGACATCGAAAAGATTCCTGCATTCGACCCGGAGAACCGCCTCGGAAAGCAGTTGTTTTATTACAGGGTCTATGCAGCAGGCGTGAAGCACTATCCTTTGCCCGAATACATCGGAGGGAATGCTTGGATTGAAGCAGACGTACAGGTCGCCAACTTCCACAACAACAACCTGCGAAACAACTTTTGGGGCGGTTACCTAATCAACTTCAACAACGGCATTCCTACACCTGAAGAACAGGGCGACATCGAGAGGCAAATCAAGCGTAAGTTCAGCGGTACGGACAACGCTGGTCGCTTTGTTGTAACCTTCAACGACGATGCTGCAAAGGCTCCGACACTTGAACCGCTCACTCCGTCCGATATGGACAAGCAGTTTGAGATTTTGAACAAAGCCATTCAGCAGGAGATATTCATCGCCCACAGGGTTACAAACCCGATGCTTTTCGGGGTGAAGACCGAAGGCCAATTGGGTGGTCGCAACGAATTGGTCGAGGCCTACGAACTATTCAAGGCCACTTACGTCAACGACCGGGTGCAGAAGGTCGAAAGAATGATAAACTACTTGGGGTCTTTCAACGGTGTGGAAGGCATGGAGTTGATTCCTACCAACCCCATCACGGAGCAGTTGAGCGAACAGGCTCTCCTTCAAGCCATGACCCCAGCAGAACTGCGTGAGAAAGCAGGCTTGCCACCGATTGAAATCAAGACCGAATCAAGCGTCCAAGATGTTATCACGGCTATCAATTCACTCTCTCCGTTGGTTGCCAACAAGGTCTTGGAATCCATGTCAGCCAACGAAATTAGGGCCTTGGTGTCCTTGCCTGCAAAGGCAGAGGGTTCGGGCCTTGCAGGAGCAACTGCAGCCGTAGAGGTCAGCCCTGAACCTACTGCACCGCAAGGCTTGGCATCAAACGAGAACATCAAGAAACTATCGGGCCGTGAGTATCAAAACTTGATGCGTATCGTCAGGCAGTATATGCAAGAGAAAATTACTCTTGAAATGGCTCGGACCATGCTTTCGGCTGGATTCGGTTTGTCTGCCCAAGAGATTGACACGATGCTCGGAGTGCAGGCCCAAGAGTTCAGCGAACCGACTTGGGGCCAAGAGGACGACGAGGACTACGGATGGGGCGACGAAGAGTTTAAAGTCTTGGAGGTCGTTGCAAGCAAGTTTGGATGCCATGCCGACGACTACCACGTCATGCACTCCAAGCCGATGCGGTTCGACTCCAACATCGACGAAAACATACGGTTGGCCTTTGCCGAACTGGGCGAAGAAGAGAAAGAGTTGGACCTGAAGATTGAGGCTTATCGCAAGAAGAACCGGGACGCATCGGTTGAAGAAATGGCAAAGGAATTTGGGGTCAGCAAAGCCAAGGTTGCAAAGCGTGTTGCCTACTTGATAACCAAGGACCGCTACCCAATCAGCAGGGCCGTGGACAAGATAGCCGAGCAGAACCTTCCAAAGAACGTGAAGGAAGTCGCAGAGCCAGTCTTGGAGGTCCGATACAAATACTCTTGGGCGACAGGATTCAGCAACAAGGATAAAGGCTCGAGCCGTGAGTTCTGCAAGGTCATGCTTGACTTGGCTGGGCAGGGCAAGGTTTACACACGGGATGACATTGACGGAATTTCTGCGATAATGGGCTACTCCGTTTGGAACAGGAGAGGCGGTTGGTATCACACACCGAGCGGAGTGAATCGTCCCCAATGCAGGCACGTATGGGAGCAGCAACTCGTCATCCGTAAAGGCAATAAAATCAGCAAGGCATGAAGGCACTCTTTATAAGCGAAGAAACGCTACTGGACAACTCAATCATAAACGAGAACGTCAGTTACACGCAGATACGTCCAACGGTTGTCAAGGTGCAGGAGATGCGGATTCAGCCCATCGTTGGCTCTCCGTTGTACGGGCAATTGGTTACGCAGGTCGTCAGCGGTTCAACGTCTGCGCTCAACCAAACGCTCTTGGAGGACTACATTCAGCCTGCTATGATTCAGTGGCTCTACTACGAGTTGCCGATGGTCTTGGCCTTTAAGTACATGAACAAGGGGATGGTCCGTAGAACGAGCGAAGAGTCCTCCCAAATGAGCATGGAAGAGATTACCCGGCTGACCGACAAAGTGAAGAACGATGCGGAGTGGTACTCCGAACGGATTACTCGCTACCTCATGGAGAACCGCAACTCCTATCCGCTTTGGAACTCGCCTCCGTCTGCGTTGGATACCATCTACCCGAACGCCACCAACTACCGCACCGGGATGGTCCTTGACCGCAACAGGAGGATGGGAATCAGCAATCTTGACTACCCCTACCCTTACGGTCAATTCGGGGCTTGTAACGACTGCTAAGCATGGGAGCGCACAAGAAGAATATACTGAAACTGCAAAACTATGTCTTGGATAAAAATCAAGCAGGCTCTCTTGGACCTTGCAAATGCTCATCCACAGGTCAACTCCTTCGGGACGGGCGACCCGCTTGCAATCGGCACGGACAACACCATCAACCTACGAACCCCAAGTCGTGAGCGCATCGTCTATCCGCTCGTGTTTGCGGACGTTCAGTCTGCAAGTACTGACGCTGGTACTTTGGACTTGGTGGTTGGGGTTTACTTTTCTGACCGTGTTGAATCCATTAAGCCGATGGGCGGAGTGGTTTCGGGCAGCCCTACGCTGGGCTGGCAGGATAACGAGGACGAGGTCCTAAGCGACCAGTTACAAATCGCACAGGACTTTATTTCAAGCCTTACAAACGACCCGAACGAGGACTGGACCCTTTCGTCCAGCGTGAGCCTTACGAGGTTCGTAGAGAGCCGGGATGACCGCACCGCAGGGTGGCAGGCGACAATGACCTTTGAAATCCCTTACGGCCATTCGGTTTGTGAAATTCCAGTCTAATCTACATTTACAATTAAACGCTAAAAAATGCCTACACCCATATTGCAACAAATGCTCGGCCAAGGCGGTACGATGGAGTTTATCAACGGAACCGTTACCGGGAAAAACTACGACTTCTTGGTAGTCAACACCGCTGCGACTTTCACAACCCTTACCGGAACTGGAAGTGAGAACCTGCTAACCGCTTACAACTTTTCGGGGGCTTCTATTTCCGCTGGCATCGTGATTTCAGGACGCAATGGCGGCAAGATTACTGCCGTTACTCCAAGCGCAGGTTCCGTCATCGGTTACACCTTCCTCTAATGCTAATCGGCTACGGCTACGGCTACCCGACATCAATGCTCCAAGGTGGCGTTGCTGCTGGGGTGTGGGCCTTGTTCAACGCAAGGGCTACGGCTGACGGAGCGACCGCTGCCGAGGCTGCCGTGGATGGATGCCTCTTCAATCGCTTTGCAGTTATTTACAACTTCTAAGAATGCCCACACCATCGCTAATCCTTGTGCCTGCTCGCTTTAAAACGGGCAAACTCTACACTCCCTTAGCAACGACTTCGGGCGGTGTCGTTCTTGGTGCATCGGGCGACTTTAATGTTACCCGGGCGACGACTGCGACCCGATTTAATTCGGCAGGCTTGATTGAATCGGTGGCTTCGGGTGTGCCTCGCTTGGATTACTATACCAGCGGTGGAACGGCTGGATGCCCTGCTCTCTTGGTTGAGCCGAGTGCGCAGAATGTCGCTTTAAGAAGTGCAGGGATGGAAGTTAGCGGAACGTGGCAGCGTTCAAATATATCAGTAACAACGGGGACAACATCGCCCGAAGGTCTTACAACGGCTTTTAATATTGTTGAATCTTCAG
>Ga0209401_1002450_pt1 | contig 12005 bp, 9 predicted proteins | sample M_140807_MF_Meta_FD_187318 | JGI IMG/M metagenome (GOLD analysis project Ga0209401, IMG submission 187318) | Freshwater microbial communities from Lake Montjoie, Canada to study carbon cycling - M_140807_MF_MetaG (SPAdes) (version 2) | ecosystem: Environmental > Aquatic > Freshwater > Lake...
AACAATTTTTCTCACAGTACGATCAACGCAGAAATAAAAACTTTGTGGCCACGTTTCCTTTATTAACAGATTGGTACAATGACCTACCAGTATAATTCGGCTGATCTAGTACGACCCACAGAGTTAACAGAACGTGAAGAATTCCTATTAAAGGATAGTAAAACATTCTGCATTTACCCTTGGATACACTTACACGCATATCCTACAGGCGAAGCATATCCTTGCTGCCATGCTGAAATGGCATACCCTGTTGGCAACACCCGCCACAAGACACTGGAAGACATCTATCGAGATGCACCCATGCGTGGTCTACGTGAAGACATGCTGAACGAACGGCCAAATCCTGCTTGTGGACGTTGTTATGAACAGGAAGAGTCTGGCTTCTTTAGCGGGCGCAAAAGCGCCAACAAGCATCACGGGCATCATATTAAACGTATTGCAGATGATGAATTCCGTATGAGCTATTGGGACATACGCTTCAGTAACTTGTGTAATCTTAGTTGCCGTAGTTGCGGTCATATATTCAGTAGTAGTTGGTATCAAGATCAAGCAAAATTAGCCGGTAGTGCATGGAAGGAACAGAATACCGCACTAAACTATGCAGGCCGCACTGCCACAGACATGTGGGAACAATTGATTCCGCACTTGGACTATGTAGAGCAAATATACTTTGCCGGTGGTGAGCCACTAATGATGGAGGAACACTACAACATCCTTGACGAGCTAGAACGCAGAGGACGTTTTGATGTTAGATTAATATACAATACTAACTTTACACATACACGTTTAAAAGATCGTACAGTGTTTGACTACTGGAAACGGTTTAAGAGTGTAGCAGTAGGAGCCAGTTTAGACGCCATGGGCCCTAGAGCAGAGTACATACGAAAAGGCACGGTCTGGGATACAGTAGAACGCAATCGTGCGCAAATGCTGGAAATATGTCCCAATGTAGATTTTTATATAAGTCCTACACTAAGCATAATGAACGCATTACACTTGCCAGAGTTTCATCGTAACTGGGTGAACAAAGGATTTATTAATCCACAAGATTTAAATGTAAACATCCTACAAGATCCAGCATATCTTAGAATAGATATAGCACCTGTCAAATACAAGCAACGTGTACGAGTAGCATACGATGAACACTTGGAATGGCTACGCCCATTGGATCCACTACAGCGAGCAACAGTGGGATTTGAAAGTGCTATCAATTTCTTGCAAGCCACAGACAATACTGCTTTATTGCCAAAATTTTGGAACAAGACTCGCGAGCTTGATGCTATACGAAAAGAAAATATATTAGATGTTATACCCGAACTTGAGGCACTACAATGAACATACCACACGACAAATTTTGTGTGTTGCCATGGGTCAGTTTAGAAACCAGCCCTATAGGCACTGTACGCCCGTGTTGTTTAGCTGAACAAGAACTGGTGGACGATGCAGGAGTCAAGTTCGATCTAGCCGGTGCAGAGTTTGCTGACATACAAAACAGCCGTAACATGCGCAGTTTACGCCAGCAATTCCTTGACGGTGAACAACCTGCTACATGCCGCAAGTGCTGGAGAGAAGAACGTGCAGGACGAGTCAGCAAGCGTATGCATACTTTAGATCGACTCAAGCACATGCTGGCCAACGAAACAGAGTGGACTGAGGCAGCCAAACCCTTGATGTTTCTAGACTTGAAACTGGGCAATATATGTAACTTGAAATGCCGTATCTGCGGATCATGGAGCAGCAGTACATTTGCCACAGAAGAACTGGCTAACCTGGGTCCAGACGAAGACCGTAAGAGCAACCATCATTATCACATGTTGCGACAAGGAGCATGGCCCAGAGAAAACCCCAAGTTCTGGAGTGAAATAGCAGCAGTAAGTGATCAAATCAAGTACATAGAGTTTACTGGTGGTGAACCCTTTATGATTACTGAACACTTTGACCTGTTACAAGGACTTGTAGACCGCGGGCTAGCTGGCAGCATCGAAATACACTACAACACCAACGGTACACAATGGCCAGAATCGGCCCACAAGATATGGCGCCACTTTGGGCATGTGGAAATAGCTTTTAGCATAGATGATGTAGGAGAGCGTTTTGAGTATCAACGCACAGGCGCACAATGGTCGGAAGTAGTGGCCAACCTAGCTCGTTTCAAGCAGTTACGTGCAGAACTACCCAACATAAGTCTACAGGTATGCAGCACAGTGAATGTGTTTAATGTATATTACTTGCCCGAACTGGCAGCTTGGAATTCGAGCCAAGGGTTTGACTATGTGTACTGGAACATGATGCACGAAGCCTACTACTTTAGCATAGCCACATTACCCGAAGGGGCCAAGCGCGATATTACTGCCCAACTACGCACCAGCGGGAGCGAGAGCGACGCAGCTCTAGAGTTTGAACATATTATAGCGTTTATGAACGGCGGAGCAAGTCTAGACGGAAAACTGTTACGTATGAAGATAGCTGATTTAGATCGCAAACGTGGCCAAGACTTGCGGACTGTAGAACCTGAGTTTGCTGAGTTAATAGAGTATGGTGGACCTGATGCAGCACCCTGATCGCTTGTGCCTAGCACCCTGGACTCACACATATGTTAGTCCGCAGACTGAACGGCGCATGTGCTGTGCATCAAGAGAACCTGCACAAGCATTCACACAGTACATAGACACTGCCGCAGGCACAGGAACCTACGAGCCTACAACACTAGAAGCGCACTGGAACAGTGAGCATATGCGTAGTGTTAGGCGACGTATGATGGCTGGAGAAACCCTTCCAGAATGCGCTGTATGTAATGAACAGTTACTTAATACAGATGTGTACCGCAGCTACTTTAACAGCATGTTTGGGCACCTGCGTGAGTCGGTACTAGCAGCCACAGATAGTTCTGGCTACACTACAGCCCAGCCCGTAAGCTGGGATTATCGCTTTAGTAACTTGTGCAACTTTCGATGCCGTACATGCGGTGATATGTTGAGTAGTAGCTGGGAGAGTGAACAGCGTACACATGCGATGATCGATTACACTAACCCTAAAAATGGGTGGATGCAACCTGCTGTACGTGAGCAAATAAGTCAGTTCCAGGACACACAGATCGAGCAGGAGTTTAGTACAGCAGTAGAACAGCACAGAGTAGAAGAAGTATACTGGGTAGGCGGTGAACCACTCATGTATGAACAGCACTGGCGTTACATGCAACGCATAATAGAACTGGGCGATGGACCGCGTGTGTATGCACGTTACAACACCAATCTTAGTAGGGTTGATTATCGCGGTACAAACCTGTATCGGGACATATTAGCACACATACGTGACTGGCAAATATGCGCCAGTCTAGACGGTACAGGTGCTACCGGTGAATACATACGTACTGGACTAGACTATGAGCAATGGTTACAGAACTTTGCGCAGGGGTTACAATATGCACAGCACCGCAGACAAATGCGCATAGACTTTACACTTACACTTCCGGGCCTGTTTGAAATACAAAACATCACACGATTAGCACAGGAACTAGACGTAGACATCTTGGCCAAGGTCATATTCAGCTTCTCACCAGACATTATCCTAAGTCCCTTGGCCTTACCACGCAAGTTACTAGATCGTGTGCTGAACCAAGTTACTCCTGTTGCTACAGGTGCACTACAAGACGTGCTACAACAGTTGAAGAACAGGCCTACATTTGAACAACAGTGGCCCGACACATATGCTGCAGGCCTGGTCAAAGGAAAACAACGCATACAACGACTGGAAGCCATACGCGGGGATACCCACACGCTAGCGGATATCTTGGCACAAGACCCTGAAATAAAGGAATGGTACGATGGCATTGCTTGATACTGTAGAACTAGACCTAGGCACCGCACACGACGATATACTGACTGTGTACATAGATGTTGCTGATACCAGTTTAAGCCGTAAATGGTTGGCAGCCCTGGACCATATTATACAAAACCGCTTGCATCTGGAAAAGAACTACTGTTGGCTAGGCTGGCCTGAAGGACCCAGAAACGGTCAGTTGATCCTGTCAGAAATCAACCGCAGCATTGAAGCCATTAACCGGGCTGAGATTGGATATCTGATACGAGATCATTATAGCTTGGACAACAGCTTGATTCCAGGAGAAATCCTGCCGCTGATCACACAAGAACGCAGCGCACAGTTGCCAGGTGAAGTAGATCATGCACACTTTAATCAACTGCACAGATACTTTGAAGATCTACAAGGCACCTGTGGCGCGATGAGTCCTTACTATACAGCTGCTGATGCTGCTACACGCTGGCATATACGTCAGTTGAACCTGTTGTGTCATGAGTTTGAAAGCTGGGCCATCAGTCATCGTAAACTGATCACTGCACCAGAATGGGTCAGACCCAGTCAGCTGATGTGTTGGCTTAATGCGCCTCGATTTGAGTTGGCAGCTGAAGATCTGGACCGGTTTGGCATAGAAACCATCAATCGTAGCTGTGGCGCAGTATATGTGGGTGTCAACAAGGCCATCAGCAAGGGTCATTGGGAAGTGTTTGTGGATGAAGCCGGGTACAATCCTGACCATCGTACAGACTCGCTGACCACTACATCACTGCGCCCGCAGGTGCTGGCTGCCGGAGACTTTGACATAGAATGGGCCCAGAATCCTGCTGACCGTGCGTGGCAACAGCAACACCTGCAGGACTTTAGAACCTGGTTGATCGGCAACGGATTTGACCCAGCAGATCCTGCACTAACTATAGGACATCCTCAAGTGGGCCAGGTCAATTTGCAGCGCAGCTTTGGCACAGAAGATTACCGCGGGATATGGCACCAATTAAATAGTCGTTTAAACGTGTGTGCCATACGTACCCGGACAGCCAGTGCTGAATATCCCTACTGCTGGCGTGACACAGATTACATGGAGAAACAAATATTATGTCTTGGATAAAGAACTTGTACATGAAGATCAAGCTGGAAATACGCTATCGTAAGAAGCTGAAGGAACTGCGCAAACGCGACCCGTTTATATACAAATGAAACTGGCACCCCCACGCAACATACTTGGCATCAGTGCAGGGTATCACGATGCTGCAGCCTGTGTGATCGACACCCAGGGCGCGATTGTATTTGCCGGGCATGCAGAACGCTACAGTAAACTAAAGAATGATGCCCACATACACCCAGCGTTGTTGAACGAGTTTTGCGAACTTGAGCTGACAACCATAGCCTACTATGAACGACCCTGGCTCAAACAGCTGCGTAGACTACGTTCAGGTGAAGGCATAGACTGGACGAATATAACTACTGGCCAGGTGATTGAACGTCAACTGGGTGCCGGGTTACGCCACCGACCAGAACATATACGCAGTTACGGGCATCACTTGAGCCATGCAGCTGCAGGCTTTCAAACCAGCCCATTTGAACGTGCTACTGTGGTTGTGATAGACGCCATTGGCGAGTTTGATACTGCAAGCATATATGCTGCTGAATATGATGCCACAGGTCGTGCGGTATACCGGCGTTTATGGCGTCAGGGTTACCCACGCAGTATAGGGTTATTTTATAGTGCTGTTACGCAACGTATAGGCCTACACCCTATGGATGAAGAGTATATTACCATGGGCATGGCTGCCTACGGTGAGCCCTGCTATGTTGACGAACTCAAGAGCTTGTTAACAGAGAACTTGCACACGGGTATAGACCCAGAGTTCTTGCCCGGTGCTAGCAACGAGGATATTGCGGCATCAGCACAGGTTGTAACAGAACAACTGATATATAACATAATGCTGTACGCCAGAAACCTGGGTTGGAGTACGAATCTAGTGTATCAAGGCGGCGTGGCTTTAAACTGTCTTGCTAATAGAAACTTAGGTGATTATTTTGAAAACGTTTGGATTATGCCTTGTCCTGGTGACGCTGGCAGCAGTGTTGGTGCTGCCGCCCTCGCATATGGAGGTAGAATTAACTGGCGCGACGCCTACCTTGGCCAGGAGATCCGTGGAGAGTATCCCGTCAGCGCCTGTATTGATAGTTTACAGCATGATAGAATCTGCGGTGTCGCTAGTGGTCGAGCCGAGTTTGGCCCTAGAGCACTTGGAAACAGAAGCCTACTGGCAGACCCCCGCGGACCAGATATAAAGGATCAGGTAAATGCGATCAAGCGCAGACAAAAGTTCCGACCATTTGCTCCTGTGATCCTAGAAGAATGCGTCAATGACTATTTTGAAATGCCCAACGGATATACTGCTAGTCCTTACATGCAGGTAGTGGCACGTTGTCGTCACCCAGATCATTTCCCGGCCATCATTCACGTAGACGGAACCAGTCGTGTTCAAACTGTGAGCAAGGACTGTGGTTCGGGCATTAGAAAACTGCTGGAAGCATGGTACGTAGAAACAGGTTGTCCCATGTTGCTCAATACGTCATTGAACATACGTGGTGAACCCATGGTCAACGATCGCGCAGACGCAGATCGTTTTGAACAAAAATACGGTGTTAAAGTTTGTAGTTAGACTTTAAGAATGGAAGCAAGTGCTGTCTAGTCCAGGATAAATGACCGTTGGGGCTGGGGTGAAAATCATCCTTGTCAAGTAAGTCATTTTTGATTGCAAAACGATATAGATTTTCTACACTGTATTCAATCATGCCATTGTATTTTGATTGTAGATCATTGCTGAGATGATCACGTATTTCAAAATCATATCCCCTGTTGGGTATTGACCGGTCTAAATAATCTAGAAATAAAAATTTGTATTGTTTTTGGCGTAGGTAATGATACAACATTGATACGTAGAGATAGTTTTCCACAGTTCTTGATTCAATACTTTTTATTTGATCCATGTCTTTAATAGATTGCGTTTGAGCGTTGCCTTTGCTATCAGGATGATTGCCACCACTGATACCCGATACCACTGAGTCAGTATAACTAAAGGTCATCGGAAATCCATTCACTGAGTCAGCAGATATAACAGCATCATCTCTATTATGACAACTCCACATCACAATCACCAACGTGTCTCCAGGATTGAGATTTGTAGTTTCTAATGTCCAAATAGTACTATGACAAATGTGATAGTTTCCTGCACCTGGCAAGGAACAATCATAAACTTGATCTATACCAGCAAGATCTTTAAGATAATACGGCCAAGTAACAGCACTGTTGTCGCTGTTGTTGTAAGTAAAACTACACCCGCTGATTAACAGATTTTTATACCCAAGATCAGTTTCTGTTGCAAACTGCTTTGGGAATGATCTAGTTTTCATAGGTAAGATTCTAGTCCGCCGCGCCTGCGTAGATCCTGTGTACAGCAGCTGATGCCACCGTCCCAGAAGTAACTATGACGCAGTTCACAGATAATGGGCTCAATACCGTGACGCCTACAGAAGTCAAACACTGGTCGATTGTAAGCACTAAAGATAACGTGACTTTCATCCAATACCAAGCAGTTGACATCAAACACTGTTTCGGCCACAAAGCCAGTCCACCGGTTTAGATAAGTGTTGACAAATTCGGTGAACTCTGGTGTAGGAGTACTCCCTTGTACATACCAAGCACCGGGACTAGATTCATATTTAAACTTGCCCACTTCCATGGCCGCCCATATACTTGAATCCCACACTCGGCACACGTCCCAACCCGGAAAGTCACCAGCTAGATCTAGGTGCATATCGTGTTTGCTACTTAGTATAACCCCGGGCTTTAAGATAGCAAACACAGCATCACCGTGTCCGTCTGTGACCGCTTCGTGTATCCTGTATCTTGAATCTAAACAGTTGTCCACTATCCAAGCTGTTTGTTCGGGACGCAGGTAATCACTGTTGTCAAAGAACACATCCGCACCCACACGTACTATACATGACGCACTGGCGCCATTTAATATGCAGTCTGTGTCCCAAGCCGACCGATGTGGGTTAATGACCTGATCCCCAAAGTCTGCACATATTGAGTCCAGTTCCGGCATGGCCAGCACACGCAATAACCGATCCCCTAGGCTTATCTGCCAATCTCTAGGAGTAAGTGGCGGTAGGGGTGCTCCTGAACCCGCAGTCTGATGCCATACAAATGAGTCTTTTGCGGGCAGATCGGGCCTGCGTACTCTAGCGCCATATGTTTCTATAACTCGTTGTAAGTTGTTTAAATCTTCTTCGGTTTCACTCAATATCTGCTGCAGCTGATTTCTAACTTGTGCGTTGTCAATAAAGTCAAAATAGTCGGGGGTATAAGCACGACCTACTATGACTTCTTCAAGCGGTTGCCAGGATGTATAGCTACTAATACCATTGTTATTCATTGTGTAATCTTTCGTATAAGCTATTTAAACGCGACCATTTGGTGGCCAAAAATAAAGCCTGATTATGTTGTAAATCTTCAACACAGCTATTATATAACGCATTGGGCTCCGCTAGTGCTAATTGGCGTATAGTGCGAATCACAGCTAGATAACGTTCAGTATTATCTACGATACGATCATATGACGTATCTATAGCTGAATCAAAGCATCTATAACCCATACTACGTAAACTAGCTAGACTTCCCGCCGGTGCAAACAACACAAACGGATGGCCATGCTTGATGCACTTAAAGGTCTTTTCGGTTAGAAAAGCACCGTCACTACCGTCTGCATCAAAATGAGTTTCTAATATGATACTCAACGCTGTAAACTCATAGTGCGCAGCTACGTGTTGGCTATGATCATTATGTGCTGCAGCTGTGAGATCATCGCAGCGGTACGGTCCTCGCTGTAAGAAAGCAGTTAGTTCCGACGGGGTTATTCCTACTGTATCTAACTGTATAGGGCAGTCTTCTATGCGATCGCCGATGTCCACGACCGTATTGTACGACCACACGGCACTATCGAGCAGCCTCTGGCGCTGCAGGTCCGTTACTACCGCGGCTCGCCACCATTTGTGCGATCTAGACAGTAATAAAAAACTTGACCTCATGGGAACCCCGGTTTTAAGGAATTCTACGGGTTTTGCAGGTATCGGACTATTTCTCGTATAATACAATAACTCATGATCACAAAAATGGCTACACTGTTCTATATCTGCTGCAGCTGTGTTTCCTGACACTAGTCTATATACGTTACTAGCTAATCCATTCTGCTCGCATAGCCGATCTAATCTATTCTTTATGTGTAACGGATTGTCACCTTCATGATAATAAAATAATATTTTTAAGTTACGACTATTATCCGCTAATACACTTCGAACCTCGGGCGGTAACAGTAGGATATAATCTAGCTCAAAGTCAAACCAGCCAAATTGTACAGGATACCAGTGTCGCTGTGTATCCGTACTGTGTACATATTCCGTAGTAGTTGTCAACTCAAAGGGATACTTGTGTGTTTCACAGTGATTAATTAACTCCGCAGGTACCGTATAAGGATAATGGTTGACGAACTCACGCCATGCACTTGTATAAGGTTCAGCTGGATGCAGGGCTAGATTAGGATACGCTCGCCCACGTACAATACGATCCACTACAAAGCGCCACATAATCCCGCTAACATCTGTTTGAGTTCCTGTTCAAGAATATCTCTGAATCCACCACGGTAGAAATGGTCGTAATTATATTCCGCTATGGGCACAAGTTCTTGCCAGAGAGCTTTTTTGGCGGTGGCGCTTCGCGCTTGTATCTCTAGTAATATAGCAGTGACCCTTTCTATTCGTTCGACGGGATCCTCTATTAGATCATATGATTCATCTATGTGCGGTGCAAATGTACGGAATCCATAGCTTCTCAAGTATTCGAGACTGTGGGCGGGTGCTACCAGTACAAAAGGCATTTCTAATGCGATGGCTTTGAATGTTTTTTCTGTTAGGTGTTGACGTTTACCAAAATATACAGTTTCAGTTGGTACATATATTAAACTGTCAGCTGCTTCGCGAAAATTACCCAATTGATAACTGTGCATTAACTGTGTGTCTTCACCTGCAAATGTTCTAGGTAATTCAGCAGATTCAAACACTTGCTCTATGTCAGGATATGTGTTATTATACTTACTAGCTACAGTAGCAATATCTACACCTTCGTACGGACATCGTTTTGGTGCTGAGATATAGTTATCTTCTAGCTTATTTCGAAACACATTATAAAGGAATAGCACTCGGTGATCTCGCTTGCCCGCTACTATTCTATTGGGACTCATAAAAGTTTTCTTAGGATTTCTAAGTCTAGCACGGGCTATTAAATATGCGTGATCGTATCCGCGAAACCAATCTAAACAGGCCCATCCGTGATAAAAGTAATAGTGTGGCTTCCAACCGTATTTTGTGCATAATGCGTCAACATATTCACCGGATTCACTTACTACAACATGTCCAATTGGACTAGGCAGTAAAGATTGATTACCATAACGCCATAAGTCCAAATTGCGGGTGTTTACTTCGTTGAACAATGGCTCAAATGCATCTAGGTGTACCGGCTCTTGATCGTGAAAGAACACGTAATTATTATCTGTTGGGTCTGCACCTATGTTAAATAGTGCGTCAGGTGTGGTCGTTCCCGGTGGATCACAAAAAAATAATCTAGTACCAGGTCGGTGTTGTTGGATATAAGGCCCAAAAGTATTTGAGTATATTTCGTCTATTCTAATCATTATTATATTAAATGTTTGATATCTTTTATTCCGGGACTCGACCCAACTTATTTGCACACGAGCGTGAGGCACGTGACATAGCTCATGCACGGAGTTTGAGTCGTACTAGGTTGTTTTGGTGGGTCAACTATTTAACTGACTATTCTGACTTTGATTTTTTATATGAGCCGCCACCATGGCAACAGGATCAACAACATGTATGGCCCAGTCAACATCAACAAAATGGCGGAACCTGTTTGGTTCCTCAAAATAATGTTACAGATACCAATTACGATCACGAGATTGTCCCAAGAAAAGACGCGGTCGTTATCTTAGGTATTGATCACGGCTCAGGAATTGAATATCCGTGTACCTTAACTACTCGTTATATTAGCGATTATCTTGGAACCCTTCGAAGATTATTAAACAAAGTTGATGCAGAATCCTGTTGGGTAATCAGCAGCGAATGCGATTATAGCAACTTTGATTTTACTTGGCATCCCAGCGAATGGCAAACCGAAATGCTACACGTATTTGCTTCAGACGATCAACGTTTTGGAGATACTTTTTATATTGATGTCGCTAGCTTTTTAGAGCAAACACAAAAGTTAGCCCTATTAGAATGGTACGATACTATAAATTTTGTTCCTGATATACAAATACCCAGAAAACCTATCCCTATTATAATCCACAATCAAGATAGTCAAGTATCAGCAGTAAAAGAACACAATTTCGATACTCCACTTGTTATTTTTACTACGGATAATAATACAATAAAAGATATTCCTGCTGTTAATTTGTGGAGAGAAGCAGAAAAAAAGATAATGGTATTAAGTTCAGGCGCTGGCACAATCGTAGTTCCTAGAGAAACTAAAAACTATTTGACAGCTCAATTATATGATTATCCTTATATTGATCGTACACAGCGTCACATGTACGCAGATACTCCGTTAGATATAGTTTTTATTGATAATGGCGAACTTAATGCTGACGTAAATTATACGCATTTATGTGACTCAGCTGGACTCCATGGCACAAATCGGTTACATCGTAGCTCAGGAGTTGACGGTCGAGTAGCCGCATATCGTGCAGCTGCAGAATCGAGTCGTACTACTTGGTTTTTTGCTGTGTTTGCCAAGTTACAAATTGAGTGGTCGTTTGATTGGTCCTGGCAACCCGATCGTTTACAAGAGCCCAAACATTATATTTTTCATGCTCGTAATCCTGTTAACGGATTGGTATACGGGCATCAAGCCATGATAGCATATAATCGAGAACTAGTATTAACTAATACTGCACCCGGATTAGACTTTACTCTAGATCAAGCACACGAAGTAGTTCCTATCCTAAGTGGCGTTGCCAATTATCATTATGATGCGTGGACTTGTTGGCGCACAGCATTTAGAGAATGCATTAAATTACAGGATAATACTGATGTAGAAAGTCAGTATC
>Ga0209401_1002453_pt1 | contig 12001 bp, 13 predicted proteins | sample M_140807_MF_Meta_FD_187318 | JGI IMG/M metagenome (GOLD analysis project Ga0209401, IMG submission 187318) | Freshwater microbial communities from Lake Montjoie, Canada to study carbon cycling - M_140807_MF_MetaG (SPAdes) (version 2) | ecosystem: Environmental > Aquatic > Freshwater > Lake...
ATTATCTGGTCTATTTGTTTGTATCATTTGAATTGCGTTTTGAATTGCATCTAAATAATTAATACGATCATATAATACATCTTCTTGTAGTAATCTAATAACAGAATATCCATTATTATTAGCACATCGCATTTTATATTTATCATTTTGTTGAGTTTCAACAAATGAACACCAATTACGAACTTGTTGAAAATGTTGGCGACCATCTAATTCAATAATAATTTTATGTTGGTTTATTGCAAAATCAAAGGGAAGAGTATTATTAGCTGCATTACGGCACCAATCGGCTCTGAGTCCATATTGAATTTCTGGATATAATGGATTTAAAATACCATATAATTTACCCTCTGTTTTATTATAACAAAGAGGACATCCGCATAATCTGTTTGTTCGTAAATGATTATATGGCATTTGTGCGAATAATCCGTGTGTATTACATTTAATAAAAACAGGTGTATCACTATTGATATAATTACTACTTGAATAATCATAAATTGGAACACCATTTATTTGATGAAGTAATTGCGACCGTGAAACAAATATTTCAGTAGTTAATGGAACATTACCAGCACAATCAGGACATCCATTCAACGTTGTACTACTGTAATGATTTTCTGCTCTTTGGGGAAACATACCATGGATATGACAAAGAATATTAACAATATTCCTCGGACCAGTATAATTAACACTATCATATCCATATTTATCATCATGTCTTTGACTTGCAATAATTTTGAAACTATTTGTATCAAACACAATTCCGGCACAGATTTTACAACCTGCCTTATTTTTATTTAAATGATTAGCTGGTATAACACTAAAAGAACCATGTTCTCGATTTATATTACAAATGAGTGTAATTGGCGTAGCACTATTAATATAATTAACTTGGGAATAATCAAATGCGTTAGCTCCAAATTTTTCGTTGCTTTTCTCAATAAAATCTGATCTTGTCATTCTTTGTGGCATATATGTGTATATAAATCTATAGTATTTTTGTAAGTTACCAGATACTTAAATTTTCAATTTTTATGGTATTAATTTTTATGTTTTATATTATTCAAAAAAGGATTTACCCTTTAAAAAAAATATATTTAATTAAATATTATAGTTTAGATTTTAATTTAATGTGAATTATGCGATAAAACTAAAATTTTTTTTCTATGCTATATTATATATTATATATTATGGGTGGTGGATTAATGCAACTGGTTGCATATGGAGCACAAGATTTCTACTTGACAGGTAACCCTCAGATTACCTTCTTTAAAGTTGTCTATCGCAGACACACTAACTTTGCTTGTGAATCGATCGAGCAAACCTTCAACGGTCAAACCAACTGGAACTCCAGAGCGGTTTGCAACATTCAACGATCTGGTGATTTAATCACTAAGATGTACTTACAAGTCCGTCTCAATGGATACAATACTCAGGAACTATCCAGTTATGATCCAACAAATCTTACTGCCGCTACTACTGAATGGGCTTGGATTTCTCGTCTCGGTCACTACATGCTTAACGATGTTATCATGGAAATTGGTGGAACTCAAATTGATAAATTATACGGTGATTGGCTCAACGTCTGGTATGAGCTTGCTCGCAACTTCGCCCACGATCGTGGCTACGGTCAAATGATTGGTGATACTCCCGAACTCACTACTCTTTCCAACAATCATGACGAAGCTGTTCTCTACATTCCTCTTCAATTCGCTTGCTGCCGAAATGACGGTCTTGCTCTCCCTGTTATTGCTCTTCAATACCACGACATCAAGATCACTGTTGATTTTGCTCCTTTCGAACAAATGGTTAATTACAACAATGCTCTTGCAAGCTCAACTGCCAATATTCAACAAGTCAAACAAGCTCTTAACATTGCTTCCTGCGCTCTCTTTGTAGATTACGTCTATCTTGATAACGAAGAACGCAAACGTTTCGCCCAAGCTTCTCACGAATACCTCTTCGAACAACTCCAATTCACTGGTTCTGAATCTGTTGCCGGAGTTCGTGGCAAATACCGCCTCAACTTGAATCACCCTTGTAAGGAACTCGTCTGGAACGCCAGCTCTGGACGTTATTTCGGTAATGCTTTCTTAGCTTATGATCCTACCAATGTTTCCCTCGCACTTGTCAATGCCACTAAGCGCTTTGCTCTCCGTGTTGCTGACTACACTGGATCTAAACTTGCCATTGCTACCAGTGGGTCTGCTTCCCAAGGTGGCAATCTTGCTACATCTCTCGTGAATGAAAGCTACAAGAATGCCGATGGTACTACTCAGAAACTTATTGATATCTGGAATCAAATTCGCCCGGTTGCTTTAACTGATGAACCTGATACTGATAACATTACCATCTTAGGAGAACTCTTGACTGTTAAACAATGGTCGGTTCCTACTTCAGTTATGTTTGCTGATTGGGACAGTGGCAATGATCCAACTGTAGGAGACGGTCGATCTGCTTATGACGTTATTGTCCATCAATGGGACAACTATGGTTGCTACCTCGATGGTTCTAAGAACCCCACTTCCAAAGCTCTACTCCAATTGAACGGACATGATCGTTTCTCCGAACGAGATGGTGCATACTTCAACTACGTTCAACCTTGGCAATGCCATACCAATACCCCAGCCGATGGTGTCAATGTTTATAGCTTTGCTTTGAACCCCGAACAACACCAACCATCTGGAACTTGCAACTTTTCTCGCATTGACAACGCAACTTTGAACGTCACTTATGACAGTGAATTTGACTTTAATACCAATGGAGGTGGTTCGTTTGCCATATATGCTACAAATTATAACGTATTGCGTGTAATGAGTGGTATGGGTGGCCTTGCTTATTCGAATTAATATAACGTATCAAGTGTTTTATATATTATACATTACAAACAATCTATTTTATTTTTTTCTATATATTTTTACATCAAGACTAAAAATATATACAAATTAAATGCCGTTCATATGGCAAAGAACATTATAATTTACGCATATATTAATCACTATATCCATTTTTGCGAATAAAAATTGATTTTTAAATCGTTTAAAGAGTTACTATACACTATTATTTATATCATATAACTATGCAAACTTTTAGTCAAACAATCGAAATTCCGACATTAGGACAAATCAATAACAATATAAATCTATATCAAAGAATAGACGGTCATATAAATACACAAGGGAGAACAGCTGGCGAAGAAAAAAATCCAGCATATCTTCGTGATAATATATTAAATATTGTATGTGCTCATGATGTAATTACAGCAATAAATCAAAATGATTGGATTATAAGCAGTAATTATACATGGTATCCAACAATGAATGGTTATATCGCAACAACGATACATCAACCAAATCAACCTGATAAAATATTATATTTACATCATCTTATATTAAACTATTATACTCCTAAACCAATTTCTCCAATAAAATTATCAGTAGATCATACAAATCGTAATAAATTAGACAATCGTTTAGAAAATCTAAGATGGGCGACACAATCTTTACAAAATAGTAACCAAAATGACAGAATACGAACAACTGTACTACCCCCATCATTACTCGTCCATATATATCCTTTGATACAATTACCTAAATATATTGGTGTAAGACTAAATGATATGGGAACTAATTGTGTTTTTAGAGATTATTTTGAGATTGAAGAACATCCAACTTTAAAACGATGTGGAAAAAGAAGAATAGCATCTTCTAAAGTTAGTGCTGATAAAATGTCATTAGTCGAAAAATACGACCAAATAATGAGTATTTATCAATTATTAAATAATAGACCAACTATCACAGCAAAAGAATTGGATAGATGTGTTTATCGTATTAAACATGATTCTGATGAAGAATTTATACCACCTCCACATTTTAAAACGGATGCAAAAGATCCTCGTGGAAAACATGTAATGACATTTGAAAAAAGAAAATATAATGGTACGGATGAAAGATGGAATTTAAAACTTCAATATGATGAAAACTTATCTCAAATTGAAAATTATAAATTATTATTGGTTAAGTTAAGACAAAAATATAAAAATGATACTGTTTTTATTGAGTATTTAAATACACTTCCTACATATGAAAACAATGAAAATAATGATAGTGATAGTGATAGTGACAATGACAATAATGATGATGAAAACTTACAAGAAGTTCAAACACAAATAACTCAATCAAATCCATATCAATCATTAATTGATAATGGTATAAATATTGCAGATTTAACGATTGAAAAAATAGATATATTAATAGACCAATTAAATCTATTAAAATCTACATTAGTAAATAATCAAGAAACAGATGATACAGAAAAAATAGCAGAACTGACAGTCCAATCGACCGTCAAACCTATAGTTCAAGCTGTAGTTCAACCTATAGTTCAACCGATTGTTTCAATATATGAAGATGGATTTGAATATCCTGAACCATTTATAGTAAGAGGAAACGAGTTGTGTCATGATAGATACATACCTATACCAAATAGAACGGATGAAAAGATCAGATTTAATACAAAACATGTTATTGATTTTACTATTCCAAAAAAGCAAAATTTTATGAATTGTTTAAAACATAAATGGATTCCAAGATGGTCTTTTGAAGAATATCCATATTGTCCGTTATATACAATTTATAGAGAATATTATGACGAGATAAAGAGCCAAATGGTTGGAGTATTTGAATTAACGCCCGGAACTGGTTTTGTATTATGTGATAATGATACAAGAATTAAATTTGACAAACATATTAATGGTTTTGAAAAACGACCATATATGAAACGACCATATCAAAATTTACATCCAGATCCAAATTTAAATTTGAAATGTAATTTTGACTTATTGGTTAGAGAATTAATAACAAAATATGGAAATACAACTAATTATTTTAATCAGTTTCAAAATTTACCTCCAATTGTAGAACCTATAGTTCAACCAACAGTTCAACCAACAGTTCAACCAACAGTTCAACAACCAGTTCAACAAACTAAATTACCAGAACATTGGAACTTTAGTCGTGGTGGATTATCATTGAGTTATCAGCGTGTAAAAGGAGATGAGCGTTATACATCTCAAACTAAATATGATAAATCTATTTCATTGGAAGCAAATATAAAAAGAGCAATTAATGAATTATTAAATAAATATCCGGAAGAATCAAAAACAAGTCCATTATTAAAAATATATAAAGATTCTAAAGGACAAATTATTCTGTATCCAAAAGATGAAAAACCAGTTGTAGTTGAAGATGGTTTTACACTTGATAGACATCCAGAGATTAAACACGACAAAACACGAAACGAACTCCGATATGATAAGAGAGGGAAAGAAGGTAAAGAACGACCTAAATTTTATAAAAAGATGGTATTAAAAGACGGATTAAATTTAAGACAAAATTATGAACTATTTATGTCAGAATTATTAGAAAAATGTAAAAATGAACCACAATACGATGAATATTTAAAAAAATATGAAACATCAACAATCCAAGAAGACATTATTGTAGATACCAATAATAGTATAATTCATCAAACGAAAGATGATAGCGATGCTATTAAAAGACGCAAACCAAGAAAACAATAAAAATTGATTTTTTAATTTATTAAACGAATTTATATTATACAATCTATTATATAATATAAATGGCATCTCTAGAACAATCAAATAATCTATTGAATAAATCTAAATCTAAATCTAAAAATATTTGTCCTCGTTGTATTGAAGATTATTGTGATGTAGAAGGCAATCAAATAGAAGGCGCTCGAGTTCCTTCAAAATGTAAATCATGCTTAGTATGTAAAGACTGCGAACATCTAATGGAATGCAAGAGTAAATATAATAAACAATAAAAAATAAACAATAAACAAAACTAATTTTTTTATAGAGAATTATTGACTGATGTTAAATCAACTAGATATCCACCATCTTGATCTAAGTCCATTGGTACTATATCTGGCAAACCTTGTCCTGGTGGATTAAGATTTGCATTATTTCTAAATAATACAGGTTGATGATCTGGAAGTTCATCGTCATCTGCGTCAGGAGCTGGTGGGATTGGACCAGGTCCTGGTGGAATTGGTACTGGTACTGGAATTGGTGCTGGAATTGGTATTGGTGCAGGTATAGGTGCTGGTGGTACTGCACCACCATAATGCACGTATGTTAAATCGACAAAATGACGTCCTCCTGATTGTTTTCGAGATACATCTACAGATTGTTTCATTATTGGTAATTCAGAGGATCCATGTTTTTTATCAAATTGATTTTTAAAATCTTCTGGTTTATGAGTTTTATCGAATGGTTTTCGAAATTTAAAATCTTGTTTAGAAGCAGATGGAATGATATATGGAAAATTAACAGAATTATAATCAATGGGTCTATTCAATATTCTTTTTCTGTTTTCGGCAGCTTGTTCTTTTGAAATCATTTATATTATATAAATATTATAATATAAAAAAATTTAATTGAATAATGTTATTAAATCATTTACCACAATTTCAAATATATTGGTAAATAAATTGCCTTCACATTCAAATTGTAATATTGATGGCTCAATATTGTTCTCTTTATCAATTTCATTCATTATTTTTAATTGTTTATTACATAGATAATTTTTATCCATTTTTGTTAATGTTGTCGATCTCTTTATTAATTCCAGTTGTTTTAATTGTTGAATTCTTATAATCTCCTTCATCGAATTCTCCGCATATGTAGGACATGGTGGTGGCTGTAATAGCTCTATATCTTCTTTTTTTTCTTGAACCAATTCTTCCACTTGAGATACTTCATCAATTTCATCTGATGAACTCATATCAAGTTGAACTTCATTTGTGTCCTTGGACGCATTAATGTAATCTCCTTCATTTATAGATAAACTTTCAACTGTTTTATCATCTAACGGTTTATCCGATAAATCATACTCATTTTCATATTCATTTTCATTTGAGAAAGCATAAACGCCATCAAAATTGTCAATAACATCGTTTTTATTTTTATTTATAATATTACTGTCACCATAATATTCATTTACCATTATATAATCTGTGTCTGACATATATATATATTGTAACATATAAAAAACAAATTTTATAACTTAATAATAATTAAATCATAATTTTCTTCTGTCTAAAACAATTTAAGGAATAATACATTATTTATTAAATATAATGTCATCAAAACGAGTAGATTATTTAACAGAAGATGCAGAGCTTCCTTCTCAGAAATTTGTGGTTATGAGTATTTTAACACCTAATTTCTATAAAATGGCAGAGTCTGGTGATGGTTCTATTCCCAAAGATAAGGAAGGGATTTACGGGATTAAGATTAGAGGTTCATATAGTTCATATGATGAGGCACAAAAACGAGCCAAATATTTACAAGGAATTGATACACTACACAATGTATTTGTTGGAGAAGTAGGAAAGTGGTTACCATTTGATGATAGTTCCGATAAAGCAGAAGATGCATCATATGCTGAAGATAAATTAAACAATTTAATGAAGTCGTATATGGAAAATCAGCAACAAGCAAAACAACTTTATGAGAAGAGAAAGAATGATATGATTATGGAAACATTAAAGAAGAACAATGAAGTCAAAGATAAGAAAAAGAAAAATAAGAAGGATAAACCAACCAGTGATAATTTGGAAGAGAAATCAGTTGATATTGATCTTTCAGAACTGTCATCAAACAAACCAACTTCAACAAGCGACAGTGCATCAGCAAGTGCATCAGCAAGTGCATCTGTTGATGAATCTGGTTCGAATGAAGATAAAGTAAAAATGCTTGAAGACGAATTGTTAAGAGCAAAACAAATGTTAGATGAAGAATTAAATCCACTTAGAAATCAGTTTGAGAAAGTGCAAGAGGTAATTCAAGCAGAATATGGTAAGAATAAAAAGATTGAATAAGTTTAAAAAAAATATCTAATAGATAAATATAATGGTATATAAATTAGTTAGAGACAATGAATATTTAAATTCTGATTCGTTAAATAACATATTTAGTTTTCCTGGTATGAAAAAAATAATGTATATTATATTTATAGTTATTGTTTTTTATTTATTGTTTAAAGATGTTATTCATCGTAGAAGAGTAAGAACAGGAGAAATTCATAGTGTGAAACAGAATAAGAATTAAATTGAAGGAGTAATTAAAAAATATAATTATAAAAATAAATTTATATAATATATATTATATATATTATGTATCGTTTAACAAGAGAACCAACATCAATATTAAGTGATTTTTTATCAGAGACAAGTGAAATGCCATCATACGACAGTGTATATTCATTAACATCATTATATGAGTCAGACATGTCAAATAGACGTTCAGGCTTTGGATGTGTTTTAATGACATTAGTTAAAATATTAGTTGTTATATTTTTAGCACGTTGGATCTATAAACGTTTTATATGTAAAAAAGAACATTTCGACGTATCAAAACCACAAAAAGATAGTACTACATCTTTACACGATTTATTAACGGCAGATTGCAGACCGGAGTATTGTGGAACATCAGACTGGCCTGTAAATAATTCAAAGAAACAGGTCAAATTACCAGAAGGTTATTCGTTATTTAATTTGAGTACAACGGATGGATGTTGCATAGTTCCGAATATATTGAAAGATTACATTAGCATAAGTCATGCGAATAATCGTTCAAAGATGAGTAATGTAGAAAGCGAATTAAAAATAAAATCATATATTAGAGATTAAAAATAAATAATTATGTTAAAATAATATATAAAATATATATTATTTTATATATAGATGAACTTTTTAGTTGAAACAAAAACTGAATACACAATACAATTGATTAATATAGTTACTCCGTTTTTATACGAAGGATTTAAATCAATTTATGATGAATCAAAAAAAGTTTCAAAATCTGGCGAAGAATTAAAAGTATTTCAAACTTTTTTACGTAGAATACCTTCATGGACCGACGAGGTTGTAAAAGCTGAAACAAAAAGAATATTAACAGATTCTAATTGTAGCGAAATATTGGAAGATCTATTGAGAGCAGTAATAAAATCAAACATAATGATATTGACAAATACACCACCTGATAAAAAAAATAAATTAAAAATAAATTTTATTGTTGAATTAGATAAATTTATTCATAACTCTTACATCGAATCAGCTAAAAATATATTCCAAAATCCTTTCCTCTTCTTTCATAAATGTACCCCGCTCGAACTTAAACGTAATGAACGTGAAGCTAATGAAACTATTAAAACAAGTATTATGGATGCAATTAGAAAAATGCTTCCAATAAACATCATATTGAAAGAATATTTGGGCGAATCATTCACCGACTCACAACAAGCAGTACAAATAGATAAATTAGTGTCCGTTCAAGATAAAGTTAGATTGGAACATCTACTCAAAAATAATAATTTTAATGAAAATGATAGTCAATATAGATTGGTTAAAAGAAATGAAGAGGCAGACGGCGTTCGTATTGAAAATCAGGGTGGTGGTACCATTGAACGTTCAAGTTCAAATTCAAGTTCAAATTCAAATTCTGAATCTGGTTCAAAGTCGTCTGAATATGTATCAGATTCAAGACAAGTTGTTAAGAAAGGTGGTAGTCCAAAAGGTAGTCCAAAGGGTAGTCCTCTTAATACAATTGAAAAAGAAAAAGATAAAATGCCGATTCATTTCAAACCAAAAAAAGAATCGAATGTTGAAGCAAGTGAATCATACATGCCACAAAAAGATATGATGGTATTTGAGAAATACAAAGCGAATGACAGAAAAAATACCCAAAAATTTGAGGTTGTACGGGATACAAATACATTGAGACAAAAGAAGGGCGGATATACTGAGAATGACAAAGAAACAACGGTTGAACGATCTGAAATAAACACTGTAGCAACAGAACAACCTAAAAAAAAGAATAATACTAATAATGCAAAAAAAATATATATAGATAGAGATTTTAAATTTAATTTCTAAATAATTTATTTTTATCTGTCTCCATATTAAAATGAACGTTCAAACCGCTTTCGTATATTGTTTCTTAACCGTTTTAATCATTTATCTCTTTCTTTATTTAGAACAACGATTTTTAAATGATGATGTTTCTAAAAATGGATATTCTAATAGACACCTTCGCATTAGTATTCTCTGTGGAATACTAAATTGGCTCGTTATTGTATATTTCATTTATCAAGTTGAAAGTAATGTACCATCTATCGTTTCCAACGCACAAGTTATTCTTCAAGATAAATTTTAAGTTCAAATAAAATTATTATGTTATCTAATCATATATATATATAATTAGATGGCTTTCCAAAATCATAATCTAGGTAGTGCTGCTCTATCCTTACAAGAATTTGATATGAAAACTTTAGTCTATAATGATGAAGGCGCATTTTTAAATCCACGTATTGCTATGATTGCTAAATCTGGTTCCGGTAAAAGTTGGGTCGTTCGCGACATCATGTATCATATTCGAGATATTCCTTGTGGTACTGTTATTGCTCCAACAGACAAGATGACAAAATTTTATAACGAATTTATTCCACCGTCTTTCACTCACCATGAATATGAAGAATCTATCATTCCCAGAGTGTTAAAAAGACAAAAAGCTATGTTAGCTCAGAATGAAGACCGTGTAAAAATTGGTAAAAAAAAATTAGATCCTAGAGCGTTTCTTGTGATGGATGACTGCATGAGTTCTAAACATTTATGGTTGAAAGACCCTAATATCCTCTCAATTTTTAATGAAGGGCGTCATTATCAACTTACATTTTGTTTGACCATGCAATACTCTTTAGGGATTCAGCCGGAATTGAGGGCAAATTTTGATTTCATCTTCTTGCTAGGTGAAGATGTATATTCAAATAAAAAGAGACTATACGAACACTATGCAGGACAATTCAATAAGTTTGACATTTTCGATCAGGTATTTTCTCAAGTTACACAAGATTATGGATGCATGGTGATTAATAATCGTGTTAGAAGTACAGACATAACAAAAAAAGTATTTTGGTATAAAGCAAAAAAAACACCTCCATTTATGGTTGGTATTCCTAAATACATCGAATGGAACAAAAAACATTTCGATCAAGATTATGATAAAAAAGAACCAGTTTTAGATTTAAATACTTTTTGTTCTAAGAGAAGAGCTAATATTACTGTTAAACTGGTATAAAAAACTATTTTAATTAATTAAAAAATAATATAATATGATGCAATATTATACTATTTTATGAATGTAAATTTGCAATCAACTAAGTCAATTTTTAATCTCAGAAAAATATTATTAAAATATATTAATAAATATGCAACTTCTAATAAATCATTTGTTTGGATCTATTTTATATCCGAAAATATTACAGACACCTCCGATATCTCATTTAAGCTAAAACATAAAATAATTACTACTACTAAACCAATCGACTTGATAACTTATAAAGAATATATAGATAGCGGTCTTGGTTATACATCTATTTTTAAATCTTTAGATAATAAAACATTATTAATTATTCCTAGAATACCGTATAAAAATCTAACAGATTTTGTTCTAAGATGTGGTGGTGAGGCATGGCTGAAATTATGGAGTACAGTTAGAATAATAGCAGATTTATTGATAGAAAAATATGGATCTATTTATATATCAACACACGGACATGGAGTTAATTATCTTCATATTAGACTTGAACGAAGACTTAAATATACATGATTTATACATTGACTACACGTTTAGTTTCATTCCCTAAATTGACAATGTAGGGTGTTGGTTTTCTAAACATATCTTGAAATATTTTAGATACACCATCTGGATAGTTTTGATCTAGAGCGAAATCTCTTGGCAAATATTTATAAACGACGCGTGGTCCTTGACAAGTATTAGAACTTCTAGACCATTGAACGACAATCATAAAAACACTAAAAATCATTAATAAGATCATAATATTGTTAAAATTAAGAATTAGTTTCATATAAGTAAAATATAGATAATTAATTTATATTATCTATATTATCTTTAAGA
>Ga0209401_1002456_pt1 | contig 11995 bp, 9 predicted proteins | sample M_140807_MF_Meta_FD_187318 | JGI IMG/M metagenome (GOLD analysis project Ga0209401, IMG submission 187318) | Freshwater microbial communities from Lake Montjoie, Canada to study carbon cycling - M_140807_MF_MetaG (SPAdes) (version 2) | ecosystem: Environmental > Aquatic > Freshwater > Lake...
ACTCAACATGCTGAAGGCATGATTAAGCTCTATCGTGAATACGTTAAGGAGAATATGCATGAGACTACACCAGAAGATATCAAAAAGATTGCAACTGAAATGGTTACGCTTGAAGATGGCTTTGTTGATTTGGCTTTTGGTATCAGCGGAGATATCGAGGGACTCAGCAAGGAAGAAGTTAAATCGTATATTAGATACATCGCAGACAGGCGATTAATTGCTATGGGCATGAGAGGCATCTTCAAGATTAAGAAGAATCCTTTGCCGTGGGTCGATGGTATGTTAGGAACTTCCCATACAAACTTCTTTGAACAGCGCGTTACAGACTATGCTAAAGGGGCTGTAACAGGTAGTTGGGATGATGTATGGGGACAAGCATGATAGAGCATATTATCAGCGATAGCATGCTCTTGGAAGCGCGGGAAAAGAGTGTGGCAATGGGTAAGCTTCACAACTCAATTACTGGTGGAGGGGGAAACATTGTGGGCTTTATTGGAGAAGCCATTGCACAAGAAGTATTGGGTGGTGTATTAGAAAACACCTATGACTATGACTTGGTATTACCTAACGGTATTTTGGTCGATGTAAAAACAAAGTCTACTAGCGTAGCGCCGTTGCCTACATACGATTGCTCCATTGCTGCTTTTAACCCAAATCAGAAATGTGACTTTTATGCATTTGTTCGCGTTAAGAAAGACTTGTCTGTTGGTTGGTACTTAGGTGTATACAACAAGCAACAATATTTTGAAGATGCTGTCTTTATGGAGAAGGGAACCATTGACCCGTCTAATGGGTATGTCGTAAAATCTAGTTGTTACAACCTTAAAATTTCTCAACTAAAGGAAACGATATGAAAGCAGAACGCTTGCCTCCATTGAGTATTCAGTTTGATCAGGGCTATCGCGCATTCTTTAACAACTGGATGGTGAACAATTATGACCCTGAAACAATTCAAGGAAAGGAATGGCAACGTGGATACGACAGGGGCTACTATGTCAACTTGTACCAGCTTAAACAGAAAGAGGCAAATCATGAGCAAAATGTGGGTTGATCCACCATCTGGTTGGAACTATGGGTTTCCTAAACTTATTGAAAAAGAAGAGCTAGACAAGGAAGGTTTTAACTTCAATGAATGGCTTATTAAGGAAGGGTATCCAGAAAGTCTAATTAAAGAGTTTGGTAAACACTTCTATATTAGACAATGGGCTGAATGGGATGGTGAGTTAGGGGCTTAATTCCCGAACGGTAATTATTTTAGTTATTTATACAAGATATAGCCAAAATATTCCCGATCGGTATTTTTCTGCCCGTAGCTCAGTGGATAGAGCAACAGCCTTCTAAGCTGTGGGTCATAGGTTCGATTCCTATCGGGTGGGCCATTACTTGGGTTTATGATTAGAAAGTCTTGGATAAGAACGATTGGCATGCGCTGACTTCACTGCCAAATTACTTTTAGCAGTAGAGCCTCCTTTACTTAAAGGAACTTTATGATCAACGTCTTTCCCGTCCCCTTTAGAAACCCTTCCCTCTTTAGCCATTTCTGCTCTGGCTTTATTACGGGATGCGCGTTTCTTCACTTGCTCTGGCTTGCTATGGTATTGGTCGTACTCTTTTGAATACGGTCTTGGTTTGTTAACGTAAGGCATTAGCGTTTCCTTGCTTTGTTAGTTTTAGGGTTGTAAGTAAAGTCTGAAAGTTTTCCTTTACTATATTTAGCTGCCCTGTCTTTAGCTCTACCAGCATTTCCCATGTCTTGCCTCTTTTGTCCTTCAGTAGTTAACTCACCATTGGGTTTAATATGTCCTCTTTTAACAAGCAAAGCATGGGCCAATCCTTTTGCATTGTCTTCACCTTTTGCTGCAAGCTGACGCTTCAGTCTTGTTTCTAGTATTGATGTCATGGTCTGGAAACCAGTCCTCCTTTATTAAACTTCTTTGTTAGACTCAACAACGCATCAGTCTTTCTTTTATCATCCATAGACATACTAAGAATAGTACCAAGTTCTCTTAAATTCTCAGCCCTTTCATGAGAACCAATACTATCCAACATTGTTGTTGACTTATTGATCATATCATAAAATCTATTTAGATTAACAGAAACATTGTAAGCATACTGCTGACCCATGCCGCCATAAGGAGAAACAAGGTCTGAATATTTCATTGCGGTGTTTAGATATTTTCTAAGATCGGCATACGCTCTGTTTGCAGTTATTCTAACCTGCTTAGATGATTTTGGATTTAACAAAACAGTTTCATAATCACCAAAACGTCTTTGAAGATTACTTAAATCTTCCTCTCTCTTTTGAGACTTCTTTACAAAATCCTTCATTTCTGTAGGATTGTAATTCATCGCTGCCCCTGCTGCTCTTTCTTCAGAAGGTGCGCCCAATCCTTTTAGTTTTTGTGCTTGTACAATAGCATCTTCATGTTCTTTCCACGTTGTTGCTGGAAGAGACATAGGACGTACAGTGATTGGATCACCAGAAATTGTTCTTGCAACAGTGCTTAAATCTCTATTACCATACTGCTTTGCAGACATATTAACTCTTAAGAATTCATAGTCAGCATATGGAATTTTTACATTTAAATAATTCTCTGGGGTTTGTCCACCAAACCTTGTTTGAGCCATGTTCAAATTTAAGTCTTTAGTAAATGACGGTGCGCCAATACCTAATTCAGAATGAGAAGACTCCACTTGTATATCGTTAGGATCATTAAATCCCCTTGTTGCTCTTGATTCTCTAGGACTATAAGAGCCATGATACAGAGTCATTGGCGGTCTATCTTTATACTTCTGTCTTAAACCGTCTAGTTTATTTTGAAGTTTGTCTGCCATCTTACCAACTTCAACAGCATTCTCAGCGGTAAGCTCAAGTTCTTTTTTATATTTTGCTCTGTATTCGCCCTGCAAAACACCCAAGACAATATCATCAACTTTCCAAGTGTCTGCTATCTTTTCTCTTTGATTAAAAGCTTCTCGCAATGATGGAAAATATCCATTTCTGTATTCTTGAATAAAAGACAAACCAGCTTTTCTTTCTACAGTTCTGTACGGATTATTCTTTGTTGCATCATTAGCTTCTTTCTTTGCAATCTCCAAAGATGCAATATCTTCTGGTTCAGTAGTTTCCCACCAATTGGCACTGTTACGAGGTTCTCTTGGAGTTACTGGAGGAGACTCTTTTAGCTTTTTACTTACATCAGACATGATTGAAGTGTCTGGTCTTTGTGCCAAAGCTTGTTTCTTTTTGCCTTCAGCAATAGCCTTGTCCACAAAACTTTGAACTTGCTGTTCTGTTTCTGGCGACATTAAACCTTTCTTCTTTGGAAGATCAGGAGCCTCATTAAAACTATTTGTAAATTGTTCATAGTCTTTTGCTGCTTGCTCTGAAGGAAAAGCTAGTTGTTCAATTGTCTTTCCGTTCTTATCTTTTACTGTGCCAATCCACATGCCATTTGAAGGCTTTTGTTTTAAGCTTGAAAATGCAAATGGAGCAGAAGTTTCTATTGTTGGTTTTTCTATTGTTGGTTTTTCTACGGCTTTGCTCTCCTCCAAAGTCTTTTGCATTTTAGATAACAAAGACTCTCCACCTTCTTCAGCAGCAACCCCTACCCCTTTCTTAATAAAAGAACTAGAAGGAGGAGACAGCATATCAGTAAGGTTTCTAACAAGACCACCCGGAGCAAACTTTGGAACTTCTTGTTCTTTATTTTTTAAATAAATGTTTGCGTCTTCTTTTGTTTTTAAGCCCAAAGAATCAGGGTTTACACCAGTGTCCCGCATAAAGTATTCTTTCCATGCAGTTGGATGGTCTTCCGATTTAAGCATTTCTCCTGTGGGCAGGGAAGAAGGCCAATGAAAACGATTGTTGTCATACGGGTCGCGTTCAGGTTTTACGCCAGCTTTCCACGCAGTCCTATAGTCATAATCTTTAGTGTTTAAATCAGGCTCTTCCTTGTACTGAGCCTTAAACTCTTTAAACCAACTTGTATTTCTAATCCATTTCTGAAACGCCGCTTCATCATCTGGTAGCTTTTTAGGAGAAGCCAAACCTCCTCTGGCAAATCCCGGTATTTTCTTAATAGAGTTGGAGATAGCCAACGCTGACATGTAGTCTTTAGATTCTTCTAAATCTTTTCCAGTATATTTTTTATACATGGCTGCTGTTTCGCGTTTAACTTCAACAGGCAATGCAGCATATTTGTTTTCAAATATTCTAGACTGTCTTCCCTCTTGTTGAGCAGTTGCCATATCTCTATTAGTTGCAATTTCTTTAGCAGTATTTGAAGCAAAGCTTAAAGTGTTCTGAAGCATAATCTTCTTCATATCATCACTACCTTCTTGGTAGAATGAAGTATTGCTAATTGCATTAAACAGCTTTCCAATAAGTGGAGCCATTTCTTTCTTGGCAGCAGCGTCTACAACTTTGTCTCCTGTGGTAGAAAACACTTTAGTAGATGGGATTTTTAATCTAGTAATTTCCTTTTCCAGTTCATTTGGAAATGGCTTGATGGCAACACCAGTTGCAGTTTTCAAAAGACCAGCATCATTAGGAGACTGCTCTTCTCTTGTTGCAGCTTGGAAGACAGGAAGTTCTTGTTTAAGGATTGGTGTACGTTTTTGCAACTGCTGTTTAGCAGAAGTCATAACGCCTTCTTCTCCCGGCTTAACTTGATAAGCATCACGGGGTACATTCTCATCTCTATCAATAGCACCAATAATATCGCTAACTTGTTGCAAAGGAACAAGACCCCTACCTAAGTATTCTCCTAACCATTCACCAAAGAATGTAGCAACTTTACTACCTGCTGCTGCCTCTCCTGTTTGAGCATTGCTAGAAGCTTCAGCAAACTTATCACCCAACAAAGCATAAGTACCAGCAGGTTGTTTAAATCCGGTAAGAGCTTCAATCAATTCTTTTGATTTGAATTGATCAGTTTTTCCACTTTCCATTTTTGCTAAATAATCACCAATGGCAAGAAATGGGCCAGCAGGGAAGAACACTCTAGCATCTACTAAAGAGCCGTCTGGGTTTTTAACGTCATACCAATTGGTATCTTGGTTGTCTTTTCTATATTTATATGCAGCATAAATAGCAGCAATACCCACAGTGCTTTTAGAAACATTCTCAAGTCCTTGAGCAAGGTAGGCTTCGCCTCCTCTTTCACCTTTAGCAAGTAGGGTTGTTCCTTTAGCAACATCAACAGAACCATTAACAAGATTTAGTGGGCTGTGTTTGTATGTCCACTCCATAGCGTTTGCCATGAAACGTGGGAAAGGAATAACAGTGGAACCAATCGGTCCAAGTTCTTCTACAAACTTTACAGCGTGGTGCATTGGGCCTTTAGTTGGCATCTTACTAAAGGTTGCTTTAAGAGACTCATCAACAGCATTTTTAAGAACATCAACAGGAACTTGTTTTCCTTGAGCAATAACATCATAAATGTTAGTGCCTAGTCCTGCTCTTTCCAATTGTTTTTCTACAGAAGAAACAAATATGGCTTGTCTAAAGAATGCATCTTGAGCTACGTTAAGTGTATTTAATAGTCGAACAGGCTTTGATAGTTCCCCTTCTGCTGCTTCACCTGTAGTTCTTTTTATCATTGATAGAAGCTTTGGCGCATCTTTCAACAATACGTCTGTCATTTCAGATGACAAATCTCCACGCCCCAAATAGAAAGACGTTCTAACTGCGTCATTCCAAACACCATTAAGACCACCAGTAAAACTTCCAGTAATTGGTTGTCCAGATAACACTTCACCAGCAGTGGTTCCAACTCTGTAAAGAGAAGATTCCAATGCTTCTTTAGCTGCACCAAAAGTAACAGTGGTGGCTGTAGAGAAGGCGTTGCGTACAGTGGTTGATAGCTGCGATACCATCAAACCTTTTAGTTCTTTGTCTAGACGTTTAGCACCATCCCACAAAAAACCAAACCCGCTAGTCAATACATTATTCCTACCATACATTCTATCAATTGATTTAGCAGCTTCTGGATCAATTTGCTTCATTGAGTTTTCAAGACGCTTAACCACAGACAAAGCCTGTAGTCCTCTACCCATGTCGCTAACACTAGAGCCATACATCTTTGATATTTGTTCTGATGTAAGACCAGTTTCTTCCATTGCTCGCAAAAAATCTTTAACTACAAAGTCAGATCCTTTGGCAGCATTTTCTAGAATGGTGGGATCAATTGTGTCAAGTTTGTCTAGAGTGTCTCTAACAGCCCTATTGATGGCTTGATCAGTTACGTCATCAGGTTTAAATTCTGGAGCAAGTTTCCAAATGTTTTGAGCAAACTTAGGAATATTTACATTCAAATATTCTCTAAGCTGCATTTCTTTTAATTGGTCTGTTCTGCTACCTTTATTAAGGAGAGTACGTCCATCAAATATATCAAACTGATTTTCTGATTCAATCATGTTTGAAATATATTTATCAAGCTCTGGATCAGCCGCTCTTTGTGGTTTTACTGGAGGAGTTGGGACAGTAGCCCGTTTCTCATAATCAGCCTTTATGCTGTCATACAAACCTTGATATTTTGTTTTATCTGCGTCACTAAGAGTGGCAAAGTATTTGTCAAGCTCAGCAATTTGGCCTTTTGATCTAGTAGCTAATACATCGCCCAAAGCAGACTTAGTTCCCCTAGCAGCAACACCTGCTTTAGCTGCTCCCGGTAAACCAGCAAATAACAATTCAGTAGTGCCGCCAACAACTGCTGCTTTAGCTACTTCCTTTCCGCTAACACCAGATTGAATTTTAGCCTGTAGTGCTGCTGTTTCTTTGTCAAAGTCTGCCTTAAATCTTGCTTGATCTTCTGCTGGTAAAGAAGCAAAAGTTTTTTGTAATTGATCTAGTTCGCCTTTACTTCCTTCAATATCAATCTTTTGTCCCAACACATTTTGTGTTGCAGCACCAGCAGCGCCAACAGCAGGAACAGCAGCAATTTTACCAATGTTGCTAACTAATGCTTTCTTTATTCCTTCTTCAGCAACACCTTTAGTAAACGCCCTACCAGCAATAGTCCCAGTACCAGCAGTGGCTACTGTAGTGGGGGAAGAAACAATACCTTTAAAATAATCAAAGTATGGGCCTATGCCTTCTTGTCCACCTTTTTCAGTAAAGCTGGCAGTCTTTTCCCACAAGTCATAAGCAGCTTTTGCTTTAGCTTTATCTTCTGGCTTTGCGTTATTTAGATAAGAAACTTCTTGTGTAGCATTAATTTCATTACTACCCATCATTCTCATGTGTGTAGCAAATCGCTTTACAAAGTCTTCTTGTGACTCTCCCTTTTGCATGACATCTTTACCAAACCTACCAACAGCATAGTTGTAGATAGCATTAAAATTGTCAGGTTTTTCGTATAGGTCTTTAAATGGAGATTTGGTTTGCTTTGATTCTGTTATTGTTGGTGCTGTAGTAAAGCCAGCATATTTTTGACGAAGCTTTTCTTGCTCTGACATTCCAACAGGAATGAGAGCCTCATATTCATTCTTACCAGCTTTCGGGATTAAAGCGGCGTAATCGTCAACTGCTGGTTTTTGTGGAATAAGACTTTCGTAGTCATCCATTAGTAGTCTTGCCCTGTCTTCTGTTTAAATACTGCTTTAACTTTATCTTCTGGCGCTCCTTTGGCAATAGCGGCTGCTGCTTTTTGTCTTTCATCAGCAATGTTGATTTTGGAAGGTGCAGAAGTTGCTGGAACAGCCGCTGGAAGGGCTGTAGGAGCCACTACAGGAGGCATTGCCAATGTCCTTGATGGGGTAGTGGCTGCTGAAGGCTGCGAAGGCGTTGTAGGGCCTGTTGTAGGAAGTGGCGTAGTCGCTGGTGTCATCGCCCTATTTACAACAGCTTTTCCATTGGCATCAAAATCAACATTATTAGCTAGTAATAGTTGCCGTTCTGCGTTACCAACTGGCACTCCATCTTTTGTAAGTATTTGAATAAGTTTTTGTTGAGTGGCAATAACGGCTTGTTGAAGCAATTCTGGTCTGTCCAAGTCTTTAATACCAATATTACCATCAGCAGTGGTATAAAGATTGGTAGATGGAATGTATTGTTCGTAAATAACACGCCTTACGTTAGCAACAAGTGTACCTAGACCAATTTGTCTATCTTTTTGCTCTTCTGATAGCCCACTGGCGTCTCTCATTTTTTTAGTTAAACTGCCTCTAATTTTTATTTCGTTATCAATATTTTGCAGCATCGTTCGTTTTTCTGCACTGTCTGGCTGTTTGTCTAATTCCACAGCTTTGCTTTGTAAACGTGCCATTGCTTTTTCTGGTGTCTCTGCTTTCCCAAACATAGATTCAGCAATATATTCCGTTTCCATAATATTAGTAAGCTTATCTGTGGCTTTTTTAACAGCTTCTGCACTACCTGTTTGTCTTGCATGAGCAAGTCCAGTAATGGCATTGCTTTTCATGGTTGTGAATGAATCAGCAGCCGGATCTACAGAAACTATTGCTTCTTTTAATCTAGCTGCTTTTTGTTCATTTATAGCAAGACGCTGCTCTTGATCAGGAAAGTTTCCTGTTGTTATTTCATATCTTTCTTTAGCCAAAGCAGACGCAACATCTTTTAGGTCCATTGGCCTAAACGCACCAAACTCAAATTGAGATTTTGAACCAGAGATAGTGGTTTTTGGAGTGATGCCGCCAGAAGCTCCCATAAGGGATTCCATAGAAACACCAGATGCTTTAGCAGCACCTTCAAATGTTGTTTTATATCCTCTTTCTCTAGCCCCAGCATAAAGACCACTAACTGGTGCTTGTGGCTTTAAAGCACCTTCAGCAACAGAAGTTGCTGTTGGCATTTTAAACTCACCTTTAATAAAGTCTTCTACTGAGCCAGTAAAATCACGCGCTTTTTCTTTATCAACTTTGCTAAAAAGCTTTTGCCATTCCACTTTGCTTGGATCAAAATCTTGCTTTGTCATAGCTCTGCTAAATTCAGAAACAAAAGCAGGACTAGACATTGCTTCTTTTAATTCACCTTCAGAAACCTTATATCCATAAGTGTTAGAAAACTCTCTAAGCTTAGTAGCTGTATCTATGTACAGGTTTTGTCTTTCGTCGTAGTCTTTCTTTGCAGTTTTGTAGCCATCATAAAGAGTGCTAAAAGCATACTCTCCAAATTTGCTTCCTAATTTTTCTTCTTCTGCACTCTTGGTTGCATAACCAGAAGCTATTCCAGCAAGAAGGGAAAAAGCTGCTGCACCCATTACATCACTCCTTTCTTTTTACTCATTAAACCACTAGGTGGAGTAGGTTCTTCATTAGCAACAGCTTGCATAGAAGTAAAAGCATATTTCAAAGCATTTTCAATAATTTCTGGTTCTACTGGTTTTTCGTTTTTAACCAAATCACTTGGATAAGTAGGAACATCAACATTTTCCAACATTGCCGCTGTTTTAATAAGCTCTATCAACACTGGCATAACAAGAATACCAGCATCAATTGTGTGCAACCCTTTGTGTACACCAACAAGCATAAGAGATTCTGCTGCTATAGACAACGGCATCTTTGTTTCTTTTAACAAAGTTACAACATTTTCAATGACTTCTGGAAAAGACATCTTTTCAATATACATTTGCAAAACATCAGAAACAGCAGCATGCTTTGGGGGACGTTGCCACGGCAAAGATTTAGGCGGCAGTGTCCAAGACACTCCCGGTATGTTTTGTCTGATAGACTCTACTGGAATATTATCTTCCATTTAACATTTTCTCCCTAGCTTCTCTTATGCCTTTAACAACATTAACAATAAGAAGAAAATCTTTATCTTCAGTCTTTTTATCTTCCTTTTTTAAAGGAGAAAGAAGGCTTTTTGAAGTATCGACTTTCTTGCCTTTAGAAGCAATAGCATCATCAATTTTTTTAATGTAATTTTCAATAAGTTGCATAATATTTAGCCAGAAGTTGTTTTTGGAAACATATTACTAAAGACTGATACAATCCCGTCAAAAGCTTTACCAGCCGCTCCTGATGTAACAAATGCACCTCCAATAACACCTAAAGCTGTGGCTGTTTGAGCATTTGAAGAAGAAGTTACAGACGCATTTCCAGTAATTGTTGCTTTTAAAATATCAGTGGCTCTATCCAACTCATTTTCACCAGACTTATAAGACATTGTTAACAAATCTCTGTATGTTTGGCCTTGTTGAGCATATTCAGCAGAAGACAAATCTGTAGCATTCTTAGCATTAACAGCATTAGCTGCATTAGTAGCCGCTGTATTAGCTGTAGAAACTTCAGCTAATATTTTACTATTAGCAATTGCTACTTGCGTAGACATATTAGCATTAAATTCGTCTCTTGCGTTGGCTTGTTGAGTATTAAATTTAGAAACATCAGCAGCAACAGCTTGATTAGCAATAGCCACTTTAGTTTGCTCACCAGCATTAAACTGATTAGTAGCTGCTGTAAGCTGAGCATTTACCTTATCTGCTTCTAGTTTATTAGTAGCGTTAGTAATTGCTGCTGCATTTTGAGCAGCAGTATCGCTAAGAATAGCTTGAGAAATCTCTTGCATTTTAAGAGCTTCCATCTGCTGCTTGTTGTCCAAGTTTTTCATGTCCATTGCAAGGAACGCTTGGGCGTTAACAACAGCAGCTTGCTGTCTAGCATCAAGATTTTTCATATCCATTGTTGCGGCAGCAGCAGCATTAGCAAGAACAACAGCTTGTTTATTAGACAAGTCAGCTAAATTCATTTGCTGAATAAAGCCAGCATTAGCAATAGCCCTTTCTTGCTCTTTTGTAAAATTTAAATTAGCAATTTCAGAAACTTTAGCAGCATTAGTAATATTTACTTGTTGTTTATTACTAAGTTCTTGTCCCGAAATAGCAGCATCAATCTGAGCATTAGCCAACGCTGTCGCTTGTTTATTAGACAAGTTAGTGACATTCATTGTCATGCTGTTTGTACTATTAAACAACCTAGTTTGTTGTTCGTTAGTAAGTTCAATCTTTCTTTCTTCAAGTTTTGCAGAAGCGTTAAACAAAGCTGTTTGCTGTTGGTTATCCAACACCTTTCCTTTCATAGCAGCAGAAGCTTGTGCATCTTGCATGAAAGCTGCTTGTTTATTAGTGGCATCAAACTTTGCACCCTCAAAAGTTTGGGTACTCTTAAGCATAGCCAGTTGCTGATCATTGGTAAGTTCTTGACCAGCAATAGCTGCTCTAACTTGTAAATTAGCAATAGCTGTTTGTTGACTATTAGAAAGGTTTGCCAAATCAATCTGCATGTTCTCAGCAGATTTTGCAAGAGTAGCCTGTTGCTTATTAGTTAGATTAATGTTATTAACTTCTGCATATTTAGCAGCGTTGGTAATTGCTGTTTGAGAAGCAACATCCAAATTCTTAAGTTGGAAGCCAGCCTTAAGCTGAGCATTAGCAAGAACAACAGCTTGAGTATTAGAAAGATTTGACATCTGCAATGCAAAAGCATTGTTACTGTTTGCAATAGAAGCTTGTTGTTTGTTGTCTAGATTTTTTAGCTCAATGTTTTGAGCAGCAGCAGCGTTAGCCAAAGCAACTTGTTGTTTATTGTTTAGATTGGCTAGACCCATTGCCGCGTATGTCTCAGCATCTTTAGCTGCAATTGGTATAGCACTTTCCATTGCTGCTTGAATAATAGCAGCCCCCGCCATAGAGCTATTGCCCAACCCTCTCTTAGACATAGCAGCATTAGCTGCTCTAACGGCTCCAGCAGCCCATGCAGGAGTGCCATCATTAAACTGTGACATGAGGTTAGCAAGTTGTCCTTGCACAGTGCTAACAGCATCCACTGTGCCTGTTTGTGCAGTGGCTAAAGCTTGGCTAAAACTTCCTGTCTGTGCAATAGCCAATGCAGCTTTATCAAGGGTTTCCATTGTTGCTGCTGCTTTAATAGCAGATTCATCAACATTAATTTGAAGCTTTTGTTTTTCAATATCTACAACTTCTTGATCTGTAATGGCTCTTGTTTCGCCAGTAACAGTAGAAACTCTTGTTGT
>Ga0209401_1002458_pt1 | contig 11985 bp, 11 predicted proteins | sample M_140807_MF_Meta_FD_187318 | JGI IMG/M metagenome (GOLD analysis project Ga0209401, IMG submission 187318) | Freshwater microbial communities from Lake Montjoie, Canada to study carbon cycling - M_140807_MF_MetaG (SPAdes) (version 2) | ecosystem: Environmental > Aquatic > Freshwater > Lake...
GGCGCCCATGTTGAAATGGCGCACGGCAACAATATTGTATTCATTTAGGTCGTATTCCAGGCCGTACACCTGTTCATCCCAGGCCATGCTGCGCTGCAACGAGGCCAGGGCATGGGCCGTGTAGGGAGCGTCCCCCGGCTCCACGTGCAGCCGCAGGGCCACGGTGCGGCCGCTGGCGGTGGTGAAGGAGCCGCGCACCTCCTCCAGGTCGCCGGCCACCAGGGCAAAGAGATAGGAGGGCTTGGGGAAGGGGTCGTCCCAGACGGCGAAGTGGCGCCCGCTTGCACCCAACCCTTCACCATCAAGTGCCGGGGGCAGATCGCCGCTGGCGATGCAGTTGCCGTTCGATAGCAGCACCGGACAGGTGCTGCGGTCGGCCTCGATCCGCACCCGGAAGCGACTGAGCAGATCCGGACGATCCGGGTGAAAGGTGATGCGCCGGAATCCCTCCGCCTCACATTGGGTGGTGAACAGCCCTCCACTCAGGTAGAGGCCCTCGAGGGTGGTGTTCGAGTCGGGCGTGATCCGCACCCGGCTCTCGAGCACAAAGGGGCGCTGGGGCGGTGCCATCAGCAGGAGCCGATCGCTCTGGAGCTCAAACAACCCAGCCGCCAGGGGGGAACCATCGAGCCGGAGATCCTCCAGATCGAGGTCCACCCCCATCAGCTCAAGAACCTGCCCCCCCGAGGCCGGGGCCTGGGGATTGGGCAGGAAGGCCAGCCGAGCCGCCACAAGAGCGTGGCTGGCATGAAGCTGCACCGTGAGGTCGGTGCGCTCCAGGAGAAAAGGGGCCGGCCGGTAATCGCTGAGATGAACGGGGGCCATGGAAGAGGGGCTACTTGGAGGGGGCGGGTGCCTTGCCACCCGCCTGCTTCAGGGCCGCCTCCACCTTCTTCATCACCTCGGGCGGCACCGACTTCGGACAGATCTCGGCGGCGCCGAGCACGGCGGAATTGATCGAGCCCTTGCGCAACTCCTCGATCGTGAGGGTTTTGCCGGGCACCTGCTGGATCTGGCCCTGATGCTGGCCCTGGATCAGCTGGGCGATGGTCTCGCCGGCAATCGCCACAGACTTGTCAAACTCAACCCCGGCGGAGCGGGAAATGCAGACATTCACCGCCGCGATGCGGGTGTAGAGGTTCATCTCCGCCTGGGTGGCCGGGGCGGCCTGGGCGGCGCCACCGGCGAGCAGCAGGGGAAGGGCCACAAGAGGTGCCACCAGAAGGCGCCGGGCACCGCGAACGGGGAAGGACAAGGGAGACTGGTTCGGACCTGTCCATGCTGCTGCATCGAAGGGATCCTGCCGAGGGGGTCGGTTGCGATTCAGGCCACTCCCTCCAGGGGCACGCCCGCCCCTTCCAGCCGGATCTCGTGGTGCATCTCCGAGATCTCCAGGGCGCCATCACGCCAGGAGAAGATCGAGCGAGCGCGATAACGATCCTGATCCAAGAGCCGGATGTGCTCCACAATGGCCCAGTCTTGGTAATGGGATTCGAGCATCAATTCGTGTTCATCCACCTGGCGGAGCTGACTCTTGCCGGGGGCACCATCCAGATAGCTTCCGCTGCGCTGCAGCTGGTGACCGCAGAGGTAGGCCTCCATCGATCCCTCGCGCAAGTAGGTGGGCTTGCGTTCGAAAAAATCGAACTCCTTTTCCGGCCACCAGGTGAAGCGATAGGCCGCATCCCCCTCCATCGCTTGGCTGAAGATCTCGACCCGCACCAGCATGTCGACCCGCATCACCTCGTCATCGGGAAAGAAATAGATGCGGCGTGAACGCCACAGACCCAGATTGCGGCCAAACCAGCGGCGAAGGCTGGTATCGAGCTGGATCCGGCTGGGCATCGCTCCCTCGGGGCGGGATGGACGCGGCGAAGGAAGGTGAGGTCCACCCAGGTTGGGTTCAGGCGGCGACATCGTCATCAGGGGAGGGTGCCTTGTTGGGGGCTGATGGCTAGGGAGCCTTTGCTGCTGTCCTAGCCAGAACAGCGCCGATTGCCCAATGGACCCATAAGGTGGCCTCCAGTCGCCGATTGCCGGTGCCCGCCGCAGGGCCGATCCAAGAACCCGACCGCCCCCGCAGTGGACCGGCGGCGGCGGTTGCGCGGCCCCAGCTGAAACTGCTGTTGTTGGCAGCCAATTACCACCTGGCGACGCCTGATTTACGCAATTTGGTGGGGTTCCTCCAAAGCGAGGAGTGCCCCTTCGCGGTCTCCCTGGAAATCGTTGACCCAGCCCGCCAACCGGAGTTGCTGGAACTTCACCGCCTGGTGGCCACGCCCTCCCTGGTGAAGCTTTCCCCGGAACCGCGCCAGGTGTTCGCGGGGACCACCCTGGCCGTGCAGGTCCGGAGCTGGCTGCCCCGCTGGCGCCAGATGGAGGTGGTCAGCAGCCTCGGTCTCAGTCTCAGGCCGGCCGAAATCGATGGCAGCCGCACCCAGCGCGAAGTGCAGTTGGAGGACCAGCTGCTGGTGCTGCGTCAGGAGAACGAAACCCTGATCGAGCGGCTGGGGGTGCAGGAACGATTGCTGCGGATGGTGGCCCACGAACTGCGCACCCCCCTCACCGCGGCCAAGCTGGCCCTCCAGAGCCATGGCCTCGGGCAGATCGACGAGAGCCGCTTCCGGGATGTGCTCAACCGGCGCCTCGATGACATCGAGGCCCTCTCCCTCGATCTGCTGGAGGTGGGAACCACCCGCTGGGAGGCGCTCTTCAATCCCCAGCGCCTCGCCCTGGGCCGGGTGGCCGCTGAAGCGATCCTCGAACTCGAGAAACTCTGGGTGGGGCGCGACTTGGAGCTGATCACCGACATCCCGGCCGACCTGCCGGATATCTATGCCGATCAGCGGCGCATGCGTCAGGTGCTGCTCAACCTGCTGGAGAACGCCCTGAAGTTCACCCCCTCCGGGGGCCGGGTGACCCTCACCCTGCTGCACCGCACCAGCCAGTGGGTGCAGGCGAGTGTGTGTGACAGCGGCCCGGGGATCCCGCGGGAAGAGCAGCAACGCATCTTTCAGGATCGGGTGCGCCTGCCCCAGACCTCAGGCAACACCTCCGGCTTCGGGGTGGGGTTATCGGTGTGCCGGCGAATCTCGGAGGTGCACGGGGGAAGGATCTGGGTGGTCTCCGAACCGGGAGAGGGCGCCTGTTTCCACTTCACCGTGCCGGTCTGGTTTGGCCAGACCTCTCCCGATGTCACGGAGCGGCTGGCGGGCGGCAACCGCCTTGACGAAGGGTCCCCCTGACCCGTAGTTTCCGTTTGTTGAGGCCACAGGGCCCGACGGCCTCGCCCCCATCGTCTAGAGGCCTAGGACACCTCCCTTTCACGGAGGCGACAGGGGTTCGAATCCCCTTGGGGGTATGCGAAACGGTGGAAAACCACCGCAAATCGATTGGGCTTGTGATCCTGCCTGCCCATCGTGATGGCCAACCAATCGCGGGGGGCCGTTATCGCGATGGGCTGCCCATCGTGTTTAAGCAGGATTGGCCCTGCGCATGGCCTCCTTTTGGACGCCGCGTAGGTTGCTGCCCAGGTCCTGCTGAAGCCTTTGCTCGATCAGCCCGATCGGCATGCCGGCTTTTCCCTGCACGGTGAGTTCGTAGAGAAGCCAGCTGCTGCTGGCATCGCTGCCCATGCACCAGACCCCTTCGAAACAGCGGAAATCGCCTTCCAGCATCCGGAAGCTGAGGCGCCCCTGCTCCCTGTGTTCGGTGAGTTCCAGCTGCACCCGGGCCGAGAAGCTCAGACCACAAAATTGCTGACGGCCCACCTGCTCGAGGCCCACCCGGTTGCCCTGGCGCCAGAGAAGGCGGGAACTGGCCAGGTTGGGAATGAAGCGGGAGAGGTTCTCGTAATCGGTGAGCACTGACCAGAGGAACTGGGGCTCCAGGTTGAGGCGCAGCTGAACGGCCAGCCGCCGGATCCCTTGTGGAAGCCGCTCCATGTCCTGTTGGATCGTGTCCAGCCCACAGATCAGCGGGGTGGAACGGGTCTCAACCGAGTGACCCGGGGGGGAAGGAGTAGAGGTTGCCGGGAGCTGCGCCAATGGGAGAGGGCAGATGCGAGAGCTTGACCGCCGGCCAACCTAGCGGCAGTTGCTGATCGATTGCTTGCTTGAGGGCGATGTCTATGATCGGGAAGGTTTGGGGACTATCAAGGCATGCGCGTTTCCACAGACAGAGCTAGCGGATCCGACGGTCGTCAGTTCACGGTTGTGGTTGAAAGCTACGGGGTCGGCAAGCAACGCCAAGCTGAGCGCTGCTTCACCGTGTCCTACGAGCGGCTTCAATCGCTGATGCAATCGATCGCACGCAACGGGGGCCGCATTCGGGTGGTGAGCAGCGACATGCTGGCCGCCGCCCCCGAAGCATCCTCCCCTTCAGAGGCCGAAGTGCCCGCGCAGGCGCCTCCCACCGAAGCCAGCCCCAACTCTTCTGAGGCGCAATCCGCCCCAACCACCGCCAAGCCCGCCCCAGCCCCCGTGAGCCACGCCGACGTCCCCGTCAATCTCTACAAGCCCAAGGCCCCTTTCGTTGGCACCGTGCTTGACAACTACAGCCTGGTGGCTGAAGGCGCGATCGGCCGGGTGAACCACATCACCTTCGATCTCGCCGGCGGTGATCCCGCGCTCCACTACGTCGAGGGCCAGAGCATTGGCATCATCCCCGATGGCAGCGATGCCAACGGCAAGCCCAACAAACTACGTCTGTACTCAATCGCCAGCACTCGTCACGGCGACGATCTGGCCGACCACACCGTTTCCCTCTGCGTACGGCAGCTGGAGTACGAGAAGGATGGCGAAACCATCTACGGGGTGTGCTCAACCTTCCTGTGCGACATCAAACCAGGAGCCAAGGTGAACATCACCGGCCCTGTTGGCAAGGAGATGCTTCTTCCCGACGATGAGGAGGCCAACGTGATCATGCTGGCCACCGGCACCGGCATTGCCCCGATGCGCACCTATCTGCGCCGCATGTTCGAAGCGAACGAGCGGGAGGCGAACGGCTGGCACTTCCGAGGCAAGGCCTGGCTGTTTATGGGTGCACCCAAGACGGCCAACCTCCTTTATGACGACGACTTCAACCGCTACGAAGCGGAATATCCCGATAACTTCCGCTACACCAAGGCGATCAGCCGCGAGCAGCAGAACACCAAGGGTGGCCGCATGTACATCCAGGATCGGGTGCTCGAACACGCCGATGAGATTTTCACGATGATCGAGGACCCCAAGACCCACGTCTACATGTGTGGCCTCCGGGGCATGGAGCCCGGTATCGACGAGGCGATGAGCGCCGCCGCCGCCGCCAAGGGTCTCGATTGGAGCGAACTGCGGCCCCAGCTCAAGAAGGCCGAGCGCTGGCACGTGGAAACCTACTGAAGCCCCATTTCCCCTGAGATCCGGCCCGCCTACGGCGGGCTTTTTCGTGGGTCCGGTTCACCGATGGGCAGAAAAACTGAGTCGGCCTGATCCGCGAACGCTCACACAGCCTGCACCGACGGCGGCGGATGCGGCGATGACGGGCCGAAGCGATTAAACCAGGGAGAACCGGTCGATTTCGACACCATGACCACCCTCCTCACCAACCCCCTGCGGGTGGGGCTGCGGCAGGAGCGGGTGATCTCGCCGCAGTGCATCGTGATCTTCGGGGCCAGCGGTGACCTCACCCATCGCAAACTCGTGCCGGCCCTGTTCGAGCTGTTTCGCCAGCGGCGCCTGCCCAGCGAATTCGCCGTGCTGGGCTGTGCCCGGCGCCCCTGGAGCGACGACGAGTTCCGCGCCAAGATGGCTGAGGCCATGGCCGACACGATTGCCGAGCACCTCAGCGCCTGGGAGCAGTTCGCCCAGGGGATGTTCTACGAGCCGGTGGATCTCCAGCAGAGCGAGCACCTGGTACGGCTCGGCACAAGGCTGGAAACGATCGACCGGCTCCGCGCCACCCGCGGCAACCGCACCTTCTACCTCTCGGTGTCGCCGGAGTTTTACGGCAGCGGCTGCCGGGCCCTGGCCGCGGCCGGGTTGCTGGCCGATGCCGAGCGCAGCCGGGTGGTGATCGAAAAACCCTTCGGCCGTGATTACGGCAGCGCCCAGGCCCTCAACAAGGTGGTGCAGGCCTGCGCCAAGGAGAGCCAGGTCTTCCGGATCGACCACTACCTCGGCAAGGAAACGGTCCAGAACATTCTGGTGATGCGCTTCGCCAACACCATCTTCGAGCCGATCTGGAACCGCAACTACATCGCCAACGTGCAGATCACCGCCGCCGAAACCGTGGGGGTGGAGGAGCGGGCCGGCTACTACGAAAGCTCCGGCGCCCTGCGGGACATGGTGCAGAACCACCTCACCCAGATCCTGGCCCTCACCACCATGGAGCCGCCGGGCCGCTTCGATGCCGAGGCGATCCGCAACGAGAAGGCCAAGGTGCTCCAGGCCGCCCGCCTGGCCAACGAACAGGAACCCTGGCAGTGCTGCGTACGGGGTCAGTACTCCGCGGGGGGAACCTCCGCCCGGCCTCTGAGCGGTTATCGCGACGAGCCCGGCGTGAATCCCAACAGCACCACCGAAACCTATGTGGCGATGAAGCTGTTCATCGACAACTGGCGCTGGCAGGGGGTGCCCTTCTATCTGCGCACCGGCAAGCGGCTGCCGAAGCGGCTTTCGGAGGTGGTGCTCACCTTCCGCGAAGCACCGGTGCACCTCTTCGACGCCGCCGGTGGCGCTCCCACACCCAACCAATTGATCCTGCGCATCCAGCCCAATGAGGGCGCCGAGTTCAAGTTTGAGGTGAAGGCCCCCGGTTCGGGGATGCGCAGCCGCCCCGTGGACATGGGCTTCTCCTACGACGACTCCTTCGGGGAACCCTCCGATGAGGGCTACGTGCGCCTGCTCGCCGACGCCATGCTGGGGGATCCCACCCTTTACACCCGCAGTGATGAGGTGGAGGCCGCCTGGCGCCTCTATACCCCCCTGCTCGAACTGATCGAGGAGGCCCCCTGGCAGCTTCCGGTGCACCCCTACGAGGCCCGCACCTGGGGGCCCGCCGCCGCCGACAACCTGCTGGCCGATGACGGCCTGATCTGGCGCCGGCCCTGAGCCCCTGCCGATCACCCGGAGCGCTCCTGGGTGATCCCTGCGCCCGCAAGCCACCGAATCCCCCTTCCTCTCCGCCTCCCCTCCGCCATGGCCGCCCAGCTGACCCTTCAGGCCCCCCTGGATGTCCCCCCGGCAGAGGTCACGCCCTACCTGGATCGCCTCTGGAATGGGGTACTCGAGGGGGCCAGCGGCGCTGCCACCTTCACCCTGCTGGTATGGGAACCCTCCTGGCTGGAGCAGCAGATGGTTCGGGTCGGACTGATCGAAGGCCCGATCCGCGGCTTCGACCGCAGCAACCTGATGCGGGCCGCCCGACAGGCGGTCAACGACTGCGGCCTGCCCCTGAGCACCGCTCCGATGGATCCCCGCCTGGCCTGGGCCCTGGGCCAGAAGCCTGGCCACCAGAGCTCCGCCGATCTGCGGGGCCAGGTGGTGGAGAGCGCGATCAGTGCCCATATGCCCCGGCGGCTGATCACCCTGGCCCCTACCCTCGATGCCGGAAAGCCCCTGGAAACGATGGTGGCGGCCTACTGCCCCCTGCCGGAGGAGGGCGGCACCGGGGCGGCCTGCGGCGACGTGGTGGTGCTGCGCGGCGGCATGGGGGCCATCCAGCAAAACCTTGAACTCATCCTGCCCCTGGTGGGTCATGACCTCCCCTGTTGGGTGTGGTGGAACAGCAGCCTCGATGAACCCCTGGACATGCTGGAAGCCTTGGCGCCGCTGCCGAGGCGCCTGGTGATCGACACCTCCCTCGGCAGCCCCCGCCGCTGTCTCGATGTGCTGGTGGCCCGCATCGAGGCGGGCCAGGCGGTGAACGACCTCAACTGGCTGAGGCTGCGCAGCTGGAGGGAATCGCTGGCCATGGTGTTCGATCCCCCTTCGCGGCGGGATGCCCTCGCCCACGTGGTGCAGCTCGACATCGACGTGGAAGGCGATCACCCTGTGAAGGGCCTGCTGCTGGCGGCCTGGATCGCCGACCGGCTCGGCTGGCACCTGATCGAAAGCCGGAAAATCCCCGGCGATCCCGGTTCATCGGCGGAAAGTGGCGGAATCGCCGCCGAATTCGAGCGCACTGATGGGGTGAACGTGCGCTTCCGGCTGATGCCTGTGCCGATGGGGATGCCCAAGGCCCACCCCGGGGCGATCGTGGGTCTGCGCCTGATCTGTGAACCCACCGGCCGGCCCCAGTTGTGCGTGATCCTCTGCTCCGAATCGGGGGGGTGCATGCGGCTCGAATCCGGCGGCATGGCGGCCTTGGAGCTGGCCGAGGAGTTGGTGCCCCTCCCCGAGGAGAATGAAGAGATGGAGATGGGGCGCCTGCTCTCCGGTGGCCACAACTCCACCAACCCCCTATTGGCCTCCGCCGCCCCCCTAGCGGCCCGCCTGCTGCCGGATTGAAACCCGAGCGGGGGCCTCGGTCCATTCCCCCCCACAGGGGGCCGGTGGACTGGCAAGCTGCCTGCGGCCCCTTCCCCGGCGGCGTTTGCCCATGGCCTGCCTAATCGCCGCGCCCTGCAGCGGCAGCGGCAAGACGCTGCTCAGCCTCTGCCTGGCCGCCGTGGCCCGCCAGCGAGGGGAAAGCCTCCAGCCCTTCAAGGTGGGGCCCGATTACCTCGACCCCCAATTGCTCGCCGCCGTGGCCGGCCGGGAGTGCCGCAACCTCGATCCAATCCTCTGCGGTGAGCCCTGGGTGCAGAGCAGTTTCCGTTGGCATGGCAGCCGGGCGGAGCGTGTGCTGGTGGAGGGGGTGATGGGGCTCTTCGATGGACGGGGGCCCAGCTCCGAGGGAAGTTCGGCGGCCGTGGCTGTCCTGCTGGATATCCCCGTGGTGCTGGTGGTGGAAGCCTCCCGGCAGGCCGGCTCCCTAGCCGCCTTGGTGCGCGGTTTCCGGGACCACGGACCGCCCCAAGTGCGCCTGGCCGGGGTCGTGCTCAACCGGGTGGGCAGCGAACGGCACCGGGCCCTGCTGCAGGAGGCCCTGGCCAGCATCGAGGTCCCCCTGCTGGGGGTGCTGCCGAACCACCCCTCCCTGGAGCTCCCCTCCCGCCACCTTGGACTCCTGCCGCCCCAGGAGCTGGATGACCTGGGGGAGCGGCAACCGGCCTGGGTGGAGCTGGCACGGCGCCACCTGGATCTCGAAACGCTCTGGCCACTGCTGTCCCCTGTGGCCGCCGATCCCAGGCTCTCCGATCCGATCGAGGCCCTGGTGGGCCCGCCTCCCCAGCGGCCAGCCCTGCCGGTGGCGATCGCCGCCGACGCCGCCTTCCACTTCCGCTATCCGGAAACCACCGAACTGCTCCAAGCGGTGGGACTCGAACCGGTGAACTGGAGTCCCCTGGCGGATCAGCCGCTACCCGCCGATACCCGGGCGATCGTGCTGCCGGGTGGCTACCCGGAACTCCATGCCGAGCGGCTGGAGAGCTGCCGGCGCAGCCTGGGGGAACTGGCGGGGGCAGCGGCGCGGGGAGTGCCGATCGTGGCGGAATGCGGCGGGCTGCTGGTGCTAGGCGACACCCTTGAAGATGGCGCTGGCCAGCCCCGCTCGATGGCCGGCGTGCTGCCGTTCCAGGCCCGCCGGGGTGAGCTCAGCCTCGGCTATCGCCAAGCCCAGGCCGAGGCGGATGGCCTGCTGGTGCGCCGGGGGGAGATCTATCAGGGACACGAATTCCACCGCTGGCAGCTCGCCATCGAACCCGGGCCAGCAGGGCCCGCTCTGACGGTGGAGGCGCCCCTGTGGAGACTGGCTGGATGGGGAGCGGCCAGCCGACCCGAGGGATGGACCGGCTGTGACCTGCATGCCAGCTGGCTGCATCTCCACTGGGGGGGATCTCCCCAACTGGTGAAGCGCCTGGCGGCCCGGGTCGAGGCAACAGCGAATCAGGAGGGGAGATCCCTCGCCTCATTGGCTGTGGGACCAAGGAGTTCCTCTGGGGACGGGGAAGCCTCAGTGAAACCGCTGGAGGATGGGGCAACGGATGGGGTCGGCGAACGGGAGGGCCGGCCGCGGTCCCCGAACTCGACCTCCAGCACCCGATCGAGATAGGACTGGTCGTGGATTACATGGCGCCGACGACCGATCGGGCTGAACATCCCCAGGACATCCTTGAAACTGATCTGGCACCAGCTGCGGAACCTCGAACCCGGCCGCAGCGCCATCAGCAGGAGCAGCAGCAAAGGGATCAGAGCCAGGGCCACGGCTGGGTGAGGCAGGGCCCGGTGATCGGCCTGGAAATGGACTGGCAGGGGGCGGGCGGTGGTGGTCCCGCTGGTCGACGACGCTGTCGCAACCTGAAGGGATTGAACAGCCAGTCCGGGACTCTGTTGGCCGCTGGCCAGCGCCAAAGTATTGGAGAGAACGCCTAGGAGAACCACAAAGAACCCCCAACCAGGTACGTATAGCCAATATGCAACATTTATAGGGGCTTTAGGCGAATGTGCAAAACATTCATGAACAAAGTCCATAATAACCAATCACCGCTAGTGAACCTCCAGGTCGAGAGGGGAGTGGTGAAGAGTTTTACACCGCCTACCATCCAGCCCGCCGCCCTTGGGCCTCGGCCTTGGCGGCTCCCAGTGGCAGATCGGCCCGATCCGTGCCAGCGTAAAATGGGCCCTTCAGCAGGTCCACGCTTCTCCACAGCTCCCAGCGCCATGGACAGCCGCGAACACTCCAGACGCTTGGCCGACCCTGGGGTCGGCTGGATGGCCGGCGATTCTCTGGCGTCGGCCCGGCGGCTGCGGGCCCAGCGCGCTGCCGCCGGGGAACGGCGTTTTCTCCAGCCCAGTCAACCCCGCAACGGCAGCCCCGCCGAGCGTTGGCGCCTGCTGGTGCGGGGCCGGGTGCAGGGGGTTGGCTATCGCGCCGGCTGCAGTCGGCGGGCCAGCGAACTGGGTCTGAGCGGCTGGGTGCGCAACCTCCCCGATGGCTCCGTGGAAGTGGAGGCGGAGGGCCCCCCACAGCGCCTTGCCGAACTGGTGCTCTGGTGCGAAAAAGGGCCGCTGCGGGCCCAGGTCACAGGACTGGGCACCACCCGAGTAGCCGCCACCGGCGATGACTGGTTCGAGATCCGCGGCTGAAACGCGCCCCAAGGACGCGACACTCCTGAACGATTCGACCTCATGCACACCCCGGTCTGCCACCGGCTGCCGGACTGAAGTCGAGCACACTGTCTTTTCTGTAGCGATTTGGTTCTGAACCTCCTCCCTCTGGCCGGTGAGCTCGCGGGCTTCGGCCTCGCGATCGGCTTCAGCCCGCTTCACATCGTCCTGGTGCTGTTGCTCCTGATCGGCGCGGACCCCCTCCGGCGGGGCGGCTGGTTCGTGGCCGCCTGGCTGGCCACCTCAGCCCTGGTGCTGGTCCTCATGCTCAGTCTGGGCCATGGCCTGCTCCTCACGATGGAGAAAGGCAGCAACCACCGAACGGGCCTGGATCTGCTGGGTGCCGGGGCCCTGCTCGCAGTTGGCCTCAGGGAACTGCTCAGTGCCGGAGAGGAAGGGGGTTCGCCGGCCTGGAGCCAACGGCTGGATCGCTTCTGCACCCTGCCCCTGATCTCCCTGATTGGCCTGAGCACCGTGGTTCAGGTGGTGAGTCCGGACGACCTCTTCCTCTATGCCAAGGCCAGCGGCACGCTGCTGGCCAGCGGGCTGGGCCGGGGCTCCGAGTGGCTCCTGGCTGGTCTGTTCACCTTCAGCACATCCCTGCTGTTGCTGCTTCCCCTGCTGGCCTTGTGGCTGCTCGGCCGGGAGAGGGTGGTACCAGCCCTGCAGCGGGCCAAGACCTGGCTGCTCCACAACGCCGACCCCCTGGTGGGAGTGATGAGCCTGAGCCTGGCCGCCTACCTGGGTTGGCAGGGAATCGAAGGCCTGCGGCTCGGATAATCGCGGCTCGCTTCATCGC
>Ga0209401_1002461_pt1 | contig 11979 bp, 27 predicted proteins | sample M_140807_MF_Meta_FD_187318 | JGI IMG/M metagenome (GOLD analysis project Ga0209401, IMG submission 187318) | Freshwater microbial communities from Lake Montjoie, Canada to study carbon cycling - M_140807_MF_MetaG (SPAdes) (version 2) | ecosystem: Environmental > Aquatic > Freshwater > Lake...
CCCGGCCACATTGAGTGAACAAACTTCAAGAAGTCCGCCTGCGCCTCTTCCCTGGCTAAAGATGCCCGGTACTCATCAAGCTCGTCAAAGAAAGCCTCCTGCTCATTAACAGGCAGAAGCTCTATCGCACGACTGATAGCGTCAATATTCATATGTTTCGCATTGATAAATAACTAGGCCGAACACTGCGGGCGCTCTTACTCACCCGCTTACAGATCCCAAGATCACAAAGCTTCTTAACCACCCTATGAACATTACCCCGACCCTTATCCCCAGTCTGGTACATGATGTCATCTATAGACGGCCCATACCCAAAGTTCTTCCAGTACTCATCTATAACTAAAAAAACCGTCCGCTGCTTCTCCGTCATAAGGTACTCCTTCTTCTTTACCACATAAGGTTCTTTAGGATATAACAACTCTAACTCCTGTTAATGTTAACTTTACCAGCTGTTAATGTTCATTCATCTTTAACACTTGTTAATGTTCGGGAACTTTAGGCCAGTAGATGATCGGCGTCTCAGGTCCCATTGGCTTACCTTCAATAGCAAAAGAAATGAACTCGCGCGCCTCTTCTTCGGTCATCTTCTTACGCATAAGAACTCTCACCATCCTATACCCGTCATATACAGCCTTCTCAACAAAAGCCATCCCCGCCCTAGTAGGAGTCCACACATCAGCAGAACCCATAAGAGCATAGTCAAACCCATCTAACTTTAACATCTGTTAATGTTCCTTTAACTCTAACAAAAATATATACCCCCCACCCTTTTCCGTACAGAAACAAAGGGGGGCCTATTCGTCAAAATCATCCACTATCTCTGGTTCTGTTAATGTTGTAGGGGGGCTACGTTCTTGCTCGGATCGTTTGAGTTCTTCTGATGATCGTTTGAGTGGAATAGTATGTGTAGGGTCAGCAGGCCCCAGCGGGCCCGAATGCGGGGGTGCCCCTCCGGTGGGGTCTGTGCCAGCGCCATCAGAAACCACGGCATCGGCTTTCCCTGTGCGTATCTCTGCCAGCAAGTCTAGTGCGTCATCGGCCTTCACATCTGCATCTACTGTGATTGTCTGCAGCCGTGAGAGTAATCGCGTCCTGATATCCTCGCTGCGGTTAACTGTGGTGACCTCCTTGCGCTCAACCCACGCGCCTACGTCATAGAGAGAACCCAAGAGTTTCAAGCATTGAACCCTGCTAGCTGGTGGGAAGTTATCGTCTAGTGAGTGCTGGACTAGCTGCTGAACTAGGAGTGCCTTCAATTGTGCAGGGTTTCGGTGTTTCTCCGCCTCTATTGCTAGCTTGTACGCCTCGACCTCTTGTTGAATCCTTGCGTCTGCAGCCAGTTTGTACGGCGCGCATACGATAGTGCTCTGTGCAGCGTCTACCTTGTACGCATCCCTATATGCCTGTGCTTTGGTCTTTCCCATTGCCACGGCCTTAGCGAAGTCTCTTTGCTTTGTTGTTAGCTTGGGTTGTTTCCCTGTTCCGCTACTTAGTAACGTCTCCATAGGGATAGTGTCCAACCCTTGGCGTATCTGCGCCCGAGTGAGTTTTTGAGTCGTCTGTTTAGCCATTGTTGTTACTGCCTGAGTCTATTGTGACTAGCCGGTATGAATTGAGAACGCGCCGAATATACCACGACCTCGAAGTCTGTGCCGCAGCCTGGACAACCAATACCGCCCGAAAATATTTTTCACTGGCTTGCCAACTTTAACAAAAAGTGTGTTGTAATATCAGACATGGCTTCATCCGAAGTCATGTGTACCACCATCAAAGGAGTCTTTATGTATACCGCGCAAGTCAATTCGTTTGGCAACATCATCGTCTGCAAGGGTGACGTTGTCCGCAACTCTTACCGCATCATTCACGTTGGCACATACGCTGAATGCTTGGCTATCAAAACAGGGGGAAACGTATGAAATCCTACGGCATGAACTGGATAGTGACCGCGCGAGACGTTGACGGCACGAGCAAACGCAAGTACACAACCGCAGACAAAGCGCGGGAACGATTCGAAGAGATGTTTGGCTACCCCATTGCAAATGCCGTTTGGGATATGTTGCCTGAGATGGACGATTACCCTGAGTGGACGAGCCTTCCCTACATCAAGGGAGTATCAGACTATGGTTGTGTTGTCTCTATCGAATGGGAAAACACTAGCCACGCCGACATACCCGAAGAACAACTGACGAGCCTTTAGTAGGCGAAACCGGCCTCGCGCCGGTCTTGTTCAACATTATCAGGAGTTAAAGATGCTTACCGACCACAAAAACGACCTTTTTGCTACCCACGAAACCATGCCCTCCGCCCTGCGTTACGTTAACGACCTATGCGCTGCCGCTGCCAGTAGCGCAGATTCCATCGCTATCCGTACCGCAGCCGCCGTCATCCTCAACACCGCCATCGAACTGCACCGCGCAGAAAAGAAGGTGCTGGTGGACAAGATAAACGAAATGTCCGCCCGCGCGAACCCAGTTACCGCCCTGATGTCGCTGGTGCGTGAGCAAGTGCGCGAAGCAATCGCTGAGCAAGATGTGGGCGAACTGATTGAGAACTGGATGGCAGACAACCTAGATGACAAGATACAAGATTGGAACAACGAAAACGTGGACATTGAAAATGCCGTGGAGGAGTACATGAGCAAGCAATCAATCATGGACGACCTGATTTCAGAAAAAATAGGCAGCTTTTTCAGCAATAACACATTCAGCATCGAACCCAACTAATGCAGTCCGCAAGCCCTGCGAGTCAGGGTTTGCTGGCCAACATTGGCCTCTACAAAGGAGTTTCTATGATTGATAAGACCCTGATTGCCTACGACATAGCCTGTGCCGTACTGGCAACCCTGTTTATTTACCTCGGCCTGACCAATGACGGCCTACTGTACAAACTTGCCCTGCTTTGGGGTGGTGTGCTGGCTGGCTACGTCATCACAACCTACCTCAACTGGGAGGCCGTATGAACGAAGACAGACCAAGCCCCAACTACAAATCAGCCAGCGAGTGCGCCATTGATGAGCAAGCCCGCGAGTATGAGGAGTACGAAGAGTATGACGACTATGACTTTGATGACGAAGGAGAAACGACATGAGAACGCTATTCGTTGAGAAATCGGGAAACCGCAAGGTAGGCCCGATTCCTGTAACGTATCGGGAGCGCAAGTCTTGCCCTCCGTCCTGTACTTGGTATCGCAAAGGATGCTATGGGGACGATTTCCATACCTCCCTTGCTTGGAACAGAGCAGACCGCAGCGGCCTGACCACACCGCAGTTAGCCGCCAAAATAGCCGCGCTGCCGGACGACCAACTGTGGCGCGGTGAAGTGGTGGGGGACATTGTGGGCAAGGGTGAGCGAGTGGATGCCTACGAACTGGGGCTAATTGTTCGCGCCAACTTTGGACGCCGCGGGTTTACCTATACGCACAAGAAGTCAGCGCAAGCAATCAGGTGGATACGCCACGCTAACGCATGGGGTTTCACCATTAACCTGTCCGCCGATGATGCTGGAGAAGCAGACCGCCTAGCCGAACTCAAAGCCGGCCCTGTGGTGTGCATTGTGCCTGTGGATACGCCCGAGCATTCCTACACACCGGCTGGAAGGCCAATTGTGGTTTGCCCAGCGCAGACCCGCGACCTTACCTGTGCCGTGTGCCAACTGTGCCAAAACGTGAACCGCAAGAGCATAGTAGGGTTTCGCGCCCACGGCACCAAAACCAACCTAGTCAACCAACGCGCAAGCCGCGTAATACCAATTGCGAGGATTCAATGAAATACCTAGTACGACAATTTTTTGTAGTGGAAGTGGAAGTGGAGGCAGACGATGCCAACCACGCGATGGAACTGGCTGGGTGCCACGATACCGAATACAACCTGACCGCCCAGTACACGGAACAAGCCGGTGGCCCAGAAGTGGGACGCGCCTTTATTGATGACGAAGTTTTACCCTTGGAGGATTTATGAACCGATGCGACCATACCCGAGCCGATAGCTGGTGGGAACATGACGGACGAGGCATTCCCCTTGCCCGAGTGTGTGCCAAATGCCAAGAAGCCGTCCTGTCCAAGTACGACCCGAAGATTTTCGAGTACTACTCACAAGCCGATGTTGACGAACAAATAGAGGACGACCAATGGTAATCACAGAACCGAACCAAATACTGCATTTTCGGATGCTGACCCTACGCGCTGGCCTGAGGCTGGAAGTCAAGGGACTAAAGCGCAGCGGACGCAGTTTCTACTCAATCATTAAAAAGGAGTTTGACCTCAAGGGAAGCCGCGAAAGCGTGCTGGAACAGTTTGATTCGCTAATCAAGCAGTAACCCCTCTAAGCCCTGCCGCGCAGGGTTTAGGGGACGCTATTGTCCGAACTACTAGGAGAAAGTTATGCCCAACTGGTGCGCCAATTCCTGCCGTATGACGGCCCCACAAGACAACCCCATGATGGGGAAGATACTGGACGAACTGAAAAAAGGCCATCATGCAAAGTGGTTTCAAGCCGTCAAGCCGGTGCCGCAGCCGCTGATGGATGCCGTCGCTAATCATGGTGAATTGTCAGACGAACAAAAGAAGCTGGTGGAGGAGTTTGGGTATCGAAGCTGGTACGACTACTGCGTCGCAGAGTGGGGAACCAAGTGGGAAGCAGACATTCAACGATACGAGCAGGATGGCGACTCTATCATTGTTTACTTTGATACGGCATGGTCGCCGCCCGATGGCATATTCAAGGCAATGGAAGATGCTGGCATCGAAGTGGAAGCCGCCTACTGCGAGCAGGGAGTAGGATTTATCGGCTACCGCAAAGACGGCGAGGACTATGTGTGCGATATGCCTGAGTACGAAGATGACGAGGACGGCAGCACCTCCCAAGACTACTACGACGCAATCGACAAGATTTGGGAAGATGCTGGCATCACCCACGCACCCGCCAGCATGGGAGGCTAACCATGAACCTAGATTACAACGTATTCGCAGCCGCCTACCGAAAGAACGTCGGCAGCGCATCACCCACGACAGTATCCCAATTTATCGGACGGATGAAGGACGATATGGAGGGAGAGGTAGACCACGAAGAACTTTATGACGAGTTTGGTGAAGACTATACGTCCATCATGGATGCTATGGGGATGTGGGAGGACGGCGCAGCCTACGCACTCAAACTTATGAAGGAGCAGAAATAATGTACCGCGTTTACAACCACAACCACACCTTTTTAGGGGAATTCAAGACCCAAAAGGAGGCCAACGAAGAGGCTATGACCTATATGCGCGAGACCGGCAATCCTGCCTATGTAATGAAGGAGAAAGCATGACACTCGAAGATGGTGACTACGAACTGGTGGACGGCGCAGCATGGCTTGCCGTCAGAGGCTTTGCGGTGCGTATCTTTAGCAGAGAGAACGGCATTGATATACACATATACAAGAACGGAGCCGAGGACGAAGGCCCGATTTCCAGCACTTTTGCCGCAGACTCTGAACTGGAGGGAATCTAAAAGAACGGACGGAGGGATTCGGCAGCGGCCATGCTGCCTACCCTCTGTTCATAGTCGTTGAAGTCTTCCCCAGCCTCGCCTAGCCAGTAGCGTGAGGCTATTTTTTTGGCAGTCCCTACGCCCATCGGGTCGTTGTCGGCCACCACTATCGGGTTGTCCAGCCCTTTGGCTATCTCCAGCATATTCCCAGCCGAGAAACAAACGTGGATTGTGTACCGCTGCCGCAAGAGTTTCAGCGCCCGACGCACCGATAGGCCCGTAGCCAGCCCCTCGACTAGGACATTCGGCCCTTTGTTGTCTATCACGAGGCTTGCCCCCTTGGTCTGCTGCCCTGACAAAAACCGCTTTGTTCCGTCTATATTGATTAGCTGGAGGCCAACTAAGTTACCAGCCACCCGCATGGGGACAGTTAAAAGCCCCTTCCAAACCTTTGCCGGCTCGATAAATCCCTTGCGGACTAGGTAAGGATGCTGCTCTACTCTAACATTGTTAAAGATGAATGCTGCCTTTTTAGCCGCCTCGGACTGCTGCTTTACCCTATCCTCACGCTGCTTTTGGCGCTTGGCTGCAGCGTTTGGGTCAGGCACGAATGGTTGGTCGGATACATACCTGATGGGAGACTGGTGGACTGCATGGTTCTGTATGAGGCCACTTCTGCCGTCAAATATGTACGCGCCGTTCTTCTTGCGCGGATGGTCCTCTGTCGGCACTCTTACCCACCGGCCCTCGACTACATGGTCAATTATGAGGCCATTTTCTCTAGCAAAGTCTTCAAATGTCATGCTCTAGCCTTTGCCCAAGCGATACTGCGGCTCTTAATCCATTGGAGAGTCTTAAAGCTGGGTGACTTTACACTTTCATTAAGTCCGCGAGGGAATACCCCATACTTTTCTTTGTACTTGTATGCAGCCCAGCCGTCTTTAAAGCCGCGCATACGACTGTAGTACAGAATCTCAGAATAGAAACTTTGATTCTCGGCCACAAAATTCTTCTGGCCCATCTCCAACTCAACCATATGGCCTGGGACGTTTAGCACCTCCTTCATAGGCCGTGTCCAGCCGCACTCACCGCAAACCCTATCCGGCCATATCCAAAGCGCACCGCAGCCACCGCACTTGGAATCCTTTTTCTTCTTCTCGGTAGGTTCTTTCTTGGTTGACTCCGAGCCGTCATGCAACTCTGTAACGCCTTCCTCAAACAAACTGTCCCATTCTTTCCTAAAACGCAGGTAGTTTCCCGAGTGGTCTAGCCATATGCCATGCGTTTTGCCGTCGCAGGGTCGCATGATTCGGCCCATTTGCTGGACGTGGGAGGAAAAAGACTTGGAGAACGGCCTAGCTGACACTCCTATCAGCACATCAGGCACGTCAAAACCTCTAGTAAGGATGTCTGTGGCAATTAGTCCGTGAATTTTCGTGTCAGGGGCGCTGAAATCCTCGATTGTTTCCCTTTTGAAGTCATCATCCTCCTTGTAGGAGATGGAAACAAAGTTGTAGCCGCGCTCGTTGAACTGCCTGACAAGGTCCCTTCCATGCTCTACGCCGGAGGCAAACACCACAGTCTTTTTAGGACCTCCGAACAGTTGATTGGTCTTGTTAACCCACTCGTCAACTATATCGCCGGTAATCTGCATACCGCGTTTGGTTGTCTCATCCTGCGACCATTCGCCGGCCACCTTCTTAACGCCAGTCATGTCGATCTCTTTGGCTATAAAGATCTTGAGTGGGACTAGCCACTTCTCTTCTATCAACTGTCCCGTAGGCTTTGCTCCGACTACATGGGTGTAGGTAGAGCCCAAGCCGTCTGCAAATGGCGTAGCGGTCAGGCCAATGACGCGCATTTCTGGGCGTTCTTTGATGAACTCAGTTATTTTCTGACGCTGCACATGGCACTCATCAACGATCAGGAGGCCAACATCTGGAAAGTCATCCCTGCGCTCCAGGGTTTGTGCGCTGCATACCTGGATTCTTTCGAGGGGACGATACCGCCAATGATCTTGCTGCATCACGCCGTGGTTGATCTTGTACTTAGATAGGCGTGCGCTGGTTTGGTTTACCAACACAATCCTATCTAGCACCATCGCAACCTTGACGCCCTTCTTGGCCTCTTGGGCCATGATGTGCATGGCTACTTCTGTTTTGCCAAAACCTGTTGGGGCATACAACAGTTGGCAGCGGTGCTGGGCAAAACTCTGTTCGAGCTTCTCCACTACATCCGCTTGATGTGGTCTTAATTCAATCATGCTTTCTCCTGCTGGGAAACCGCCCAGCTTCGGTGTTATGCGGCCTTTTCGGCTCTGCGCTTCCAATATGTTATCTGCTTTAGCATCTCAGCGTTCTTGGACATGAACTCATCCCTGCTTTGCGTCATGGATTTAAGTTTAACCTCTAGCTCTCTTACTTGCTCACGCAGCGACTCAATGGTTTCTTTAACCTCGGCTCGCGCCTCTTCCGAAACAGGAAGCGAACGGACCGCCAGCATATCCTTGAGCTTTGTGTTCTCTTCAGATACCGCTGTTATTTCTGTGGCTAACTCTGTGAGCTTATCTTCATCCTCAAATGCAGGCTCAGGATATGCCGCAGGAAGTGCCTTACGGCCAATTTTTGAAGTGTCGCGGCGCTTGCCATCTTTACCAACAGTTGTTTCTTTCTTGAGGCCAATCGCTTTACGGACACGGCCAACAGTCATGTTGCTGACTAGGCAGATCTGAGCAATTTGCGTGTCTGACAAGTCGCCTAGCTCAATGTCTTCAAGCGCAAGCTGGACAACGTAACGGCGCTCTTCTGGTGTCCTAGCTTTGCCGTGCTGTGCGTTAGCCTTGAGAGAAGCTATAAAGGCATCGCGCTTGGTGCCTTCTGTGACGTTTGATTCAATGTCTTTATGCCCTGCACGTTTGTGTGCGTGCCAGCGGTGAAAGCCATCAGAGAGCCAGTAGTGCTTGCCGTCAAAATATAAATCGACTGGCGGGAATGCTTGGCCCTCAAGTATCTCTTCGGTGTAGTGCTGGACCAGGGTTTCGTCTAGCTCTTTGCGGGGTTGTGTTCCACCATCGAGGCGGATCTTAGTCAACAAGATTTTCATTTTTATCCTTAAGTAGTCGGCGCAGTTGCACCATTGCGTCTTTGAGATCACCTTGCATTTGCATGATGGCCTCTTGTTGTGCTTGCATCCTCTTGTAAGAATCAGATGCAAACTTTGCTAGGTTTTCATTGGACCAGGCTGCGAAGTTCGGCGTGTCCATTTTTCTCCTTTCTCGTGGTTGGTTTAGGGCAATTTTGCGGTGGCACTACTACACACCATACAGCAATCCATTGTTTTCGGTGGGCTATCCATCTGTCTATGTACGCATCGGGCATTGTTATTAGCGCACGCCGCATGGGCGGGGGTTCTTTCTCCAATCTCTCAGCTATCTCAGATACCGGCAACCCATCAGGATATTTTTGTAGCAGCATCCTTACGGCATGGTGGTTGGATTTATGCATTGCGCCCCTTGAGCTTGGATTCTGCATAATCAATGCCCAATTCCCACGCTTGTACTTCTGCGGCATTAAATAGCAAGCCATTTTCAAGCACTCGTTTACCATCTTTCTCCGCATCCGTCAGCCCTACCCATTCCCGCCGCACAACCAAAGGCCACAACTGACCAAGCGGTGTGAACAAGGGGTCGTTCTTGTCGGTACTAACGTGGTGGTTAGTGGGGTCGTACCATGCGATGGTCATCCGTTCTTCTCCTTGAGTTTGGCTTCAATTTGGTCAAACAGTTTGCGGGTATACCCCTTGATAGGCGTGTCGCCCCACGGCCCAACGATTTCTTTTATTTCCTCATCCGTCAGGCTTACCCACGGGCGCTTATAAACTTGGATGTCGTCGTCATCGTCTACTTTGCGCTTAGTGTGATGCACAAGGTACATCCCTTCCTCGTCCAGCGCCGCTGCCTTTTTGCTTTGATAGCCTGTCATCATTTCCCCCAAAATGCAAAAGCAATCATTGTTAAACCACCTACTACAAACACCACAGCAATCAAGCCCTTAACGCTGGCAGCAAGGTCGTCTATTAAGTCAGGCTCAAGCCCATTGCTTCGGTTGATGTACGCCTTGTTGGTTTCCTCGGCGCGTTGCTTGCGTATAGGGCAGTCACGCCCTTGTGTGCAGTTACCAAAATCGTTGCAGCATTGAGTCATTTGTTTCTCTCCTTGAGTATTGCGTCTGCCATCTTGTATGCTTCTCTTGCAATTTCATCGTCGGGCGGTGCGTATTTGCCTGATGTCGCCGCATAAGAAAGTAAGCCTTGCATAGCCAGCCCCGCGAAGTAATCACGCATGGTCATGTCCCTTGCAAAGCCGCCTGTCTTTACCATCCAGTCGGTGTAGTCTTTTGCGCTTTCAATGTTGTCTTTCATTTGTATTCCTCCAGTCGTGCGTTAAGGCGGGCAATGCGGGTAGTGTTGTAATCCACGATTGACTGGGCGTACTCCACCGCAGTCTCGGCGTTTAACTTCTCAAGGTGCGCGTCCGCTAGTTCAGCGGCAATCATCTCAAGGGGTGTGGGTTTCTTGAAGGGCTCCTTCATCAACTCCATAAATCGTACTTTTCTCATTTCTTTGCTCCTTTTGTGCGTGCGTAGTAGGCTCTTGCGTAGGCGTTCTTCCTCTCACGAGCAGCCTGGGCATTCTTTTCCTGCTTTATCATAGCCACCTTCTTGGCGTACCAATCACGTTTGTACTGGCGCCTCTTTATGCGCTCTTCATCTACTTTATCTTTGGTAAAGACGGGCTCATCCACATTAAATGCCTTGTGTTCCACCGCCTGTATAAAAAGCTTACTCTCTACCTGCCTCATCTTGTCCTCAAGCTGCTTAATCCGTCGGCTGTTCTCAAAGTTAAAGTCCCTCAAGTCTTTTACCCATTGCTCTAGTTCAGCTACTCTCTTAAAAATATTCCAATTCATTTGCTTTCTCCTAAGTTGCTAAGTTGTTCCAATGTTTCTTTTATCTCATTACCCCCTATCAATAGCGCACACATCTCCTGTAGCACAGTACGTTTGTCAGTCATAAACATGTACTCAGGATCAGGGCACACTAAAACCTTGTTTAACTTCTCTATGTTGGCTTCGCATCGCTCGTGATGCCTTTTTACAAGTGGCTTACAGATGTAGGAAACATCTTTTGGGTCCATGCCGTGCATTTTGCCTATTGCTGTGTAGGTCATTCCACTCAGCCAAAGGTTAGCCAGGCTGTCATGAAAAGCCTTGGTTTCAGCACGCTGCTGAGCCCATGTTTTTTCCCATTCTTCCTCGGGATATATCTCTACCTCGTACATCCCATCAACCCAACGGCCTTTGCCAAGATTTGTCATAACTTTCCCAAAGTTAAAGTCGTAAACATCATACCACATGAATTCCTAGCATGTCAACTGTTGTATCACCACAGCTAAGCCCTCTTACCCGTTGACCCTCCCTCCCCCGGCTGTTGGGTGTTGGATTGCCAGCGACTCTTTATCAAGGTGCTTTGACCGGTTTTTACGCGATCTATCGGCCAGCCAAGCCGCCCTCCCCTGGAATCCCGATAAAGCCAGTTCTCACCGGCTTGTCGATCATCTCCCAGCGGTCTAGGGTATGTGTCTTTACGACAACCTTGTTTATTCCTTTTGGCTTACGCTACTTCGGAGGTGCGGGTCACACCGAGTTTTTTGTCTTTACTTCCACGCTGGCGATACAACCACTTGCTAACGGATGGAGTCCGGTGGCCGCCGAAAACGAAAAAAGCCGTTACTACTGCACTGGGTCGAACCCTCCAAGAATCCCCGGAGGCCAATGCATGAGTAACGGCTCTAAATCTATTGCGTTCGACAGCAACGATTAACACTATACAGCACTTTTTGCTTTTCGGCAATAAGTACTAAAAAAATTTGTTGGCGGCCTGCACCCATCTCAGGCTTGTCCTAGCGACAGTCGTGCGTGTCATCGAGAATTGCTCAGAAGATTGGACGTTTCTGCTCGACTTAAGACATCACCACGCAATAGCACTCCGACTTGGTTGTCTGATCTCACCAACACGGCTGGAGACTGGTTTGTCAGACGATGTGTCTGCTGGTCACCGGCAGCTTTCCCGATAAGACCAATCCCCATGCGTGTTAGCTTTCAACTCTAACATCTGTTAATGTTAAAAGAACCCCCCAGTTTCCTAGGGGGTAAGGGTCCGAGGACCAAGGAGAAAGCAGCTTTATTCTACATGAATAATTTTTACTTCCCAGCGGTTGTTCTTTTTTTGCCATCCGTGGACCTCTATCTTGATGCCTGACTCTCTCACTATGTCCAGGTTCTCATGCTCTAGGATCTTCTTTAGCCGGTCTGATGTGTGGCCCCAGCTGGTAGTCTGCACGCCGATTACCGCACCCTGGCCCAGGCACAGGATGTCAATGAAGCCGGCAAAGTCATTCTTGCGCTTGGTAAACGAGTTGTACCGCTCGACCACCTCAGCATAGAAGCCGTTGTCCCTC
>Ga0209401_1002464_pt1 | contig 11973 bp, 11 predicted proteins | sample M_140807_MF_Meta_FD_187318 | JGI IMG/M metagenome (GOLD analysis project Ga0209401, IMG submission 187318) | Freshwater microbial communities from Lake Montjoie, Canada to study carbon cycling - M_140807_MF_MetaG (SPAdes) (version 2) | ecosystem: Environmental > Aquatic > Freshwater > Lake...
CGTTCCAGATTCCACGTTCCACGTTCCAGATTCCACGTTCCACGTTCCAGATTCCTCGACAGTAATCGCGGCCAAAAATTGACGCGTACGAAAAAATTGCCTGTATAAGTAAATGGATAGGGTCTTGTCAGAAAAGAGTGTAAAGGAATATGCTCGGATTCTCAAGGCTATAAAGAATGCTGGATTCCACGACGATAATCTAGAATCCCTGAAGGCATACTTTGATAAGCAGGAATACGCCATTCAATCCAGAAAAACCAACGTAAGCGCTTGTATGAATAAGCACAAAAGTAATCCGGAACTTCGTAAGGCTCTGGGTGAATATCTTAAGGCGCTTACAGAACAACACAATAAGCAGAAGGCAGAGCAGAAGAAATCACCTAAAGAAGAGTCAAAACATTTGGATTGGGATAAGGTTCTTGAGAAGGCAGTAACCGCAATAAATGACGAGAAGTATTCATTACAGGAACGCATTCTTATTGGTCTATATACGCAACTAGAGCCTGTACGATGTGATTACACACACATCAAACTTTACGCGGTGGATCCAAAACTCGATAAAGGCACCTATTTCATAATAAACGACGAAAAGAAGGAGGTGGTTATCAATGATTACAAGACGGCAGGGAAGTATGGTGCTATTCGCCAGCCACTTCCAGAGAGGCTCGCGGATATGATTACGATGTGGTTCAAAGACGAATCTGTGATGCTTCCCGTTACAGAATCTACGCTTTCCAAGAGAATAAAAGTGCTCTTCAAAAAAATAACTGGGAAACCTATGACTGTATGTGCTCTACGTCATTCTCGCCTTACACATCTTTACAAAGGATGTCCTAAACCTCTTGAAATTAAACGTATTGCTGCAGCGATGGGACATTCTGTGGAAACTGCCATGTCATATAGATTTGATGGATAATAAAACACACTGTATTAATAGAGATGTCCGGCTATACTATTTTCGCTCCAGAGCAGAGCCCGTCGACAGTGCCCGTGGTTATTGGTAATGCGCTCCCTGCGATTGCTAACTACATCAACAGAGATACGCCATTCTGGCTGAAAGAGGAAAGCCAAATCGCTAATGTAACTGCGGTCATCATTAACAATATTGATGATAGCATTACAAATATTACAAGTTTTAATCCTGATAACTCTTTTGACAACGTCATGGTGGATTTATCCGGTGCAGAAAGTTCAGTGACGATATATACTGTCACTCCACAGGGCCCGCGTCCTTACACTCAATGGAATACCACTTTTTCTGGAGATGTATTCGCTCCCAATCTCTTGAATACGATTACAAACTTTACAACGCTATCTTTTTCTATGGGTTCCTCGCCATATCCGGCTACGCCCGCAACAGGCATTATTGTCGGCGAGGTATTCACAGTGCCGAAGAGCGGCGTATATCTTTTCCAGGCTACGTTAAGTATGAACGTCAATCCCCAACCTGTCGTTGTCGGTCCCTCAGACTTCGTACAGATTGGATTAGTGCAAGCAGGCGCGCCTCCAGTTGTAGGAGGGTCTGTCCCATTAAAACCGTTCGCCATGCCTGGAGATATCACAGGACAGGATTTCGCCGTGAAATCCTCAGACTGCTTTACTCTCGTCCAGGGACAGTCCTACAACTTATTCTTTGCTGCTTACAACTTATCAGGAACCCTAAATCTTGGTGATGCGAATGGTGGCGGACAACTTAAGATTATCCAACTGTGTTAAAATCTTGTCCCCAATAAAATGTCATCTACTCCCGTGGTTGTTCCTAACATCCTGTCTCCGACAGCAAATTATGTTAATAACAATACTGCTTCGTGGGTCCCTGCTACCTCTGGAATCGTAGGAAGCAGTGTTGTCTATGGAAGTGACTCATCTCCGGCTGTCGCTGCGAATGCTACGGCTTCTCCTGTTATCGCCTTAAATATTGGCGGTCCTGGGGTCGGTTCAACTATTCCATTTGGTTCTATTGTATCACTTACTGTTTTATCAAGAAGTGAAAAACTTGGTGGTGTTCCACAGGCAAATGCGTATGTGTATATGACGTGCGATTTTATACCACTAAGCGGAGGTCTTGTGAATACATTAACTACTTTTTCATCAGACGCAAGTTTTGCGATTACTGCTACTGGAGGAAACACTATTGCTATTCAGTCAGGAGCAAGTAATACAAAGAGCCTTCAATATGTAACTGTTCTTACGCAAGTCATTCCGATTACTGCTAGCACGCTCTAAATCTTTGCCCTAATAAATGGCTAGTCAAAACCCTTCCACAGTTCCTGTAAGGATTCCTAGTGCGCTCCCCGCGTTAGCAAACTTTACAAATCAGGATACATCTGTATGGTCTCTTAAAATAAACGGAGGAAGCCCGACTTTTTATGATTCTCTAGCACTTCCTGCTGGAGCCAATTCCAGTGTTCTTCTTGTGGATACATCCGACACAGAAAAGTTCCCAGATGGTTCGGCTTTTTATTACAATGTATCGTACAGCGCCACTGGATTGGCAGCAACGAATGGCCCCGATTCACTCTCCGGTCAGTGCGGAGCGAGTGGCGTATTTTTAATTAATGGTGCCAGCACTACGCTACAAGGCGGAAACGCTGTTAGCAATTTAACATCTGGGCTTACTGTGAATCCTGGTAGAATACAAATCAATAATGGTCCAGGCGGTAGCGGTGTTCTTGCCCTTACGGCATCCGATGCTTCTTTCACAGGTGGAGTATTCTTCATATCTTATTCGCAACTCACGTAAAAATGTCTGCCCTAGTAAAATGGCTAGCCAAAACCCGTCCACAGTTCCTGTATTAGTTCCAAGCGCCATCCCGGCTCTCGCAAACTTTAAAAATCAAGACTCAAGCGTATGGAGCACTAGTGGCGGCCCGGTTGGCGTATCGCAAATCGTTGCCGGCTCAGGTATTGCTGTTGGCCCGACAGGCGGAACAGGTGTTGTTACTGTATCAACTGTTGCGGCATCTCCTTACACCGTTGGTATGATTATGATGTGGAACTCGCTTGTATCTATACCTACTGGCTGGACTGCTTGCGATGGAACAGTTGTCAATGGTTATACAACTCCAAATCTTACAAATCGTTTTGTAATTCAGGCTGGCGGAACAGGCTCGGCTTATCCTTCTGTTGGATTGACAGGCGGAAATGGTTCTGTTACTCTTACGCTTAATATGATACCCGACCACACACATGGTGCAGTTAAACAGGATACGGCTTCTGGTACAGTAACATCAGGAAACTCGTTCTGTGCTTTAGGCGGAGACACTGCTGGAATCAGTAATCCTGGTTATGTCGCTGGAACGCCGGTTCCTACGCTTCCTCCATACTATTCGCTCCTTTACATTATTTACGTTGGTGTCGCACCTTAAACTATCTTATTCTCCATTAATTCCGCTTCCATCTTCATAAGTTCAGGACATTCCTTGGAATCTAAATACTTGATTAAATCCTCCTTATGGTGGATTCCATCAATATGCGCGTGGTCTATCTTAGGGCACTTAGACTCATGTACGACTCGCTTAATATCCTTACAGGTATGGGTTGCTTCAAATAATTTGACTAACTTTCGTACTCGTTGAGGTGCATCTGCGCTTTTTTTTTTGAAATAGCCTCCCCTTTCGGATTGGGAGACTTAGGATTTTCGATAGGCTTTTGTTCTTTGCCGGTATCCTTTTCTTTCTTAGCCATCGCAATCGCCTTCTTGAATGCGTCAGGTTCGCCCTTTGTCATCGCATAATGCTTGGTAACCAGAGCATTCCAAGCCGTCGGGGGACGCTTGGCTTTCTTGGCCGGCGCTGGCTTACTTTCGGTTGCGGGCGGATCGGGCTTGGGTTCCTCGTGGTGCTGTATGTTCTTCATGAATTGCGCGCGTTTACGAGTCGTCTCAGTATGCTTCTCAGGATGCTCTAGGACTTCCTTCATAAACTCCTTGGGGGTCTCGCCGTGCGCCATGGCTTGTTTTGTAAATGCTCCTTTCTTAAGATGTTTCATCGCTAGTTGAATAAACATCTTATCGTCCATCCGTTCTCTAAAGTAATCAGATTATTTATTTAAGGACTCTGCTTTTGTGTCGGGTTCTAGGTCAATCTGTACTTCAGTCTTGTTTCCACAACAGAGACTGCGGCATTTGGAGTGCTTTAATACTTTGTAAATAGCATACGCGATTACGACTACCATCGTTCCTACGCTGGAAATATTGGTAAGCGTTGGAAAGTCCGCCATCCTACCTTAGTAGCCGACTAATGTTAAGCCATTCCAAAACAAGTATAAGTTCTGTCCGTTCTGTGTCAGAGTTCTGTTATGGACTATGGTTGTTCCTGTTGCTCCTGTAATATTGATATCACCAAGGCCCGTACCATTACCGTTATGGACTATCACACAGAATCCAGCATCTGTCGCAGTAAGACCCGTGGTCGTAAAGGGCTGTGTGGTCGTGCCTGTAAGAATGTATGTTCTTCCGCGTACTGAAGCATTCAGCGCGATAGGAGTCGCAGACGTTGCCGTAACTTGGAATTGTGGAATCAGAAGGTCATTACCAAATTGTCTTACAGAAGCCCACACAGGTAAGTTCTCTTCTACGCTGTTCTGTGCGTTACTATAGATGTTCGCAAAGTAATATAATGCTAGAGACGCTGTCGTAGCCTGGTACGGCGTCATCTGTGTAATCGGAGTGGTCGCAGAACTACTGAAGTTATTTCGTATGGATGCGATTAGCAGACCAGCGGAAGTCACATAGACATATCTACTCGTATTGTTGGCTTCCACAGTATTGAGATTTTGAATCGTATTGTTGGAAAGATTCAGATTGGCGTTTGCGCCCAAGGTTAGGATAGCCACAGTGGGCGAGGCGACTCCACGTATTAAACAGTTTGTAAAGTTAGCCAGACCCGCTGCAGTAAAGGCTAGGCTTACTGTTGGTCCTGCTCCTTCAAAATTGGTATTGTTCGCAGCGGAGAAGGTGCCTCCTGTAACTCCTAAGGCTAGAGCAGTAGTGCCTCGCTGGGTCAAGTCGCTGTCCCTAATTTCAAACAATACGCCTCCAGATACACTTACGATGTTCCCTGTGGAACCAGAAGGACAGGACATACTACAGTTATTGATTACCAATTGCGCCAACGCATTACTGGCGATACCGTTCGTTCCTGCTAAGGATATCAAAGGAACACTTATAGCGACCGGTGAAGTGTAGAGGCCGTTCTGTAGATACACTCGGTAGCCTCTCCCAGTCATCGTTACTGCCGTAGTCGCTCCTGTATTCTTCGCAAAGATAGCAATGTTGTTAATCGTAACGCTATTCACTGTATTCACTAACGTTACATCAGTGCCTGTGATTGTTACCGAGCCTCGTATCTGGACCTGCTTGGAATCGTCTGTATCGGTTGACATACCAATAATGCTTACGCTTGGAAGTGTTAGAGAGATAGGAATCACGATGTCTTCAGAGTATGCGCCAGTCGCAACGTAAATCACCATTCCTGGCGGATCCACCGCACCCGTTTTGGCTGGTTTCGTTAGTGCCTCTGCTATAGTGGAAAGCGGGTCTGTGATGGTTCCTCTGGCCCCTGCGCGTCCATTGGTCGCCACATAATACACAAAGGCCGGTTCCGCTACGATGGTCGTAATGGGAGCGTAGGATACTTTGGTCGTCGTGCTGTTGTAGAAGAGCGCGTTAGGCGCAGATTCATTTGCTATGCCGTACAGTTGTAGAGATGAGATATTGGCGGTCTGTAGGACGTTTAGGGTCGTATCAACTGCGACAGTTTGCGTAAACTGCGCTTGGTTGCCCTGTAAGATGCCGCCTATGCTGGTCGTAAGTAATCCTGTATCATAGGTAATCTGTTGGGTGTTCCCTACAGTTGTGCTTACATTGTCTAATCCTATCGTTGTTGTATAGGCTACTTCGTTATTGGATGGGTTGTATCCTACTGTATAGTATCCCAATTTGTCTGGTGGCTGACGTAATGACCGCACATAAAACGCATTAGGATTTGTTCCGATTAAGGGCGTTCCTGACGCATTAAGAACGATTGCGTTGTTCTCTATGAATGTCTCGTTCTGTCCGACAGGTAAACCACCTATGTAGATTGAATTAGAACGTAGGCCGTTATTCGCTGCTCGGAATCCTAGCGCTATTGAATACTCATTTTGTCCCGCATTAGCCGCACTGCCGCCAATCGCTACAGAGCCTGTGGATTGATTAATTCGCCCTGCGTTGAATCCGACCGCTACCGTATTCAGTCCTTGATTTAGTAATCCTGCGTCGTTGCCTATACTAACATTATTGTTTCCGATTACAGATGCTAGAGTCCCAAATCCTAGTGCTACGGTATTGGAATCTACCAGAAAATATGGGGTCGCGATGGTTGAGGCTATGATGCTGTCAGCATTTATTGTACTCACATTCAGTGACGATATAGACGCAGTTTGTAAATTAAGATTAGTAAAAGTTCCAACTGGAGCCGATAATTGTACTGATGCGTTTATTGTTCCAACTCCAGCCAACTGTACGTCACCACCGCTAGAGCCGTACGTTATTAAGTTGCCGCTATTATATGTTGTCAAAAATGAGTTACCATTAGCCGACATATTAAATCGTATAGGTTGGTTTGAACCAACAGATATGAGATTCATAGACTTGTATACGCTTCCACTTTGGTCTGCCTGTACTTGCCATGTTACCTGCTGGTTGTTGCTAGTAGCACTTTGAACGTTTGTAAAAGCATCATTACGGCAATTAATAAGCATACGTCCAGAGAATGTGCCTTCACTTCCCGCATCTCTGAATACGTTGCTAATTTCAATATTTTGGAACAGCAAACGTCTTATCCCATTCATTGGCTCCACTTTGTCGTCTGTATATTCAAACTTCTCCAGTTGCGTCGTTGCTCCAAATAAGTTGCCTGAGCCTATTCGCACATTTCCACCAGAGAGTAAACTAATATCTCCTGCGCCTATCGCTTCTAAAACTCCAGACGCAACGAATAGACCACCGCCCGCTATGGTTACTCCAGCAGGTGCGGTGAGATTCATAAAAGAATAAGCATCCGTACAAGTCAAGTTGATGTCAGGCGCTGTAATATTCATATCGTTTCCTGATGCTCCAACAAAAGTTATATTGAACTCTTGCGTGCCTGTCGTAGCGTTGGCCGTCATGTTTATTCCGCCTAACGACGTTATTTCCATTGGTGTGACTGGTGATACATTTACAATGTTGGTCGTAAGAGCATATTGTTTATTGGCTGAAATAGGAGTCAAAATGGTACCGCCTCCTAAATTGAATTGATTCGTAAGAGACGGAGACATTGTGAAGTTTCCAACATCCGCTATGTTATTACCTGCGGCTTGTATCGTACTGACTGCTGGATACTTCGCCCAATCTGTTATACTACTAATCTGGGACTGCTGGGCGATAGGGGAGCCATTAAACAATAAAGACGTTCCATCAGCACTTGTTGTAAGACTTCCGTTTCCTGTGCTTCCAACAAGTCCTACTTGAACCGCTGAAATCGTTGATGTTGTAATTGTACTTGCGTCTACATTACTCAAGGCAGGAAAGAACGCCCAGTCGCCGACATCCTCGTAGAAGGCTACCGTACTCGTATTGACGAGCAGACGGCTCTTATCGCCGCTGGGAACCATCGTAAGGTCAATGTTTGGGAGTATTTCATTGTAAAGAAGAATCTCTGGCGTTCGTACATCGTTCAGGGCAGCCACTACTTCACAACTAATGCTACTCGCAAAGATGTAATTGATGTTTCCGCCGTTCGCATAAATTGTTCCTACGCTGCTAATATCGTTTCCTCGCATACGCACTGTGCTAACGGCATCATACAGAGACCAGTCCGCAATACTGCTTAGATTGGATGTTGTAGCAATCGGTATCCCATTGAGAAACAAAGTATTGCTGTCAGCATCCAGAGTCTGACCGTCAATATTAATACTCGTCGTTGTGATGGTGGAGTTCGTTAGTATGTTAATCGCACCATTCCCAGCCGTAAGTGATGATACGAAGAGCGTTGAGAAACTATTGGTTCCTGCTGTTGCCTGGTTCTGCGCCCAGAACGTGGTGTCGGAATTGATGTAGTTTGCTAGTGGAGCCACTCCAATACTCTCAGCAAACACAGGTAGTAGGGAGGCTCCTGGCGCTAAGGATGTCGTTAGCGGCTGAAATTGAGGTATGCTTTCTACCATAGGAACTGAGGATACCCGTTGCGTAGGAGCGTTTCCAGCAGGAATGGATTGGATTGCGACAGGCGCGGGACCTAAGGAGGCTCCTGGAGTGGTCTGAACTTCCAACGGATTGTAATGATCCAGTGCTGTAATCACAGGTACCACTGACGGCCGTACCGCGTTATCGGCGACCTGTATGCCGTCCTCCTTTCTAGCGTACGTCGTAATGACCTCCACCTGAGGGACCGTGGAGCCCTGAGGTATGTTAAGACCTGGCCCTGGCGACTGCATCTAAATCTAACTTAGTGCGACATATTGTTCCATTGATGTTATCAATCATTATGAAATGTTTATCCGCAGTCATTTCCTTGTACTCTCTCATGCAATCCAATAAATTGTAACTCTTAGGGAAGTAAGTTCGGAGGTATGCTTCCACAACCTTCTTTATCGCCATGTCTGAGTTAAGATATCCTAGGAATACAAAGTTAATGTTACTGCGACATATCGCGTTGAATATGGATAACTCTTGTCCTGTAATCATTGCGCTTATGCGACTGTTACGGAGGATAGTAAGCAGTTTTACAAGCATCGGGTCGTTCTTTTTCCCCACTACGTCGTCTATGATATGTAGGAAACGGAACTTATTGTCGGTAATTTTATTGATTTGATAGGTCTCTTCGATAATGTCAGGTCTGTAATCAGGCATAAAAATGCTCTTCTTCTTGAGTTCCTTGTAGATACTGGACTGCGGGCTCCATGTGTGGACGCAGGTAGCCACAGTATCAAAGAACTCTTTATAGATGTAATTCTGTAGTGTAGTCTTACCGCTGCGCGTGGAACCAAGGAGAAGTATACTTACACCAAATCGGCAGTCAGGCATAGGGATAGAGAACTTCTTAAATGGAATATGCTCCACAGGTTTGTCGTCGGCTATCATTATCGCTGTAGTATATAGAGATATTATGGCGGGCAATGCTTTTCTTATGGACTTCCTCAAACGAGGAGCCCAACAGAAGTGCGTACTAGGACCTTCCACAGAAGGCGAGGATATGACTGAGCCGCCTAAGACAAAAAAGCCTAAGGCGGCTAAGAAGGAGGTTGTAAAAGAGAAGCCCGCAGAAAATCCGGTTCATGCAATGATCCGAGATGACCGATGGACCCGTACGCAAGTCATCGAATACTTACGCACTTTAGTTTAATTCCAGGAAAGCGTTGCATCTGCGATGTACTTTGCACTTCCAACAATCTTCATTACCTTCCTCTTTGTAAGTTTCGTCTGGGACTCTTCCTTGCGGTCCTGAACGGCATCGGTCGCGGTGGCCCGGCGCTTCACATACAATTCCTGTACTTGAATCAGTCGCGCTTCCAGCATATCTAACAGTAAAGCAATATCCTTTTGTAAAGAGTTGATTGTAGCCATCTCTTTACTTCAGTAGCAGATATTCCGGGTGGCCGGCCGCGCCCCGCACTTCCAACAAGTAATCCTAGTCTCCTCAATCCTATAGTCTATTGACTATTATACTACTATGAAATCTAATATAATAATGTACTACTATGCATCAATTAAAGTATCTGTGGTTAAGTGGTTGAGTGGTTAAATGGTTAATCTCATGGGCCTAGGAGACCTGTCTCCCATGGAAAGCCCAAACCCAGTGAGGTTCCGTTTGGAGGCCTAAAATTAACCACTTAACCACTAAACCACTTCAATCTAAAGATGTCACTCTAAGATAGAACAGAGAAGGATGAGTGAGAGCAATAGAGCCAAAGACAACTGTCCGATATGTGGGTTACCGACACGTAGTGACTTACTTGTACGTCATTTATTGAAACACAGGCATACAATAAAAGAATGGATGACACAAGCAGATATAAAAACCTGTATTGATACTAAGTACCCAGTTTGTTTCAGGAAAATTATTGGTTATAGACATTTATGTTTTGGGGTATGTTTGATTTGTCAAAAAGGTCGTACAAAGTTTTCAAGATTAGGAGATTTCATTGATTGGGACCCAATCCATCGGAAGGGTAATTGTACTAAGCGTTGGGAAGAAGTCTCAGATTACTTCACTAGGGCATTTGATGCTACATTAGATGTTGGAAGTTCAGAGCCTGTTTTGTTCTTACCATCGCGTAAATACACTGACCCAATTTTCGTACATGATGAGATTCCGCCTATTCGGGACGTAATGCCTCTTCATTTATTACCGCCCGCGCCTGTGCGCCCCCCTACGCGCCCACCGAAAGCGATACCGATTCCTGTTGCGGTTCCGCCGCCACGTAATGAAATTGAGTACGTCTCGCCTGTATCGAGTTCCAAGGAGGATTGGGAAAGCGCATCCACTGTAAGTTTAACACCTGAGGACGACCCCGATAGGTCTCGCCCGAACGTTAACAAGGTTTATCTTTCCATGAGCGCCATAGTGGAAGAGGAGATGAATTGGAAATGCGCGCGTGCGGAGTTTCAGGATACATTGGACGACCTAGAACCAGAGAAGCACAAAATCGGCAAGGGGTATGATGTGCTACGAGACTATTGCCGAGGTAGAATATCGTTGAAAGAACTCCAAGCCTTCCTCAACAATTAATGTTTCTCTATAAGAAGAAAGCATGTCCTACGCTGATTTCGGATTTAACAATATGCAGACCAGGGGTCACAATACGGTCTATCATCCTACGTCTTCACTGCTCGTAATTGATTCGGCGGACCGTAATGTATCCACGTCGCAACAGGTCAACGAAAGTGGCCCAGCCGACCCAGAACAACAGCCCTGGAACAATTTTCAGATCCAGACACCGGACCGGTTAGCCACTGGAGCCATTAATAAGATTTGCTTAGATTCTGTACGCTTCCCTTGGTTCATTCCCAACATTACAGCAGCGAACAATACAATCTTCGTTTTACTGAATAGCACAGACATACAGATTACATTAACAACCGATGGTTCTTCGTTCTTAACAGGGGCTCAGATTGCCGCAGCAATAACCTCTCAGTTAGCAGCCCCTGTGACAGCCTTCAAGGCCGGTGCTTCTTTAGTGGTCGCTTGGTTACCTGCCTTACAGCGTTTCCAATGGACCGCGACACTCCTTGGCGGTGTGGATATATCGTGGCTCGCAGCGGTCCCGTATCAACCTACGCAGGCCGCCAACCCAGGTCAATATTATTTCAATCCTTCGTTGCCTTTAACCATGGGGTTCAACTACGCTCAGTTAGGCGCAACAATTAATCCGCCATCGGACGCAGCGTACATATTCTACCCTTCCAGTCCTACGGAACTCCTTTACACGCGCTACGTTGATATTGTATCTGCGCGGCTCTTACAATACCGTAAAATGATTGATGGCGCTTCTAAGAACGCCAGTAAGAAGGCGATTGTTACGCGGATATACTGCGCCAATGAGAACTCCATGAATAGTTACGATATTTCAGGCAATGTTATACCCGTCGGCACACAGCCATTTTTAATTTTCCGTAGAATAAAGGATAAGGCGGTGCTCTGGAACTCTGAGGCGACTGTGGATTACCTTGACTTCCAAGTGTATGACGAGTTTGGAGGTTTCGTTGCCCTTCCTCCAAGGTCCTCGCTCAATGTTTACCCACCTTTCCAGATGACCTTCGTACTCTCAGAGTAATTCAATTAGCAATATTTCATATTGAATGTTGAATCGTTCAAAAGACATAGTCTACGCCGCCGCTGTTGAAGACCATCGCCGCGAGGAAGTTGTACGACACGCTGACGACCCACGCGTCGCCCGCAGGCGCGCCGGCAACACCAGGAAGCGTAAGGACAAGGTTCATTACGCTGT
>Ga0209401_1002465_pt1 | contig 11972 bp, 11 predicted proteins | sample M_140807_MF_Meta_FD_187318 | JGI IMG/M metagenome (GOLD analysis project Ga0209401, IMG submission 187318) | Freshwater microbial communities from Lake Montjoie, Canada to study carbon cycling - M_140807_MF_MetaG (SPAdes) (version 2) | ecosystem: Environmental > Aquatic > Freshwater > Lake...
CAGGTGCACGGCGTACTCACCGGTACCCTGCAGGAAATCGCGCGTGCCATCGAGGGGATCCAGGATCCACAGCCACTCCGCCGCCAGGGGTTCACCGGGCCGCAGCTGCTGTTTGGCGGTCTCCTCACTCAGCACCGTCCAGGGGGCATCCGGATAGGCCGCGGAAAGTCCCTCAAGCAGCCATTGGTTCACCGCCAGATCGGCGGCCGAGACCGGCCCCTCCCCTCCCTCCTCCACCGCCAGGACCGGCGGGAAGCCGAAGGGGGGCTCAAGGCCCCGGCCATAGGCCCGCAGGATGTCGGCAGCCCCCCAGGCCAGCCGGCGCAGTTCGGCCAGCAGGGTGTCGAGGCTGATCCCCTCCGGCAGGCTGGGGGCCGCTGAAGGCGCGGGGCTAGGGGGCATCATGGGGGGGTAAAGGGGCATTGTGCAGGAGCCGTGAGCGTGCGGGAGTCGGTGCCGCCAGCGGAGCCAGCGGGCCGTGCGGAGCCAGCGGATCGTGCGGAGCCTGGGGCCAACGCCGCCGGCGCCACCAGCGGAGCCCCGCCGGACGCCCATGAGGACAACCAGCACCCCCCACAGCCAAGACCGGCCGGAGGCAGCCGCAAGCCGCCCACCGATGAGCCCTGCGGCCGCACGCTCTACGTGGTGGGAACACCGATCGGCAACCTCGACGACCTCTCGCCGCGGGCCCGACGGGTGCTGGAGCAGGCCGATCGCATCGCCTGCGAGGACACCCGCCACAGCGGCCTGCTGCTGAGCCGGTTGGGCATCCGCGGCCGTCGCCTGCTCAGCTTCCATGCCCACAACGAGGCGGCTCGGACGCCCCAGCTGCTGGAGGCCCTGGCGGCCGGTGAGGCGGTGGCGGTGATCAGTGACGCGGGTCTGCCGGGCATCGCCGATCCGGGGGAGAACCTGGTGGCCGCGGCCCGACAACACGGCTATCCGGTGATCTGCATCCCCGGTCCCTGCGCCCTCACCACCGCCTTGGTGAGCAGTGGCCTGCCCTCGGGGCGATTCTGCTTCGAGGGCTTTCTGCCACCCCGGGGCGGGCCAAGGCGCGAGCGGCTGGCAGACCTGGCCAACGAGGAACGCACCCTGGTGTTCTACGAGGCGCCCCACCGGCTGGTGGCCCTGCTCGAGGATCTGCTCTCCCAGCTGGGAAACCGGCCGCTCCGGGTGGCCCGGGAACTCACCAAGCGTCACGAAGAACAGGTGGGACCCACCGTGGAGGCCGCTCTGGAGCACTTCCGCATGCACCCACCCCTGGGGGAATGCACCGTGGTGGTGGGGGGTGCTGAACCGGCAGCACCGCAGTGGGATCCGATCGCCCTGGGCCAGGAACTGGCCAGCCTCGTGGCCGCAGGCCTCAGCCGGCGGGAAGCCGCCCGAACCCTGGCGGAACAAAGCGGCCACAGCCGGCGAGAGCTCTACGCCCTGCTGCACGCGGAGCCCGCTGCGACACCGCCCAGCCCCGAGGACGACCCCTGACCTTCACCTGCGGGCGGGACGCGGCCCACGGGCGGCCGGCAGAATGCTTCCACCTCCCCTCCTGACGATGCTGTTGCGCCTGCGCCTCCTGCTGGGCAGCCTGCTGGGCGGCTCCCTGCTACTGGCGATGCTGTGTCTCGGGGCCCAGAACCTCGACCGGCGGGAGCGCCTCAACCTGGGCTTCGGTCAGACCGCACCGCTCCCCAGCGGCTTCCTGATCGGAGTGGCCCTGGCGGTTGGCGTGATCAGTGGGGGAAGCACCGTGGCCCTGCTGCTGCCGGGACGGGACGACAGGGCTTAGGGGGTTTCGAACAAGCCCAGGAGCGCCCTGCCATTCCATGACAACACGGCCAACCATTGCCGTGCTGCTCCTCGGATCCTGCATGAGGCTGCTGCCGAAGCAGAGGCGCCACCGGCAGGTGGTGGTAGACGGGCCGGGACGGGCTCAGCTCCCCGGCAAGGCGAAGAGGGCTCCCTCAATCACCACCCGGCTGATGCCCTGGGCCAGCAGGTAGGGGGCGGTGCGGCTGAAGACCTCCGGATCGGGAATCTTGATCACCCGCTGGGTGCGACCACAGTGCCGCTTGGCCTGGCGAGGGTTCACGAACACCATCAGGGCCTGCCGGTCCTGCTCCTCGGCCGGGAGGCGACCGAGCTCGGTGAACTCGCTGAGGGGCCGGGCCTGAAGTTCCACGGTCTTATCCACGAGCATCCAGGCACTGCCGCGCAGATCGGCGGCCGTGAGCGGCAGGGGGCGGATCTCGGTGTGGTCATCCACCACCTCCAGCAGGGGCACCGGCACGAAGGTCTGGCCTTCGCTGTCGTCACCATCGGCATCGAGGGCCAGATCATCGTCGCCCTCGTCGTCGCCGAAATCATCGGCGTCGTCGATCGCGAGCACGGCCGGGCCATCCTCCTGGGCCGCGGCTGCGGCATCGGGACGGGGCCTGGTGCCCAATCGGCGGACTGGGCGCTGGGGACGATCCGGGGCGACGGAGGGGGCGACAAAGTCTGGCTCTTCGGAAGACGCATCGGCCTCCGAAGATCCCATGGGGGGATCAACCGAGAGGGAAACGGCAACCCAGCTGGTCTCGGCATCGCCGGCAGGCCCTTCGTCATGGGATGCGGAGCGCTCGGTCTCCTCCACCGGATCGGGATCGGTGGGGGCGCTGCGGGAGCTGGCACTGCGCCGGTTCCTCTGCTCCTTGAGACGGTCGTACTCGCCGGGATCCAGAGCCGCCTTCACCACCCGGCTCACGGTGTTGGGACTGCAGCCATAGGCATCGGCAAGCGGCTGCATGCCCTCGCCCGCGCGGAACCGCTCGACCACCTCGGCTTTCTGGCTGTCGCTGAGCCGGGCGGCTGGCATGGAGCGCGGATTCCCACAGCCCTTAACTCTAGAAGGCCTCTAGCAAGACCTGCGATCGCTTGCCCCCAGCGACGCTCAGCTGCCAGGGGCTGGCACAATTCCTTGATGCTCCCTTAGCTCAGCTGGATAGAGCAGCTGCCTTCTAAGCAGCCGGTCGTGTGTTCGAATCACACAGGGGGCGTTGCCAGAAGCCGCAGTGGGACTGGGATCTGGGCCTATAGCCGATCGCCAGCAGAGGCTCGCCAATCTCCCGTGGCGGCTCAAGCGGCCCCGCCAGGGCAGATCCGGCGAAGAGGGCACCGCGATGCAATGAAGCCGCCGCCGTATCCGAACGGGTGGGCGCCAGCATCCGTTCGGCTTAACATCCTGCTCATGACTGGCACCGACTGCGGGCCCACCAAGCTCCGCATGCCCCCATCCGGTCCGCTCAATCTAAGCCTGCCCAAAACCGCTGCCCGCTGGGGGGTAAGCCTTGCGACCTGGGGAGCGCTTTCCATCGCAGTCTTATTGGCGCTGCCCCTTGGGGCGCAGGCTTCTGATGATGATTCCGATGGCGATATTGATATCGATTTCGATGTTGTCTGGAATCCACTGACCATCGTTGATTGGTATTTCACTGATACCAATGGACAAGAAACCTGGGGGACGATTACTGGGCTGGTTGAGGGTTCCAACCCCGGGGGCGCTGGTGAAGTTGTCAAAGTGACGAAGTCCCCGCTGGCCTCGACCCTAGGAGGAGGCTGGATCTATATCCCGTCTTCATCCCCATTCGCCTTCAACATCGAGTTCGGAGAACTTGTTGCCGTTGATGCTCTGTACAAAAGAGTCGTCGATGGCGTGGAGCAGTCAATTCAATTCGGCCCAGGCATCTACCGCTCGAGTGCACCTGTACCTGCCCAACTATTTGACGGCGTGAGTTTCTCAAGCGGTCCCAATCTTTTCTTTATTTACCCTATACCCACCGGTACACCCTCAACCGCACCAGCCCCTTTGCCAATCTTTGGCGCCGCAGCAGCCTTTGGCGCTAGTCGCCAGCTGAGGAAGCGCATCCGCGCCACTAAGAGACCTGTCGCTACAACCACACGCGAGTGATTGCAGCGGGATCGACGGATGCTGGGCTGGGGCCTGGAGTCGGCTCATGACTGGCCAATGCGATGGGACAAACAACGAGTCGGCTCCGTTTCGTCTGATCGCATTCCTGCCGACCCACGGAAAGCCAGAACCACGTCGCTCACCGATCCCCGTCAAGGACGGCCCGCATCGGTTCTCCACCCCTGCCCGCCGCGGCCCTGACCTGCAACGGTGATCTCCAGAAACGGCGGCATCCCTGCCGTCGCTCGCTGCAACGCAAACCATGGCTCCTTCCTCCTCCATTCCCCTCGCCACCCTGCTGGTGCTCCCCGACCTCAAGCCCCTGGCCCAGCGCCTGGTGACGGTGTTGCGCCACCTCAGCCCCGAGCTCGCCGACGGTCTCCACCTGGAGGCCGAGCGTCTGGGACGCGCCGTGGTGTTCAGCGGCGATCCGCTGGAAGCCGAGGCGATGCAGCGCCATCTGCAGGCCGCCGGCCTCACCACCTCCCTGAACCTCCGCTACGTGCCGCTGGCGATCGCCGCGGCCGCCTGAGGACCATCCCGGGGGCTCGTCCTCAGGGAGTCGTCACCGTTGGTGTGGTCCCCGCTGGAGTGGCTCCGCCTGGCCGGTAGCCGCTCCAGCGCTGGAGTTCCTCCAAGGTCAACACCCCATCGCGCCGCTCGCCGCCCTTGATCCAGGTGGGATAGACGCGGATGGCGGCCTCCGTGCAGCGCTGCTGGCCGGCGGCATCCTTCTCGCACTCCTGGTAGGGGAGCTGCTGGGCGGCCTGTTTGCCGAACAGGGCCTTCTGCTGACGGCAGGCCGGGCACCACCAGGCCCCATAGAACATGTAGCCCTTGCGGCGCAGGTGCTCCGCCAGTCCGACCTGGTTGGCATTGGATGGGGCGAAACTCTCGCCGCCGGCCTGCAGCCCGTGCGGTGCCGCCTGCGGGATCTGGGCCATTTCGGCCGCCACCGGCAGGGGGCCAGCGGCCAGCAACCCAACGCCCACGAGCAGGAGAGGGGCGCAATAGCGCCAGCGGTGAACCCTGGCGAGGCGGATCGGGGCAAGCGTCATCGCCAGGGTTCGCCTTGTAGCAGGCGACCAACTTAGGTGGACTCGCTCGGGAGGTGGGCCTGGTCAGGGCGTTCGGCCTTCCGCCCTTCGCGTCACCGCGGGCGGCACGCCAACGCTGAGACAATGCCCGAATCTCCCATCGATGGGCTGCGATCGCGCGGGCATGAGCCCGATGCCAGCGACGCCCCGATCGGAGCGCCGACCCGATGATCGTGATCCGAGGAGCCTGAACCGATGAGCACCAACGGTTATCGCGATTACTTCAAGGTGCTCGAGCTCGAGCGAGGCGCCGATGCCGATGCGGTCAAGCAATCGTTCCGCAGGCTGGCCCGCCAGCACCACCCCGACGTCAATCCCGGCGATACGTCCGCCGAGGCCCGTTTCAAGGAGATCAGCGAGGCCTACGAGGTGCTCTCCGATCCCGAAAAGCGACGGCGCTACGAGCAGTTCGGCCAGTACTGGAACCAGATGGGTGCACCAGGCGGCGGTGGCATGGGCGCCGATGTGGACTTCGGCCGCTACGGCAATTTCGATGAATTCATCAACGATCTGCTCGGGCGTTTCGGCGGTGGTGGTGGTGCTGGCGGTGGCTTCGGCAGCGGCTTCCCGGCCGGCTTCGGCGGCCGCGGCGCGCCGGTGAATCTCGATGCCGAGGCCACGATCAACCTCACCCTCTCCGAGGCCTTCCGGGGCTGTGAGCGCACCCTCTCGGTGAATGAGGAGCGGGTGCAGGTGCGGATCCCGGCCGGTGTGCGCAGCGGCAGCCGCCTGCGGCTCAAGGGCAAGGGCAACCTCCAGCCCGGCACCGGCCGCCGCGGCGACCTTTACCTCAACCTCCAGCTCCAGCCCCATCCCGTCTGGCGTCTCGATGGCGACCAGCTGCGGGCCGACCTGCCCCTGAGCCTCGATGAACTGGCCCTCGGCGGTGAGGTCACCGTGGCCACGCCCGATGGGGAAGCCACGGTGCAGGTGCCGCCGGGGATGAGCGTCGGCCGCAGCCTGCGACTCAAAGGCAAGGGCTGGCCCCTCAAGGAAGGCCGCGGTGACCTACTGCTCAGCCCGGTGCTGCGCATGCCGGAAAGCCTCAGCCCGCGGGAGCAGGAGCTGCTCGAGGAGCTGCGCCGCAACCGCAGCGTCGATCCCCGCCAGGGCTGGACCGACTCAGCCCGGCTGTGAGGGCTGGCATCAGCTGCGCCAGGGTCAACGGGCTCCGCCTTCGATCCGTAGGATCCGGCCAGCCCGCCCCGCCCGCGCATGGAGCTCACCTACCGTCCCCGTCGCCTGCGGCGCACGCCGGCCCTGCGGGCCTTGGTGCGTGAAACCCAGCTCGTCCCCACCGACTTCATCTATCCGCTCTTTGTGCACGAAGGGGCGACCAATGAGCCGATCGGCGCCATGCCCGGCGCCAACCGCTGGAGCCTTGAAGGGCTGGTGGAGGAGGTGGGTCGCGCCTGGGATCTGGGCATCCGCTGCGTGGTGCTCTTCCCCAAGGTGGCCGATGGCCTCAAGACGGAAGATGGCGCCGAATGCTTCAACGAGCACGGCCTGATTCCCCGTGCCATCCGGAGCCTGAAGGAGGTGATCCCGGGGATGGCAATCATGACCGATGTGGCCCTCGATCCCTATTCCTGCGATGGCCACGACGGCATCGTGAGCAGTGAGGGGGTGGTGCTCAACGATGAGACCGTGTCGATCCTCTGCCAGCAGGCCGTGGCCCAGGCCCGCGCCGGCGCCGACCTGATTGGTCCGAGCGACATGATGGATGGCCGGGTGGGCGCCATCCGCGAGGCCCTCGATGAGGAGGGCTACGAGCATGTGGGCATCATCAGCTATACCGCCAAGTACGCCTCCGCCTACTACGGCCCCTTCCGCGAAGCCCTCGATTCGGCCCCCCGCGCTAACGCTGGCAAGCCGATTCCCGGCGACAAGAGCACCTACCAGATGGATCCGGCCAACGGCCGCGAGGCGATCGTGGAGTGCCAGCTCGATGAGAGCGAAGGGGCCGACATCCTGATGGTGAAGCCCGGCCTGGCCTACCTCGACATCATCTACCGCCTCCGCCAGGAAACCCAGCAGCCGATCGCCGCCTACAACGTGAGCGGCGAGTACGCGATGGTGAAGGCCGCCGCCGAGCGGGGCTGGATCGATGAACGGGCCGTGACCCTCGAAACCCTGCTGAGTTTCAAGCGCGCCGGTGCCGATCTGATCCTCACCTACCACGCCTGCGATGCCGCAGCCTGGCTGCGGCAGGGTTGAACGGGTTCGCCCGGCGATTGACTTCGGCCGGATTCCCGCGGTTGGAACCTCGGCTATGGGTGGCCGGCCCCGTGCTGGCCACCGCTGCTTATCTGGCCCTGATCACCGCCTTGGCGAATGCCAGCGGCATCGGCTATTTGCTGTTTCCCGAACTCGGGGCCCTCGGTTCGGTGGTGTTCTCGGATCCGCGGGGGAGCTGGGCCCGCTCGCCCCTGTTGCTGGCCCTGGGCATCACCAGTTGGCAGTACCCCCTGGCGATCCTGGCCGGTACCGGTGGCCTGGCCCTGTCGGGCGGGTTTGATGTCTCCTGATGCTTCGATCGCCTTGCCTGGGTCAGCGCAGGCGTCTGGGGCGCGATCCGGCCAGCCATCCCTGGCGGCGCCCGCAACTGGCCCCGGCCAGGTCCGAACCGGCGCCTCCCCCAGCCTTCGCACCTGGTTGCCGCCCCTGGTGATCTTCCTCGCCGGTGGCCTGGGGCTGGTGGAGGTGCTGGGGTCCCATCTGGTGCTCTATCCACCCCTGATGGTGATCGCCTACGAGATGCTGGCCCAGCCGGAGCACTGCCCCTGGCATGGCCGTGTCGGCGCGGTGCTCACGGTCACCGGTGGCGCCGCCGTGGCGGGCCTGCTGCTGGTGCAGTCCCTGGGGGTGGCTCCGCTGGCCTGCCTGCTGGCGGTGCTCGCCACGGCCCTGCTCCTCCACCTCACCAGGCTGAAATGTCCGCCCGCCTATGGCCTGGCCCTGCTCCCGTTCGTGATCCCCACCCCTCCCCAGGCCTACCCGCTGCTCACCCTGGCCGGCACCGCCTGGCTGCTGCTGGTGGTGGAGCTGCATCGGGCCCGCGAGCGCCGGCGTGGTGGCCGAGAATGGAACCCCTGAGTTGTCCTGCCATGGCCCCGGCCGCCGTCCATCGCCTTGGCCACATCGCCGTTCGGGTGGCCGACATGGAGCGGGCCAAGGCCTTCTACACCTCCCTGGGACTTCAACTCACCTGGGATGCGGCCGACTGGGCCTACCTGCAGTCGCCGCTCACCGGTGATGGGGTGGCCCTGCTCAGCCCCGATTACACAGCGGCCGGCCCCCACTTCGCCTTCCACTTCGATGATCGAGCCGCCGTGGATGCGGTGCACGACCAACTCGAGGCCAGCGGCCATCCGGTGGGGCCAGTGCACGACCACCGGGACGGCACGGCGTCCTTCTACCTGCAGGATCCGGAGGGCAACTGGCTGGAGATGCTCTACGAGCCCCCCGCCGGCATTCCCTCGAACAAAGGCGCCGCGGCGATCCCCTCACCCACCCCCGGCGTGAGCCAGCAGGGGTGAGCGAACGGCGTGGGCATGGCGTGATGGAAGGCGACGGCGACATGGGCTGGGCGAGGGGAGGCGGGCTTGGGCCTGGTTCTGCGGGCGGCGCAGTGGGTCTTGGGGCGGAAGGCCTGAGTGGGGAACTCTTGACGCCGCCAGCCCCGCTGCGCGATGGCAATGCCGGCGCGCCACCGGCACCGCTGGGGGGTCCCGCCGCTGGGGAGAATCCAGATCGCATGCACGCCGCAACCGATCGCGGCACCACCCATCACTCCCCTGTTGGAGAGGCTTCGGATGGTTCGTCTGCGGCCTCATCGGTTGACCATGCCGCCCCGCCAGGCGCCGGCGCCGCTGCTGACGAAACACCACCCGCTGCCGAAGGAACCTCGGCCCCCGTTGGGGAGAGTGATTCCCGAGCCGCCGCGCCAGGCGCCGGTGCCACTGCGCCCCCCATCGCCCCGCACTCCGCCGGCGGGGTCGCCGCCGCCATCGCCGCCGAGGCACTCGAACTCCTGGAGTGGCCGCGCCTGGCGGGCCATGTGGCGGGCTTCGCCAGCACCGCCGCCGGCGAACGTCACTGCGCCGCCCTGCCGCTGCCTTCAAGCTGCCGCCGCAGCCAGGAGCTTCTGGCCGAAACCACCGAGCTCCTGGGCCTCGATGGGGTGCTGGAGGGGGGCCTGAGCTTCCGCGGTGTGGCCGACATCGCCAAGACCGTGCAGCTCTGCGCCAAGGGCGGCACCGCCGGTGGCGAGGCCCTGCTGGCGGTGGCCACCACCCTGGCGGCGGCGCGGCGGCTGCGGCGCCAGATCGAGGATGGGGCTCTGCGGCCGATCACCACGGCCCTGGTTGAGGATCTGCGCACCCTGCCAGAACTGGAGCAGCAGCTCCATTTCGCCATCGAGGAGGGGGGCCGGGTGGCGGATCGGGCCAGCCCAGCCCTGGAAGGCCTGCGCCGCCAGCTGCAGGGGGCCCGCGCCGAACGGCGCGAGCGGCTGCAGGACCTGATCCGGCGCTGGGCCTCCCTGCTGCAGGACACGGTGGTGGCCGAGCGCAATGGCCGGCCGGTGCTGGCGGTGAAGGCCGGTGCGGCCTCCCAGGTGGGCGGCATCGTGCATGCCAGCTCGGCCTCGGGGAGCACCGTGTTCGTGGAGCCCCAGGCGGTGATTCCCCTGGGCAACCGCATTCGCGAGCTGGAGGGCAGGGAGCGGGAGATCGAGGAGGAAATCCTCCTGGAACTCAGCGGCCTGGTGGGGGCTGAGGCGGCCGCACTCGATCACCTGCAAATGGTGCTCATCCGGCTCGATGGGGGCGTGGCCCGGGCCCGCTATGGCGCCTGGCTGGGGGCGGTGCGGCCGGAGCTGGAGGCCGATGCGACGGCTCCCTTTGAACTGCGGGAGCTGCGCCATCCGCTGCTGCTCTGGCAGGAGCGCCGCGAGGGGGGGCGGCCGGTGGTGCCGGTGAGCCTGCGGGTGGGTCCGGAGCTGCGGGTGGTGGCGATCACCGGCCCCAACACCGGCGGCAAAACGGTGACCCTCAAAAGCCTGGGGCTGGCGGCGCTGATGGCCCGGGCGGGGTTGTTTGTGCCCTGCAGCGGCACGCCCCGCATGCCCTGGTGTGGCCAGGTGCTGGCCGACATCGGCGATGAGCAATCGCTGCAACAAAACCTTTCCACCTTCAGCGGCCACATCCGCCGCATCGCCCGCATCCTTGAAGCGCTGGGAGCGGCGCCCCCCGCGGCCGCGATGGAACTCCCTACGGCGGAGCCCCAGGAATCAGGGCCTGCTGAGCAGGAGGCCCGGGAGTGGACGTCCGGCCCCCGCGGCGCCTCCCTCGTGCTGCTTGATGAAGTGGGGGCTGGCACCGACCCCACCGAGGGCGCAGCCCTGGCGGCGGCGTTGCTGCGGGAGCTGGCCGATCGGGCCCGGCTCACGGTGGCCACCACCCACTTCGGCGAGCTCAAGGCCCTCAAATACGCCGATCCCCGCTTTGAGAATGCCTCGGTGGCCTTCGATGGGGAAACCCTCTCCCCCACCTATCACCTGCTGTGGGGCATCCCGGGCCGCAGCAACGCCCTGGCGATCGCGGCGCGGTTGGGGCTCGATGGCCGCGTACTCGCGGCGGCCGCCGAGCAGCTGGCGGCCGCCGGGGAAGGGGAGGGAGGCGATGTGAACCGGGTGATCGAGGGGCTGGAACAGCAGCGGCGCCAGCAGCAGGAGGCGGCCGAGGCGGCGGCGGTGGTGCTGGCCCGCACCGAACTGCTCCACGAAGAATTGCTGGCCCGCTGGGAGCAACAGAAAGAGCAGAGCGCCGAGCTGCAGGAGCAGCGCCGCCAGCAACTGGAGCGCTCGATCCGCGAGGGCCAGGGGGAGGTGCGCCGCCTGATCCGCCGCTTGCGCAAGGGCGCCGCCGCCGCCGAGCGGGGCGACGGCCGCAGCGCCGGCGAGGTGGCGCGCCAGGCGGGCCAGCGGCTCAAGCGCCTGGAGGCCGAACACCGACCCGAGCTGCCGCGGCGGGAGCACGCCGGCTGGCGGCCGGTGGTGGGGGACCGGGTGCGCGTGCTGGCCTTGGGCAAGGCCGCCGAGGTGCTGGCCATCACAGCCAATGGCCTGGAGCTCACGGTGCGCTGCGGCGTGCTGCGAAGCACCGTGGCGCTGGCGGCGATCGAGGGCCTCAATGGCGAGAAGCCCGCCCCGCCGCCGCCGCCGCCGGTGACGGTGCGCAGCCGCCGCTCCCCCGGCAGCCGCGGTCCCCAGGTGCGCACCGAGGCCAACACCGTGGATGTGCGCGGCCTACGGGTGCACGAGGCCGAGGCGGCGGTGGAGGAGCGCCTGCGGGGCGCCAACGGGCCGGTGTGGGTGATCCACGGCATTGGCACCGGCAAGCTCAAGCGCGGCCTGCGCGAGTGGCTGGCCGGCATTCCTTACGTGGAGCGGGTGGTCGATGCGGAGCAGGGGGATGGCGGCATGGGCTGCACGGTGATCTGGGTGAAGTGAGCGGGCTCGGCCCCTAGACGACGGAGCCGGAGCCGGATCAGGCGGTGGATATCACCAACCGGGCGCCCGGCACGGACCAGCGGCGCCAGCTCAGGCCTAGATCTGGGGCAGCTCCAAGGGTTTCTCCACCGGCGGCTTCGGCCGCGGCAGCGCCACCCCCTCGCCATCGAACAGGCGCCAGCCGCTGGGGTCGATCTCCAGGTGCACGGCCTGCCCCACCGTCACGCTCTGGTCGGGCGTCGCCCGCACCAGGACCAAATGGCTGCCCTCCAGCAGCCGGCAAGTGAGGAGCTGCTCATTACCGAGGGCCTCCACATGGCTCACCTCGGCCGCCAGGTTGCGGTTAGTGGCCGGGGCCAGCTTCAGGTGTTCAGGCCTCAGGCCGCCGGTGAGGGTCTGGCCCTGGCGGCCC
>Ga0209401_1002468_pt1 | contig 11962 bp, 12 predicted proteins | sample M_140807_MF_Meta_FD_187318 | JGI IMG/M metagenome (GOLD analysis project Ga0209401, IMG submission 187318) | Freshwater microbial communities from Lake Montjoie, Canada to study carbon cycling - M_140807_MF_MetaG (SPAdes) (version 2) | ecosystem: Environmental > Aquatic > Freshwater > Lake...
CTTGGAGATGGCTATCAGCAGCGGATTCGGATGGGCCTGAACTCAGACCCGAAGACATGGGATCTGCAGTTCAACAACCGTACCGACGCCGAGCGCGATCAGATTCGCACCTTCCTTGAGGCCCGCGCCGGTGCCGAATCGTTCGACTGGACAACACCATGGAATCAAGTTGGCCGCAAATGGGTGTGCGAAGAATGGAGCATTGATCCCACCAACTGCAACAACAACCAGATTCGCGCCAAATTTCGGCAGGTGTTTGAATACTAATGGCCATCCCATTCTCCGAAGCTCAACTACCAGCCCCATCGGCTTTGATCGAACTGTTTGAGCTGCAGCTGGTCACGGCCATTCATGGCAGCAACGCGATCTACCGCTTCCATGCCGGTATCAATGCCGCCGGAAGCGGTGATGTGGTTTGGGCCGGAAACTCCTACATGGCGCTGCCGATCGAGGCCGACGGCTTCAGCTACAGCGGAAACGGTCAGTTGCCGCGGCCATCGCTAAAGGTGGCCAACGTCATGGGCACTATCACCGCCCTGCTGCTGACCCTGCCAGCGGGACTGGAGGGCGCCAAGGTGACGCGCATCCGCACCCATGCCCGCTACCTGGACGCCATCAACTTCCCTGGAAACGTGAACCCGCTGGGGACGCCAGACAGCACCGCCGAATACCCCCGGGAGGTGTATTTCATTGATCGCCGCAAAGGCGAATCCCGCGAGCTGGTGGAATTTGAATTATGTGCGGCTTTTGACCTTGCCGGCATTCGCAGCCCCAAGCGTCAGGTGATTGCCAGTGTCTGCTCTTGGGTCTACAAGTCAGCGGAGTGCAGCTACACCGGCAGCCTGCCCAGCTGCACCAAAAGCCTGGCCGACTGCCGCAACCATTTCGGCAGCGGCTCACAGCTGCCCTTTGGTGGCTTCCCTGGCGCCGGAGCGTACTCATCATGATCAACGACAGCATCAAGGCCCAAGCGCTGGCCCATGCTCAGCAAGACGATCCCCGCGAGTCCTGCGGACTGGTGCTGGTGATCGCTGGCAAACAGACCTACAGGCCCTGTCGCAATATCTCCGAGGAGCCCGGGGAGATGTTCGTGCTCGACCCTGACGACTACCGCCAGGGCGAAGACGACGGCGAGGTGCTGGCCGTCATCCACTCCCATCCGATCACCCCACCACAACCATCCCCAGCCGATCTGGCCGCCTGCGAAGTCTCAGGCCTGCCATGGCTGATCTGCAATCCCAAGACCGAAGCCTGGGTCGAGATCGAGCCATCGGGCTACAAGCCACCCCTGCTTGGCCGCGAATGGGTGTGGGGCGTCCAGGATTGCTGGACGCTGGTGCGCGACTGGTACGCCGAGCAGGGCACCGCCCTGCCGGACTGGCAGCGACCAGATCGGCCTGATGATTTTGAAGCGGCGCCAATGTTCGCCGGGTTATGGGAGGAAGCCGGGTTTGAGCAGATTGATCCGGCCGACATGCAGGAAGGTGACGCCGTGCTGATGGCAATCAGCAACGCCAAGCTCAATCACGTCGGCGTGTACGTCGGCGATCAGATGATGCTTCACCACCTGCGTGGCAGGCTTTCTAGTCGGGATGTCTATGGCGGCTGGCTGCAAAAATGCACCGGCTGGGTCGGCAGACTGAAGCCATGAGGACGATTCGCGTCTACGGCAGGCTGGCGAAGTTCCTGGGTCGCCGCACCTTCCGCGCCGAGGTGGCCAGCGCCGCCGAAGCCGTGCGCTTTTTGCTGGCCAATTTTCCCCAGGTTGAGCGGCACATGGCAGACCAGCATTACTGCGTGAGCCTGGGGGCTCGGGCTCTTGAGTCCGACGACCTCCACGAACCGGCCGGCGGCTCAGCAGTCTCAATCGTGCCGGTAATTGGCGGGGCTGGCGCCGTAGGCCGGGTGATCGCTGGGGTGGCGCTGGTGGCGGCTGCGTTTGTCATTGGCCAGCCATGGCTGGGGCCGCTTGCCTTCTCGTTGATCACCGGAGTCGGCGCCAGCCTGGCATTGGGCGGCGTGGCGCAGTTACTTACCCCCGTGCCGCGCATGGCAGGCGCTGGCGCTGCCATGGCCATGGGGCCAATGGCAAAGGCTGCCGATGACAACGATCCGCGCAAAAATTACTCATTCAGTGGCATTCAAAATACGACACGCCAAGGCGTGCCTGTTCCGATTGTTTTTGGTGAAGTGATTGTTGGTTCTATTGTGATCTCGGCCGGTATTGACGTTGATCAGGTGGCAGCATGATCAGCGGCTCTGGTGGTAGTGGCGGCGGTCGCCAACGGTCGCAACCGCAGACAATTGCCGTAGCGCAGCCAGCGCAGTACGTGCCCACCGAAGCGACAAACAATCTATTTTCAACCAGTTACGCTAAAATCCTTGACTTGATCGGGGAAGGCGAGATTGGCGGCCTGGTCAATGGTCTGCAGTCGATCTACCTTAGTGGCACGCCGATCCAGAACCCTGATGGCAGTCTGAATTTCAATGGCGTGTCAGTGCAGACGCGCAACGGGACGCAGTCGCAGGATTACATTTCGGGCTTTGATGAAGTCGTTAGCGAAACAGGCGTAGGCGTAGTTGTCAACGTTGCAACCCCTGTAATTCGCACCATCACCGCAGCGGCTGATGCAGTGCGCGTCGTGGTGACATTGCCAGCGTTGCAAGAATACACCGACAAGGGCGACATCTTGGGCGCCAGTGTCAACCTTCGCATTGCAGTGCAGTACAACGGCGGCGGCTACACAACGGTTGTTGATGACACAATTAGCGGCCGAACCTCGCAACAGTATCATACACAACGGTTGTTGATGACACAATTAGCGGCCGAACCTCGCAACAGTATCAACGCCAATACTGGATTGGACTGTCTGGCCCGTCCCCGGTTGACATCCGAGTGAGCAGGGTGAGCCCAGACAGCACAAGCTCAAAACTGGCCAACGCCTTTAGCTGGGCCAGCTTTAGCAGCATCACCTACGCCAAGCTCGCCTATCCAAATTCAGCGCTTGTGGGACTGAGAGTTGACGCAGAGCAGTTCAACTCAATTCCATCACGCAGCTATCGAGTGCGTGGTCTCAAGGTCAAGATCCCAAGCAATGCAGAAGTTGACTATTACACCGGCAGGCTTTACTTCCCAAGGGGTATGTGGGATGGCACCTTTGGTGCAGCGCAGTGGACAAGCGATCCCGCATGGTGCTTGTGGGCGTTGCTGACTGACGCCAGGTTTGGCTTTGGTGACCACCTAGATACCAGCAAGCTCGATAAGTGGGCTTTCTATTCCGCCAGCCAGTACGCCTCCGCGTTGGTGCCCGACGGCTTTGGTGGTTACGAGCCTCGATTTAGTTGCAACGCCAACATTCAAACCGCTGATGATGCTTACCGGCTGATCAATGATTTGTGTTCAACGATGCGCGTCATGCCCTATTGGGCAGCAGGAGCGCTCACGATCAGCCAGGACCGGCCCAGTGATCCGTCAATGCTCTTCACACTGGCCAACGTTGGCCAGGAAGGATTCACCTATTCAGGCAGCAGCCTAAAGAGCAGGCCCACGGTGGTCGTGGTCCGATACCAAGATTTAGACCTTCGAGACAGTGCCTTTGAGGTGGTGGAGGACCCCGCCGGCATTGCTCGCTATGGAGTGGTAAAGGCCGAGATTGACGCCTTTGCCTGTACCAGTCGAGGACAGGCGCAACGGCTTGGCAAATGGCTTCTTTACTCCGAAGCCAACGAAGGCGAAACCATCAGTTTCACGTCAAACCTGGCCAGCGCCGTCACGGTCAGACCTGGGCAGATCGTTGCGGTGGCCGATCCCCTGCGGGCCGGATCTCGCCGTGGTGGTGCCATAACAGCGGCCACTACTACCCAGGTCACGCTGGACAATTCCGCTGGTCTGGCTGTGGTTTGGGGTTCTACCCTTTCAGTGATCTTGGCCGATGGCACGGTGCAATCTCGTGTTGTGTCATTCATTGTCGGCAACGTGGTCACTGTTGCTTCGGCATTCAGCTCGGCGCCGCAAGCCAACTCAATCTGGGTTTACGAAAGTCCCAATATCCAAACGTCCACATGGCGAGTATTGGCAGTTGAGGAGCGCGACGGAGTTGGTTGCACCATCACTGCACTGGCGCACAACGAAAGCAAGTACGACTACGTCGAGCAAGGCCTAGCGCTGACCCAGCGGGACATCACCGATCTCAACATCATTCCCGATTCACCGCAGAACCTTACCGGTGTCGAAGTGCTTTACGACGCGGGCGGGCGGGCGCTGGCCAAGCTGCAGTTGAGCTGGAGCCTGGTGCCAGGAGTCAGCACTTACCGGGTCTCATTTCGCCGCAGCGGCGAAAACTGGCAGCAGCGCACCATCAGCGAGCCAAGCACCGAAATCCTGGACACACAGGAAGGGATCTACGAAATCCTGGTGGCATCGGCGAAGAATGGCATCATCCTCAGCCAGCCGTCAAAACTTTGGTTCACGTGCTCTGGCAAGACTGCGCCGCCGGCCGATGTAACCGGCGCGTCTTTGCTGCCGATTGACGGAGCCAGCGCCATCCTGAGCTGGGACCGCGCCCCTGATCTGGATGTACGACTGGGTGGCCGCGTGCTCATCCGGCACAGTCCACGATTGGACACTCCGGCATGGGGTGAAGCGATCAGCGTCATTCAGGCGGCTGGCGGCAACCAGGTCCAAAAGCAGGTGCCCCTTCTTGAGGGCAGCTATCTGTTGAAGTTTGAAGACGATGGCGGGCGCGAGTCCGTTGGCGTTGCCTATGTGGTCACCGATCTGCCAGAGCCTCAGCCGCGGCTGCTGGTCAAGACGTACGCGGAAGATCAGGAAACTCCGCCATTCAACGGCAACACCATTGACATGCTGTATAGCAGCTATTTTGATGCGCTCATCTTGGGCAGCGGCCCACTGATCAGCTCTTACGCGAGCATTGCAGCGCTCCCGTCCATCGCCGCGAGCGGCAATGCTTTGGTGTCGGCCCGTGGCGAATATGAGTTTGGCTCCACCTATGACATGGGTGGCGTTTTTGATGTAAACATCCAGCGCCGCTTTGTTACCCGCTCGCTGAATCAGTACGACCTGATCAGCGGCAGGCCTGGCCTGATCAGCACCTGGAGCTCAATCAGCGGCGGAGTGGGCAGCGACGTGGACGCGGTGCTGCTGGTGCGCTCCACCGCAACAGATCCAGACCTATCGCCGGATTGGTCCGATTGGCGCGAGTTAGCCAATGGCATCGTGCGCGGCCGGGGCTTCCAGTTCAAGACGGTCGCCACCAGCCGCGACCCTGCGCAGAACATCATCATCGATGAACTGGGTGCCGTGATGGAGCTTCAACAGCGCATTGAACAGTCGGGCGCCTTGTCAGCTGGTGCGTCCACCTACTCAGTTGCGTTTGCTGAGCCATTTTTCGAGCCGCCCAACGTAGGCGTTACGGGCTACGGCATGTCCGCTGGAGACCATTGGGTGCTCGACGCCGCAAGTATTACCCGCAATGGCTTTGACGTAACTTTCAGGAACGCAGTCGGCGCAATTGTGGCCAGGCAATTTAGCTATACTGCGATTGGATTTGGTAGGCAGGTCTCCTAATGGCTCAGCATGACTACTCGATCGCAGATGCCAGCGGCGTTGCCTTCCTGGCCGATTTGAATAATGCGCTGGCGGCAATAGCCAGTAGCAACAGCGGCAACGCAGCGCCAAGCACGACATACGCCTATCAGCTTTGGGCGGATACCGTAACGGGCCTGCTGAAGATCAGAAACGCGGCCAACAATGGCTGGATTGCCATCGGCACTCTCAGTGCCGCGAATTTAGGACTGGCCACAACCAGCGCTTTGACTGCTGCTCAGGTTTTCACGCAATCAGGAACTGGTGCAGTTGATCGAACGATTACTAGCAAGCTACGCGAAACTGTAAGCGTTAAGGACTTTGGCGCAGTTGGCGATGGTATTGCTAATGATACTACTGCCATTGCTAATGCCATTGCATCCGCAAGGGGTATTGTCTATTTTCCAGAGGGAATCTATAAGGTAACTTCTGGATTCACAGCTTCCCAGCCTATTAAAATTCAAGGCGAGGGCTCTGCTTCTTTGATCTCATTTGAAGGCACTGGAACTCTCTTTACTTTTACTTATAGCCAAGGAGGGTTTTCTAATCAAGACATTACTGCACCGTACTCCATTGATTCGATCTACCTTTGCAAAACAGCTTCAGCAATAGGTGAAGTCGCTGAATGCTGCGTTGAGCTGCGCTACACCGGGACAGCCGGAGTAATTGGCTTCCTAGATAAACTTCATCTCAACAATGTCACTATCTGCTGTTCGGCTTACCCGAGCAATCCGCTAGGTACACGCTGGAATAAAGGCCTTTACCTCAACCGATCTGCCGGGGTCTCCGCTGTAAACCTCTCCATTGTCAACAACAGCAGCCCATCGCCAGCTGGGACTCCCAACACTTACGGGATACACATTAAAAACGACCTGGCTGGCCACAACATGGTCAGGACGTTTTCAAGCCAAAACATATACATTTCGGTCTTTGACAAGTGTGTCTTCACACAAGGGAACGCAAGTGCCAATGGCGGCATTGAATCGCTTTACTTTTCACAGGGTGAACTAATTGGCAATTATGCTATCTACACCAACAAAGGTGATGCTATCACCCTTTTTGGTTTGCACATTGACGCGAAAACACAAGCCATTCAGTTTAACAACAGCAGCGTTGTCAGGGTTGTTGGTTGTGATATACGCTCTCAGTATCCCGGCTCACCCACTTCTAACGCACTTGTGTACTGGAGTGGCGGCAGTGGCACCTGGATCGGCAATAATTGCTACGCTGAGGCTCAGACGCTTGGTGTATTCAAGTTCTTCGCCGTCTTCGGAACGGTAGTCGGCAATTTTATGAGTGGTCGAGGGGGTGCAACTGATTATGGCATCACACTCGATTACGACAGCAGTGAAATATACATAGGACAGAACATTTATGCAAACCTGAACTCTAGGCCTTCGGTATTAAACAATAGCCTAGTCAATACAATTTGCATCGATCCAATGCTGACATCTACTGCCGATGGCTCATTAAAAACTCTCGACGGCAGATTTTGGTTCACAGGGGCTGGTTTTCTTAAGGCAAGCCAAAGTGGTTCGTACATTGGCGGTTCTCCAACTGCCAACTATGAGCACCAGTTCACTAGCACTATCAATGGAGGGCCAACTGTTAGAATCCATAATTTTAATAGCTCTTTTAGCAACGACGTTGCCGCAACCAGCACCGACAGGGCCAGCTCCAGCGTATTTAACCTCCTTGCCCTATACACCTCTTTTAGTGGGACTACAAATGCTGAGTTCAGGTTCCGTGGGGATGGCACCGCCTTCTGCGACGGATCCTGGACTGGTGGCGGGGCTGACTATGCCGAGTTCTTTGAGTGGGCAGATGGCAACCCTGACAAAGACGACCGCAGGGGCATCAGCGTAGTTCTCGTTGGAGGCAAGATCCGACCCGCAGTTGCCGGCGAGAACCCAGTCGGGGTGGTCAGCAGCAACCCATCAGTTGTTGGCGATGCCGCTTGGAATCACTGGAGGGGCAAGTATGAGCGGGACGCCTTTGGTTCTTATATCAAAGAAGACTATGAAGTAGAGGATGATGATGGCAGCATGGTTGTCCAGCAACGCCGGAAGCTCAGTCCCGCTTTTGATCCAGACTTGGAGTACACCCCTAGAGAAGACCGGCCCGAATGGGCTGCCATAGGCCTACTGGGCAAGCTCACAATCCGCAAAGGCCAGCCTGTAGGTAGTGGGTGGAAGAAACTTGACGACGTAAACAGTACAACTGAGCAATGGTTGGTTCGATAAAATGCACACCCTATTAGCCCTAGTCGTAACCAGCTACGTTGCTTCCTGCAAGACCAGGGCGCCTGACCCATGGCGCAACTGTGCCGCCACGCCTACGGATGGAAATCCTTTAGCAATCATGCTGGTGCCATGACCCCCACCACCGCCTCTGTTCGCTCCGCTGCTCAGGAGATCGCCAAGCGCGGCCTGGTCTTGCCCCATCAGCTAGCGGCGCTGTCCGCCCTGGATCAGGCTCTGACGCCTGAGCAGCGCCAAGCCTTCACCGCCGACTGGAGGGCCGCCGGGAGCCCAGCAGCAGCGGCCGAGCCCAAGCGGACTGGGCTGGTTGGGCCCACGCAGCGACCTGATCTGAAGCTCGGCGACCACCACCTGGTGGTGGATGACAAGGCCGAGACGATCACCGGATTCGACCACCGGGGCCAGCGGCTGTGGGGCGTGGCAGCGCTGGCGCGGGGCCAATCATCCGAAACCGATTGGCATTCCCGCGCAAGCGATACCCCGCCGGGGCTGTACAAAATCGGCACCATCTATCGGGACTACGAAGACGATCCCTCGGTAACCTTCACCGCTGAGCGCCGATCCTATGGGTGGTATTCGTTCGACCTAATCGGCCTTGAGGGACAGGAGGGGCCCGGCAGCCGGGACGGTCGCGACGGAATCATGATCCACGGTGGCGGCTCTGCCTGCGGCTGGCCTGGGGCCTGGCTGCCACTGCAGCCGCTCTACCCCACGCTCGGCTGCATCCGGATGCACAACCGCGACCTGCGCGATCTGGTGTTGCCCTTGGCCGGGATGGGGACCATCTACGTGTCGGTCTGGCAGGAAGGAAGATGAGCGAGCGCACCTTCCAATGCCGCCGCAACTCGACCTGTCGGGCCTGGCTGCCGGAAAGCGCGATCGAATGGCAGGAGACATCAGGTCGGCGCCGGCCGTTCTGCGCGCCGGGTATGTGCCCCAACAACAAGAGATCAGACACCAGTGATGAGCTACTGGCGCTGCAGCTGGATGCCCGCAGGCTCAGGGCCGAGGTGCGCGACGCCAAGGCATCGGCGGAGCGGGCCCTGGCCAAGCTGGAAACGGTGCAGGATGCCCTAACCACAGCCCTGGAGATCAGGGACATTTTTGACCAAGGCGCGATTGAGCCGCCGAGCGATCCAGAGAAGGAAGAGGCGGCACCGATCCTGATGATCAGTGACATTCACTGCGGCATGGTAGTGAAGCCGCAAATTGTGAACGAACTGAACGAGTTCAACCCTGACATTTTCGACGACCGTCTTGATGCGGTGTTCCGCAATGCACTAAAGATCATCAACGGCCAACGCAACACCATGGCCATCCGCGAAGGGGTCGTATGGTTCGGCGGCGACATGATTGAGGGAGAGCTGCACAATGACGCCGTTCAGAATCAGACACTGACGCCAACCCAGCAGATCATCCGGTGCCAGCTTGCCCTGGTGCGTGGGCTTGACTTCCTGCTGGCTCACTCTGATCTGGAGCGAATCATGGTGCCCTGCAACGACGGCAACCATGACAGGCTGACAAAGAAGATGCAGTCAAATCACAGTGAGAACTCGTTTGCAAACCTGATGTATCACAACTTGCGGCGGCACTACAGAGACGAGCCGCGCCTGGTGTGGCAGATTGCCGATTCAGATTGCCTATACATGGATGTCTACAACAAGCGGCTGCGTTTCTTCCATGGCGATTCAGTGAAGTACAACGGAGGCGCAGCGGGCCCGCTGTGGAATGTAGACAAGCACTGCAAAAATCTAGACCAGAGCATCTCAGCCGATAACACCTTTCACGGTCACTTTCATACCCTGTCATTTGGAAGGGCTACCAGTAACGGCAGCCTTCCGGGGTGCGCCCCGTATGGGCACCGCCAGGGCTACAGGCCCGAGCGACCACAGCAGGGGATGCGATTCCTACACAGCGACAGGGGGTTCGTCGGGTCGTTCCCGGTTTTCACGGACTGACCACCGCCGCATCAGCTCCAGCCTGCTCCGGTCCCGCAGGCATTCCCCACCGGCGCAGATCTCCCAGCAGCAACCGCCGTCAGCGTCCACAGCGGCGCGCAGGGTGGGGTCATCAGACTGGGGAATCTGATCTGCGGTCATGGAAGGCTGGTGGCTGAAGCCTGAACTCAGTCTGTCCAGGGAGCTGGAGCTGGAAACGGCTCGCCGGGAAATCCCCCGGCTCCACCGGCACGACCTAGAAGCCCGGCTGGATTCGGCGCTGGTCCACGCCGTCACCTTTGACCACCTGCTCCGGCAGGCCCTGGCGCGGGTGCAGGAGTTGGAAATCAAAAAAGCCTTAGCTGCTCCCCCAACTCCGCGCCATCTGGCATGGGCCCGGGATTTGATGGCGGAGCTGGGATTGAAGCCGAAGGATTGATGCGGCGCATGGTGTTCTCCGCCAGGCGGATCAGACCCCGGGCGCGATGGACCGAGACCCGTTCCCGCTGCGCCAGCTCGGCAACACCAACCACCGGCTCACCCAGGCCGTAACGCCCCCGGATCAACCGCTGGGCCCGCTCATCAAGCCGCCCCACCAACTCCAAGAGCTCATCCCTCCGCAGACTGGGGGGCTCATCTTCGTCAGCGCTGAGCATGTCGATCAGCGCTGACGGGTCGCCGGATGCGGAGCCCGGCAGCGGAGCGTCGAGCGAATGACAACCAGCACCGATCAGCAGCAGATGCTCCAGCTCGGCCTGGGCAATGCCCAGCTCCTGAGCCAGCTCGGCGCGGCTGGGGGTGCGGCCAAGGTGAGCGGCCAGAGCTGCCGCCACCTTCCCAGCCCTGGCAATGGTGCCGGTGTGGGTGGTGGGGATCCTGATGGTCCTGCCGTGGCTATCAATGTGCCTGCTGATCCCCTGGCGGATCCACCAATAGGCATAGGTGCTCAGCTTGTACCCACGGGTCGGGTCGAACTTCTCGACCCCACGCTGCAGGCCGATCGCACCAGCCTGGAGCAGGTCGGGCAGATCGGCTTCGGCCACCGCCACCCCCAGACCATGCCGGGCCCGCCTGGCAACGTGAGCCACCAGGCGCAGGTTGGCCGACACCATGCGATCCCGGGCCCGCAGGCCCCGCCGGCGGACTGACGGAGGGGCTTGATCTACCGATGGCTCCCAGTCCTGCCACCGCCGCACCAAGGCCCCCAGGTGGAGGGCCTCGGATTCAGTGAGCAACGGATGGCGGCCGGCCTGCTCCAGCCAATGCGTGGTCATGTCGCTGCTGGTTGGCCGCATGGGTCAAGGCGGCGAAGGGCAGGTAAAAACCGCCACCATCCCCAGCAGTAGGGACACGCCCCAGACCACCGGATGGGGCGGCAGCACTAAGGCCACCCCCAGGGCGGTAAAGCCCAGCAGGATGCTGAGCGCTACTTGAGTGGCAAAGGGCTCCATCAGAAGGGGGGCTCCTCTTCGCTGGCAAATTCGTCCGCGTAGCCGGAGGGGGCTACGGCGTAGCCGCCTTCCTGCTCCTCAAAGCCGTCGGCGACTGCTTCGCCAGCGTCTTCGCGGGGAACGTAGCCGACCACTTGGGCGGCCTTGGGCAGCAGGGTGATGCCGCAGCCTTCCTCGCCATCCCAACCCCGGATAGAAAAACCGATGATCATTTCGGATCCGCTGCCGATATCGGCACCGTTCCAAGGCTGTTTCTTGGCGTCAACCAGCTTCGGACCCTTAGCAAAGGTGCCGTCGTCGTTCTGGAATCTGTTCGTCTTGAACCTGACTCGGATCTTGCCGGGCTGTCCATCGATTGGGGCCCAAGGCGCGCCGTGTGGCGCCCGTTTTTTCTTGGCGCCGTGCTCGGCCGAGAACTCGGTTTCAAGCCTGGCCAGGAAGCCTTTATGGGCCGGGTTTGAATCGTCGAGAATCATCTCGACCGAGTAGAACCATTTGCCTTTGTACTCATCGGCGTGGATGAGATGGACGTAGCGCACAGGCGCCTTGGGGCTGTAGAAGGTTTCGGATGCCATGGGTGTTTCAGATGAGTGGGTCAAGGCCCGCGCCAAGGCGGACCAGGTGATGAACGGCGCCGGAAGCGCTGATGTTGTAAGTGGCCATCACGTCGCGGACTGCCCGCTCTGAGTCATCACGCAGCTGGCTTTG
>Ga0209401_1002473_pt1 | contig 11950 bp, 7 predicted proteins | sample M_140807_MF_Meta_FD_187318 | JGI IMG/M metagenome (GOLD analysis project Ga0209401, IMG submission 187318) | Freshwater microbial communities from Lake Montjoie, Canada to study carbon cycling - M_140807_MF_MetaG (SPAdes) (version 2) | ecosystem: Environmental > Aquatic > Freshwater > Lake...
TAGGGACTTTCAAGAGTGGGCCGCGGAACGCGGTGCTCGTTGGATGGCGGAAGATCTTGCGGGCCGGGTTCCGGAAAACCCCATGGAGAAGTTTGCAAAAGAAATTTTCCTTGCCCTTAAACGTCTTTACAAGGCTATCGAATCGGCTCTCGGCATTCCTTACAAAGAGGGGGCTTTTGAGGAAGCAATTAATAGGGTGTGGGGTAGCAGCAACAAGATCAACGTTAACCGACCGTTGGCTGAAACCATGACGCGAGACCCTAGAAATACGCAGTATTACACTACCGCAGAGTTGAGAAAGGACAACGACACCTACGGTGCTGATTCAAAACCCGTTCCAACTCCTACCCAACCAACTGGGCAACAGGATGAAGGGATAGCGGACAGGGTTGGTCCTACTCCGGATAAAGTACAAGTGGTTGGTAGTAAGAAGACTACCGAAGGACAAACTCAAACTGCTCCGGAAAGTTCGCAAATTCCTCCGGTGGGCAGTCTTGATCCCATTGTTCAAAAACTTCGTAAGGCAACGGAAAAGCCAGAGTCCGGAATCAAGAAGTTCTTCCGCGCAATTAAGGACATTTGGAAGGCAAACAGCTGGCGCGAGATGGCGGACAACGTTACTGAGGCCGTGGCAGATGGCATGGTCAAGGTGCTTCGTCTGGACGAACGTTATGCTGCGGAGATGAAACGTCAGGGTCGCAACCTTGAAGCCGCCTATGATCAACGATACCCGATGACGGCTCGGCTGTCCGCATACGTTGCTGCTCTGGCTCGCGACAACTCGCTGGCTATGGTAGAAACCATTTTGCACCATGGCGGTAGGATTGAATACGTCAAAGCAGGAAGTGAAGCTACCGACGGATACATCCGCGTTAACCGTGATGGGGTTAACCCCAAATCTCCCGGAGGCCTTACCTTTCTGGGGGACCTTGTACGCAACGGGAAGATGGAGCAGTGGCGGGATTACGCCATGGCTAAACGTATCGAAGGCCTGCAAGGTCGTGGTCTTAAAACCCCGATTACTGTGGATGAAGCACGGAAGGTTATCGCGGAGTACAACAAAGACCCCGATATTGTTAAGGCTTACAAGGACTACCAAGAGTTCAACAAGAACCTTATGAAACTGGCGGCGGACTCTGGTGTTATTACCAAGGAAGCTGCTGCTATCTTCATGCAGAACAACGACTACTATCCATTCTATCGCGAGATGGAAGAGGGCAGAGGATTCTCGGGACCTATCTTTACCGCAGGCCTCGTTTCCCCTACCCGCATTGCTCAAGCAATGGGTGGCACAGAACACCTTAAGAACGATCCGGTAGAGGTCATTCTTAAGAACGCACACTTCTGGACCAATGCTGCCACCAAGAACGTTGCATCAAACAAGATGTACACGATGATGAAAGTCCTTGGCGAAGCTTCGGACCTTCCGGCTAAGGGTGGCGTGATAAAGCCCGGAGAAGTAGAAGGCACAACCCGAATCAACGGTAAAGAACAGCGGTTCGTTGTTAAGAACCCTGACCTTGCTGCTGCCTTGGAAGCAATGGGTGCAAACCCCATGCCTAATTGGACCAAGGTCCCCGGAGCGTTTACAAGTTTCTATCGGGAACTTGTAACCCGTGATCCAACCTACGTTTTCAAAAACCTAATGCGTGACCCCTTCTCTGCAATGGTGACTAGCGGGGTTAACTTTAATCCGTTCAAAGCTTTCGGTAATTTCTTCAAGGCCTTACGCAATCCGGAAAACATGGAGTCCATGCTGGCTCTGCAAAACTTCGGGATCCTTGGTGGGTACCGTTCTCTCCCGGGGATGGAGGACGCAAGTCAATTGCTTGGCAAGGGGTTTGATCCGAAGTCTGTTCAACGTGGAAGTGTCTTCGTTGTTCCGGACGCCAATACCCTTACTGGTATAATCTCCAAGTCTTGGAACGCCCTCGGTAAACTGTCCGAAGCGTCGGATGCCGCTACTCGTACGGCTATTTACGATGAGGTGTTGGCTAAGACAGGCAGCGAAGCAGAAGCCGCCTTCCGTGCTCAGGAGGTGATGAACTTCCGTAAGCATGGGACAAATCAACTGATTCGGACGGTCAGTATGTTGGTTCCGTTTGTAAACGGTCGCATCCAAGGTATCGCCGCAGCTGCTGGAGCTTTCCGCCCAGAAAACATTCGTTACACAGTGGTTCGTGGTGGTATCTTGTTCGGGGCATCGATGGCCTTGCAAGCTCTTACGGCTGATGACGATGACTACAAGCAGCTTCCAGACTACGTTCGTCAGGGGTCCTTAAACATTCCGCTCAAGTATCTCGGGCTATCCGAACATGGGTTCCTGTCCATACCAAAACCTTTTGAAATGGGGTTCATCTTCCAGACTGTTCCGGAATTGATGGTGCAGGCCTACGGCATGGACACCAAAGAGGACCGTGCTGTAGGACAGGTCATCCGAAACTTCTTGGCGCAAACGTTCGGGTTTAGCCCCATTCCAATTGCGGCAATATCTCCACTAGCAGAGCTGTACTTCAATCGGTCCAACATTACGGGCCTGCCGATTGTAACCCAGTCAATGGAAAACCTACCACCGGAGTTGCAGTATACCTCCGCAACATCTGACATCATGAAGACCCTAGCTCAAATGACCGGCCAGTCTCCGGTTAAAATGGAGACACTGGTCAAGGGATATGGCGGTCAGGTCATTACGACCATGCTTGGGATGATGGATGGTCTTTATCGCACAGCTTCTGGCAAAGGCGTCGACAAGGACTTTACCCAGTTCCAACCGTTCTCAACATTCCTGAGAAACGAAAAGAACACAAACCCTCAGGGTGTTGCAGATATCTACCGCCTCTCGGCTGAAATCCAAGGGCTGACGACAGCTGTCCAGTACTACAACAGCATGGGCATGGCTGACGAAGCACGTAAACTGATGGAGGAGAACGAGGGTCTGTTCCGTTTGAAGGGGTCTCTTTCCAGCATGCGGACACAACTGAACAACTTGAGTCGTCAGGAACGGGTCATCTTGAACAGCGACCTTGTGTCTCAGGATTCCCGTACACAATACATTGACAGCATTCGCGAGGCCCGTCGTCAGCTGTCCTCTGTCATGCCTGACCTAATCAAGTACACAGGAAAATAAAATGAACTTCATTGGATCTGCAACACCGTCATCCCTTGCCGACATCGAAGCTATCGCTGCGGAGATTGGCGTTCCATTCGCCGCATTCCGTGCAGTGATTCAGGTGGAAGCCGGTGGCAAGGGGTACGATAAGTCGAACCGCCCCAAGGCTTTGTTCGAGCGACACCACTTCTACAAGCACCTGAAGGACACGCCGGAGAAACTTGAGGTCGCCGTGAGCGAGGGGCTGGCGTATCCCAAGTGGGGTACAACCCCGTATCCAAAAGGTAGCGATGCTGTCTACGAGGAAATCCGTCGGGCCTGTGACATCGAGGAGGAAGCCGCCTTGTTGTCTACGTCGTGGGGCCTCCCTCAGATCATGGGTTCCAACTACAAAATGGCGGGCTGCTCTTCTGTTCGTGAGTTGGTCGAACAGTCCATGGAGTCCGAGGCAAATCAGCTGCGGCAGATGGCAAACTTCCTGAAGTCTGCTGGCCTTGCCGATGATCTGGCTGAATTGAATTGGGCCGCTGTCGCCCGTGGGTACAACGGCCCTCAATATGCAGTGAACAAGTACGACGAAAAGCTGGCCGCAGCTTACGAGGCTTTCGCCTAAATCAGCCAGTCCTTGTACCCTTCGTTCAGTACCTCCGTAGCAATGTTAATCTTGCTACGGAGGGCTAGAAGGATCTTCTCGTCGACCGTCCCCTCGGTGACGATGTCAATGTAGGTCACATTGTTCTTCTGACCTATGCGGTGAGCGCGGTCCTCGGACTGGAGCCGTACCTCTAAGTCATAGTTGTTCGAGAAGTAGATCACGGTCGAGGCTTCCGTAAGCGTCAGTCCGTAGCCACCTGTCCTTGGTTGACCGATGAAGAACCGTAACGGGTGATTCGGATCTTGGAAGTCCATCACCATCTGCTGTCTGTCCTCGGTCTTTGTCTCGCCAAAGTAGACACCACAGCTATGAGGCCCATAGATTTCTGACAGCTTTTTCTGGATTAGCTTCAGGTCGTAGACGTAGTTGGCCCAGATGATGACCTTGCCGTCGACCTCCTCCAGTGCAGCTTCCAACTCATCGAACTTGTTGGAATGCATCTCGGTGACTGTCCCATCATCAGCCTTGAAGTAACCGGAACAGATTTGTTGCAAGCGGATGATCTGAGTTAAAACGTTCTGAGCCGTGGCTTGCTTGTCACCTAACTCTGCCACAGCCATCTTCTTCATGCGGTAGTACAACACAGCCTGTTCGTCGGTCAGTTCTACGTTACGACGTGTGTACACTTTTTCAGGAAGGTCTAGGCATTCAGACTTTAGGATCCTGAAAGAGAAATTGTCTAGCTTATCAGACAATTCAGATAGGTTCTGGTATCCCACCACCTGATTGAAAGAGTGCGATCCAACGTTGCGGCGGAGCATGCGGGCGTAGCGGGACTGGAAAGTGTAGAAGGATGAGAAACCCAATATCCAAGGATCAAGGAACTCGCACTGTGTGTACAAGTCCATTGGGCTTTTGGTGATGGGAGACCCTGTCATGATTCTCTTGTAGGCTGCGAACATTCCGGCCCTGATGCAGTTCTTTGTGCGCTTGGCCTTGCCGTTCTTGATCGTCGTACTTTCGTCTACTGCCATTAGGACTGGACGCTTCTTCAGGAAATCAATCGCAAATTGGGTCCCTCGTGATGAGGAAAACGCCTCGATATTCATCACGACGATCTTGAAGTTATCGTCCTCGGTGAGAGCCAGCTTGAGGTGCTCTTGCTGCTTCTTCGTTTGGGACGGGGACCATATGATCACGTCATGTAGGATATGGCTGGGGAGATGCTTGGGGATTTCAATCCTCTCCCAGTTCTTGTACACGCCCTTGGGTGCAACAACGAGCAAGCCCGTGATGTTACCTTTGTCATAAAGAATGGAGGCGTTGTCGATCAGGATCTTTGACTTACCTGTTCCCATCTCGGCAAACAGCGCAAACTCTGGTTGGTTCCACGATTTATTTAAAGCATCCTGCTGATGCTTGTATGGAGGCAGCTTAAACTTGTAACGTTCAATGTCCATGGTATTGCCCTTTCTGGTTGGCCCTGCTAAAAATATACACTGCAAAAATAATTTCAACCCCCTCCTTGACATTCTTTTTTACCTGACCCATTTTAGGGAGGCACAACGGGAGAAAGCCGTGACAGTCTACATTACACAAGAGATTCGTGGGCGTGACTTATCCGACGCTCTGGAATTTGGTGACCTTGAGATTCTGGTTCCTGCGAAGGAACAGGTTTCCCTGTCATCAATGCCAACCGTCCGCAGGATGGAACGCAAACTCAGCAAGTTTACCGACAAAGATTATTTGGTGCTGGCAGGGGACCCTGTCTGCATAGGTATTGCTTGCGCTGTCGCAGCCTTGAACAACAACGGACGATACAAAGTTCTGAAGTGGGACAGGCTTGATGAGCGGTACTATCCTTTAGACGTAGACGTTTACATTAACCAGAGGAAAGAAAGATGAACCTCGAAGACATTGCGAATGAGTTCAGCACAGTTAAAGATGACGATCTGAGCAGGGTTGCCCAGCTTGTCCGCAACCAGCTTCAATTTGAAGTGCTGATACAGCAGATGGAAGAGAACCTGAAGAGTGCCAAGCGTGGCTTGGAAGAAGTCTCAGGGCAGTTGCTTCCTGCTGCCTTGGAAGAGTATGGTCTGTCAGAGTTGACCATGGCTGACGGGTCAAAGATTTCAGTGCAGACTGTCATCTCCGCCTCGATTAGCAAAGACCGTCAGCTAGACGCCCATGACTGGTTGCGTGATCATGGTCATGGAGACCTGATTAAGAACACCGTGTCCGTTACCTTTGGTCGCGGACAGGATGATGCTGCTAAGGACGTAGTCCGTGTGCTTCAGTCAAACGGACTTGACCCAGAGCAGAAAGAAGCTGTTCACCCAAGCACACTCAAGGCTTTCGTGAAGGAGCAGATTGAGAAAGGGGCGGAGATTCCGTCCGAGACTTTTGGAATATTCATTGGTCAAAAGACCGTCATCAAGAAAGGTAAATAAGATGAGCAAGTCAACCGCAGTTGCCGCTAAGGCCCCCGCCACTTCCACCGCACTCACACTGGCAGACATGGACCTTGAAGCCTTTGCCAACATGGGCATGGAGGAAATGACCGCGGAAGATCTTTCCGTTCCATACCTCCGCATCCTTGCACAGTTGTCTCCTCAGGTTAACAAGCGCGACGGTGCTTATGTTCAGGGTGCTGAAGCGGGCATGATCTACAACACTGTCTCCAGCGAGGTCTTCGATGGGGAGAAGGGTGTTCTCGTTGTGCCGTGCTACTTCAACCGTCGTTTAGTTGAGTGGAAGCCCCGTGCTTCTGGCGGTGGGTTGGTCGCCAGCTATGACGGCAACCACCCAATCAAGGACACCACGCAGAAGAACGACCGTTACGAAGACGTGCTTCCCAACGGTAACATCCTGAGCGACACCGCTCAGTTCTTTGTCCTGCTCCTGCATCCGACGCAGGGTCCTCAGCGTTGCCTGATCACCATGACCAGCACTCAGCTGAAGAAAGCCAAGACTTGGAACACGACCCTGAAGAGCATGCAAGCTATGGGTAAGAACGGGATGTACACTCTCCCAGCCTTCGCCAATGTCTTCCGTCTTCGCTCCGTTGAAGAGCGCAATGACAAGGGATCATGGTTCGGTTGGTCCATCTCGCACGAGCGTTTCGTGGACTATGAGGGTACTGAAAAGTTCCTTCTTGGTATGGGTCGTGAGTTCTCTATGTCTGTCCGTGCTGGTGACGTGAAGGTTAAGGACGATCACGAGGATAGCTCTCCTCGTAGCGTCAACGCATCCGATGACATTATGTAATCGTCCATTGATCTGAAATACGGAGAGCTGGAATAGCGATTTCAGCTCTCCTTTTGTCGGAGTAGAAAGTATGGGCGTTGCAGAAAGATTTTTTGAACTGTTTGCTGGGAACGATAGAGCCCACGGCACGTTCAATGTACAGAACAACAGAGCCACTGATGGCAAGAAGACGGGACAGGCGCGGGTGTTACGCGAACCTCCGTCCGTTGACCTTTGGCAAAAGCATTTAGACGGATCAAATGGTCTGGGTATTATTCCCATCAAGGACACCAACACGTGTCACTGGGGAGCAATCGATATTGACACGTACAACCTCGATCATTCAGCCCTGATCAAACAGGTTCTGAAGCATAAGCTTCCGGGGGTTGTCTGCCGCAGCAAGTCCGGCGGCGCACACCTATTCTTCTTCTTGACGGAGGAGGTTCCGGCCTCCGAGTTACAGCCAAAGCTTGTCAGCCTAGCCGCCCTCTTGGGTTTCGCTGGGTCTGAAGTGTTCCCGAAACAGCAGCAGATACTTGCTGACCGTGGCGACACGGGCAACTTCCTGAACATGCCGTACTTCTCCGGTGGCCTGACCACTCGGTATGGGTACAACAACGATGGAGAAACACTTGGTCCAGAAGAGTTCCTCGACTTCGCTGAAGGCCGGAGGGTAACACCGGATGCCTTCCTCGGGATTGAAACCACCCATAAAAAAGCAGAAGAAATCCTCCCGAAAGGACCGCCCTGCCTCCAGCATCTGGCGGCACAAGGCTTTGGCGAAGGGGGCCGCAATAACGCCCTCTTCAACCTTGGGGTCTACGCGAGAATGTCTAACCCCGACAACTGGCAGAAGGTGGTCGAGGACTACAACCAAAAGTTCATGAAGCCACCGTTAGGTAATAAAGAGGTGGAGACAATTACCCAACAGCTGGAGCGCAAGGAATATTTCTACAAGTGCGAGGACCAGCCTATCGCCAGCTTCTGTAACAAGGAGCTGTGCATCACCCGCAAGTTCGGGATAGGTCCGGGACAGAAGTCAAATGACCTCGGATCTCTGACCAAGATCAACGGCGATCCACCCATCTGGATCCTTGATGTTGACGGGCAGCGGGTAGAGTTGAGCACTGATTCGCTCGTGTCGCAGATGCAGTTCCAGAAGGACTGCCTGTCACAGATCAACCTGTTCCCAAAGACGATGAGCACCAAGGCGTGGCAGAGCCGGATGCAAGTCCTGCTTGCACAGCTAACCATCGTCGAGGTCCCACCTGAAGCCACACGGAAGGGCGAGTTTGAAGACCACCTGACCAGCTTCTGTTGCGACCGTGCCCGTGGAACTGACAGGGAAGATGTGCTGCAAGGCATCTCTGTCTGGGCCGAGGGCAAGGTATTTTTCCAAGTGAAAGACCTCAAGCGATACCTGACGAACAACCAGTTTAATTACTACAGCGCAGTGCACATTGGTCTACGGTTGCGTGAGTTCGGAGCGGACAAAATGTTTTGGAACGTCAAAGGAAAGGGCGTTCATGTGTGGGTGATTAGGCAAGACTTCTTCTCCCACTTCGCTCCGGTGTCCTTGGACCTTCCGCCAATCCATATCGAGAAAGATATCATGTGATGAATATTATTTTAGGACCCCCCGGAACGGGGAAGACAACACGACTGCTGACCCTTGTCGAAGAAAGCTTGGCAAAGGGGGTTTCCCCCGACAAGATTGGGTACTTCTCTTTCACACGGCGGGCCGCACAAGAAGCAGTCCTTCGGGCAACGGTTAAGTTCCGAAAGTCGTATCAGGACCTTCTGTATTTTCGCACCTTGCATAGCCTTGCTATGCTCCGCACGGGGATCAAGAAGCAGAAGATCATGGGCTACGAGCACTACATGGATTGCGCCAAGTGGTTGAGCATTGATCCGTTCTCGGAGCTGACCGTGCTGGAAGAGGGTCCGTATCAGGATTACGGGTTCCAAGACAAGTTCCTTGGCATCATCAACATGGCGCGAATCACCCGCACACCTTTGTACGATATCTACAAGTACTCCACCGTGCCTTACACCACGGACTGGAGCAAGGTGGACTATGTCAACCGAGGCTTGACACAATACAAGAAGTCACACGGTCTGTACGACTTCACCGATCTGCTCGAAGAGTTCATCACCTATGACCTCTCCCCTGAGTTTGATGTCGTGTTCGTTGACGAGGCACAAGACTTGTCCCCGATCCAATGGGAGATGGTGCACCAGATAGCCCGCAAGAGCGGTCAGGTTTACGTGGCTGGCGATGACGATCAGGCAATCTATCGGTGGGCCGGAGCGGATGTTGATCAGTTCATCCGGCTTGGCGGTTCAGTCGAGGTCCTCGGGCAGAGCTATCGTATCCCCCGCACCCACCATGAGATGAGCCAGAAGGTTATCCAAGGTGTGCACCACCGCCGCATCAAAGAGTTCAAGCCTCGTGACGAGGACGGCTTGGTTGCATGGCACTGGTCGGAGGAGGAGGTCAATCTGGACAAGGACGATTGGTTGCTATTGTCCCGCACCAAGAAAGGCGCACGTCAGCTGGAGCAAAGCGTCCGGCAGCGTGGCCTGTTCTATTCATACAGCAACAGCCGTGATGTAAACCATTCCGCTCTGGATGCGATCCGCGTGTGGGAAGACTTGCGTAGCGGGAAGGCTTTCACTGCAAAAGATATTCGCATGGTCTACCGATTCATGATGCTGAACGAACAGGTAATGCGGGGGCACAAAACATTACCCTCCGTTGACGAGGAGCAGAAGTTTACCCTGCAAGATCTTCTCACCGACCACGGCCTGATGACAGATGAACCATGGGAAGATGCGCTCACTGTTATTCCAGACGAGGAAGCACGGTACTACAAGGCTTGTATTCGTCGGGGTGAAGACTTCACCAAGGCTCCACGTATCCGCATCTCTACCATCCATACTGCAAAGGGAGCCGAGGCAACCAACGTATTGCTGATGACAGACGTTCCGAAGAAGTCTAACAATACAATGGCAAACAGCTTGCATACGGACGATGATGAGCTCCGTGTTTTCTATGTCGGTTTGACGCGGGCCAAGAGAGAGCTCCACTTAATCCATCCGCAGAAAAATGGGAAGCGAATCATATGACTGAGGAACGATGGATTGCTGCGGTGTGTGAGTGCGGCAAGCAAACAACTCACATGATGATGAGAAAAATAAGGGCTGCGTGGCCCTTCTGCGAATGCCATAAAGCAATGAGGATCACGAATGTCGACTCCGTACCAGTACCAGCACAAGACCGAGTGGTTGATGCCGGACAGCTACCCGAATTTATCCGACGCCCACGAAATCTCAATTGATCTTGAAACCTATGACCCTGACCTGAAGAGCAAGGGCAGCGGTTGGCCTGTCAAAAATGGGTATGTTATTGGCATTGCCGTAGCGGTGCGCGGGGCTGAGTGGTACTTTCCCATCCGCCATGAGAACGGACCAAACCTTGATGTGAGGGCTACCCTTCGCTGGGTCAAGTCCATCTGTAACCTAGCAGATTGTACATACATATTTCATAATGCAATGTACGACGTGGGTTGGTTGCGGGCCGAGGGCGTCGAGGTAGCGGGCCGCATTGTCGATACGATGGTTGCCGCTCCGCTTCTGGACGAGAACCGTTTCAGCTATGCGCTGAACTCCCTCGGTCGTGACTACCTCCACGAGACCAAGGACGAACGCGATCTGCGCGAGGCCGCACTGTCGATGGGGATCGACCCCAAGGCAGAGATGTACAAGCTGCCCGCCCACTTCGTTGGTCGGTACGCCGAGCAGGATGCTGGGTTGACCTTGCGCCTGTGGCATCACCTCTACGGTCTGCTTGTGAAGGATGACCTCTTGTCGATCTTTGATCTGGAGATGCGCGTGTTCCGCGTGATCTTCGAGATGCGTAGCCGTGGGGTGCGTGTCGATCTGGAGAAGGCCGACGGTGTGAAGCAGAAGCTTCTTGCCGAGGAGAATGCCCTGCTGTCCAAGATCAAGAAGACTTCCGGTGTCGATGTCTCTGTCTGGGCCGCTGCCAGTGTGGCGAAAGCTTTTGATGCAGTGGGACTTGACTACCCCCGTACTGCGGCAACGGGAGCCCCAAGCTTTACGAAGAACTTCCTGTCGAACCACAAGGCTGACTTGCCCAAGATGGTTGTGAAGGCACGTGAGCTGAATAAAGCCCGCACCACCTTCATTGATTCGATCACTAAGCATGCAAGCGGCGGTCGGATTTATGCTGACATCCACCAGCTGCGAAGCGACGAGGGTGGCACGATCACGGGTCGGTTCAGCTATTCAAACCCCAACCTTCAGCAGCTGCCAGCTCGGGATGAATACATTGGCCCACTGATTCGCGGCCTGTTCCTTCCGGAAGAAGGTAACCTCTGGGGTTCTTTCGATTACTCTTCACAGGAACCACGCATCGTCGTGCATTATGCTGCGGCAAAGAACTTCCCCAAAGCTCATGATTTTGTTGACGAGTATCACAGGAATCCACGGTCGGACTTCCACCAGATTGCGGCAGACATCGTAGGTGTTCCTCGTAAGCAAGCGAAGACCATCAACCTTGGTCTGTTCTACGGGATGGGTGTGAACAAACTGGCGGAGGAGCTTGGTCTGGATCTTGAGAGCGCAAAGGATTTGTTTGCCGTCTACCACAAAGAAGTGCCCTTCGTAAAACAGCTGTCTACCTTCGCAAGCGGAGTGGCGGAAGAGAAAGGTCGTATCCGTACCCTGCTTGGTCGCGTCGGTCGGTTTGATAAGTGGGAGCCGATAGCTTTCGGTTCTAACAAACCGTTGCCACATGACGAAGCCCTGAAGGAATACGGCGGCACTCGCATGATCAAGCGGGCGTTCACGTATAAGACCTTGAACAAACTGATCCAAGGTTCAGCTGCCGATCAGACGAAGAAGGCGATGGTTGATCTGTACGAGAACGGCATCCTGCCAATGGTTCAAATCCACGATGAACTGGCGGTGTCGGT
>Ga0209401_1002474_pt1 | contig 11948 bp, 4 predicted proteins | sample M_140807_MF_Meta_FD_187318 | JGI IMG/M metagenome (GOLD analysis project Ga0209401, IMG submission 187318) | Freshwater microbial communities from Lake Montjoie, Canada to study carbon cycling - M_140807_MF_MetaG (SPAdes) (version 2) | ecosystem: Environmental > Aquatic > Freshwater > Lake...
TTTCATACCTTCTTGATAAACGTTAGGTCTACCGTATACACCTGCAGGAATAGTTACGATTAGGGTTTCTCCTGTCTCAGAGTTAACAGTCTCTACTTGACTTTCTTCAGTTTCTACAAGATTGTATTTAATGAAGGTTTTTGTACCATCTACAGAGTACCTTAAAGTCTCTAAAGAATTTTCTAGTATCTCGTTAAAGTTAATGTTTTCTACTTCTGTAGCTGGGATGATTAGCCATCTACGATTTATAAAATGTGTCATAGTTAAATAATATTATATCTTGTTTTATAGTGTCTAAAGTTTTGTAATACTTCCGAGTCTGAAAGTATTTTATTGTATTGTTTGAATACTCCTAGCTCTCCGTTAAACTGAGAAGGTGCACCACCATACCATTGTTGAGATATTGGGTCATGTCCTAAATACCATTTCTGTCCAGAAGATGCTGAAATGTTAGAGCCTTCAGTATTATTTGTAGTAGTAATTTCAAGTACTCCATCAGTATAAACTTTCATCTGTTTGTTATCATTGTTATAGGTAAAAACAACATGATGCCAGTTACCATCTGTTACTACTTTAGATCCTTGTGGATCTGATGATCCCCAACCATGCCACTGTGCCCTATTATTTTCAATACCTAACCAAAATCTTTCATAGAAAGTAATAGATGATGCATTTGTCATAACAGCAATAGGCATCATAGATCCTCCATAAGTCTTAAAAATCATTTCAAAACTTCTAGTGTTGGATGCGTAAACTAATGCATTTTCTATAACTATATGAGAATTAGTACCATCAAACTCTAATTGCATGTTACTACCAAATGGGGTATTAACTACTGTTACAGATGTACTATTACCTGTAAGATCAAGTAGAGACTGGGTTGCTGTTCTTACAGCTAGAGGTAAAAACATTTGTTTAGGGTCCTGTATTTCTGTTCCTTTTACAAGATTTACAGCAGCTAAAGAAACCTTATCAGGAACTGCATATTGATAATACCACATTCCAGGATAAAATGAAGTTGTATTTGCAGCTGTTGTTAAATAATTCCATGCAAAATACCAGCCATCCCCTAGATGTGTTCGTTGTGCTTCAGTATGTACACCGTATTCAGTAACGTATCCAGAAGGACCATACTGATAATGATACATAAAATTTGGATGTGTGTAACCAGATTGTGTTTTATATATAATAGAGTAAGTGTAAGTAGTTGAAGCTTCAATAGGTACACCCCAATCTCCGTATCTCCACAATGAAGGACAGCAATAACAATAATCAGCACAACCACAACAATTGTAATCATTTCTAATTAAAACAAAATCTACTGTCTTTTCTCCAATTTGAGGAATATAAGCTTGCTCTTGTCCAGTTTGACTAAAGAAACTTTGACCATTTGTATAGTTTATTAAGTTACTATTTCCCACCCATGCAACAGGTGTACCAAGAATGTTTGTTCCTGGTTTACCCTTATAGCAATTAAGCATATCTTTAGTATCAATAGATAATACTAAAGAGTCTTTTACTATCTGACCATATCCTTGTGTTATTCCCATTATTAGATGCTATGTTGTGTTTTAATTGCATTAAAATTTTCTTGTACTTCAGAGGCTAAAAGAACTCTATTGTATACTTTAAATACAGGAAGGCTCATTGGAAAGTTCTCTCCAGGGGTTCCTCCTATATAATGAGTAGCTTGACTAGTATTTAGACCCCCTGAATCTTTTAAGTTTCCATCTATTGTCCTAACAAGCACTCCATTCTTGTAGCATTTAAACTGGCCTGTACCTGCCTCATGAGTAAATATAAAATGAATTGTCTCATTAGCAGGGGCAGAATAATATATACCCGTTGTGTACCCCCAAGCAGAGTCCCCATAGTTCCCACTATTAGTAACCCTTCTTAAAAAATATAAAAGATCCCCAGCCCAATCCCCCCTCATAAATATTGTAAATCCTATTCCTCCTGCACCATACAATAGATACCTAGATCCAACAAGATTATGAGTATGTCTAAAAACAAATTCTACACTACAGCTACTTGTAGGATAAAATCCTGAAGAAAGTGTTAAGTAGTCATCTGTACCATCAAATACTATCTGACCTAAAGAACCGTAAGAAAGATTTGTAAGAGTAATTGTAGTATTACCAGTCAGATCTTTTAAAGACTCTGTTGTAGATCTTGTTCCTGCTGTAAATGGACTTACGTATGGACCTGCTTCTATCTGAACATTTTTAACTGTTGGGTTTCTTCCTGTGCCATAAATAGTGTAAGTAGCAAGCATTGCTCTGTTATCTCCAGGAGTATTTGCTTGCCAAGTAGCGTCTGGACCAGAAGGCGTAATATTAGGAAATACAAAACGTTGCCACTCTGTTGTTAGAGTTACCCATTGACCTACAAATCCATATTTAGTATATGAACCATTCTGCATATAGACTAAACAATCTCCAATAATATTCCCTTTCATTTCCATAGAAAGAGTATAAGGTATTAAACCATATGTTTCAAAAATTGGAACAAGATTATAATACTGACCAAACTCACCTCTAGGCATAACCTCTGCAGGATTTCCTATTGTAGATATATAATTTACAATAGGCTTACCTAAATAAGAGTTCTTAATATCCTTTGTATTAAAGGAGAATGTTAAACCTTGTTTAACTGTTTTAGGTCCTATTTTAGTTGGCATTACTTTAGTTGTATTTATACACCATACCGACCACGGTACATGTTAAAAGTTTGTTGTACTTTAGCTAAATCATGTGCTTCAAAATAAATCATAAACACACCAATATAACCATTAAAAAATCTCCATCCCCACAAAGATCCCAAGACTCCTTGATTACCTCCTCCAAAGTATTGTCCTGTACCAGTATCAGCAGTTAGAGTTGCATTCAAATTATCATTTAAATATAGATTCATAGTAGTAGAACTATTTCTAACCCATGCAATCTGAGACCACGTGTTTGTAGAAACAGAAGGACCACTACTAATATATTCTCTCCATTCACCATAATATTGATAGACTCCAATCTTTCCACCAGCTAATTCATATCCTAAATTTACAGGCCCACCACTATAGTGTGAAAATATTCCTCCTGTAGAAGATAAAGGATATACCCAAGCATAGACAGTACAGATTTCAGGTAAAGCTAAAGGATTGGATGTATTAGCTCCTAAATCATATCTGATCTGGTCATTACTACCATCAAAGAAAAATGAACCTGCACCAAGAGAAGAAAATTCAGTACCATTTGTTAAGTTAGCAGTAGCGTTAACAGAATTATAAGTTGAATTTCCAACAAGATTAATAGCAGAAGTACTACCGTTATAGGATTTTCCTAATACTGGATCTAAGTAGTATTCACGATTTAAAACAATTCCTGGAATTTTAGGACCATGATGTAATGCCATATACAAATATAATTAGTTATTCTCTAATGTTTTGATACGAGCAAGTAAGTTATCTATAGTAGCTTGTTGTTCTTTCATTGCTTCTACCAATAGAGGGATAACTTTAGTGTAAGCCAAGTTCTTGTATCCATCTTCTTGAGTAGTAACTGCTTCTGGAAGTACTGCCTCAACATCTTGAGCAATAAGACCTACATCATGTGTGCCTACGTGCTCACCTGAGTTCCAATCAAACTCTACACCACGTAGAGATTTAATCTTATCTACAGGAGTAGTGATAAGAGTGAGGTTATCTTTAAGTCTAGAATCTGAAGGCTGAACAACTGTGTAGTCAAAAATTACTTGGTTTAAGCCTCTTGGAACGTAGAACATTCTTGCATCTGTAGCATTCTCTGCAATACGTCTAAACTCAATGTCTTGACCTCCTGCATCTCCAGTAAGAAGTATCTTAAATGTTTTCCAACTAGAATCTGCTTGACCTCTCAATAAGAAGTAAGTCAAAGGATTTTGGTTATACCCTACGTTAGAGTGAACTTGTAAACCTGTTCCATTACTTCCAGCAACAGTACAAGTATTACCTACTTGGTTTACTACAGTTTTCCAAGCACTCCAGCTACCATTATATCCAGATCTATAAGCCAAAGCTCTGTATGCACCTCCACTATTAGCAACATCTTCAGGGAAGTACATTTGCATCAAAGGACCTCCAGTTTCACCATAAGATAAAGCAGTACCATAACCATAAGAATCACTAGGTCTGTTAGATCCACTATGACCTAATGCGTTAGATACAATTAACTTACCAGTAATAAAGTAGCTATTCCAGTCTTGACCATAGATGTCACCAAACTTAGTAAGTTGTTGTGCTATTGTAGAACTACCTGCTGTAGAAGCATAACTTACTGATTGAGAAGCAATATTACCAGAAGTAATAATTCTATACCAAGCATTCCAAGTACTATTAATACCATTTCTTAAAGATAAGCCAGGAACACCTGATGCATTTAAGCCAGTTTCATTTAAAAAAGCTAATTGATATGAGGAATCTCCTGTAGAGGCGGATGTACCATCCCAAGGATTAAATTGTAATAAACCTGCATAGTTACCAGTACCTCCAACACTTCCTGCTCCCACAAATGAAAATCTAAATGATCTAGCAGATATTGTAGGGGAGTGATTTCCACTATCTGGATTTCTGTCGTCATCATTATAAGAGTACCAACCTCCTGTATTAGCTAAGCCAGCAAAAGTAGGAGAGTTACCTGTACCTACACTCTGGTTAATAGTGTATGCTGTAATGTTACTAGCTGTACCCGTAGTATTTTGATTCCAAGTAGGAACTGTTCCAGTTAATCCTGAGTAAGCCACGTTAGTAGCTGTAGCTGCGTTACCTGAAATATTAATACCCCAAGTACCTGAAGCACCTGATCCTGTAAGAGACGGAGCATAAGAAGTGTAGTTAGAACTATCTAAAACATTTCTCCATGCCTGCCAAGTACCATTAAGTTTACCACGAATAGCAATCTGACCTGTTCTAAAGTCACCGTAGATTTGGTGAATCCAGTTACTATTATACGCAGAAGAATAAAGACCTCCATCAGTTTGACCAAACAAACTTACACTTCCATTATAACCTATTTGGTTTTGTGTTACGTTGTCTGGGTTAATTCCATTAGCAGAAGAAGTTAAAGTTAATCCAGTTACAGAACCTGCACTACCTGAAGTTGCAGCATACGATATTGATTGAGACCCAATATTTCCTGCATGAACTACTGCATTACCTTGGATGTTAAGAGCATAGAAGTTAGAAGTACTATTTGTATGTAAGTAATAAGTAGTGTCATTATTCATATACATAACCCCATTTACAGTCTTTCTAAGATCCCAACTTCCCCAAGTATTTCCCAAAAATCCGTAATTACTTCCCTCACCATAAATTTGAAAAGCAAATCCTCCTCCAGATTTTTGTCCTAGAATTCCAACATCATAATTATTATCTAAAGCCCTTACAATTAAGTTTCTAGTGTTATACGTACTAAGAATAGGACCACTATACATAGTCATCTCACTTACGTTATAAATACCAGTATTGTTTTTATTCAAAGAACCATACTGCCACATAGTACTACCACAGTAGATACCATCTGGATGCCAAGAAGCAGAACCTACACCACCTACATTACTATTACTTCTATACCCATAAGATTTATAGTAACCTGCAACTTCCATATCTCCTGAAGTAGAGTTAAGCGCAGCAATAGGAGCATATGATTCTCTTCCCCAAGTAAATCCTCTAGTTGCATCTCCATCATTCATCTGAGCCTTTATAGAGTAGTCCGTAACAGGTCCATATTGATACAATGCACCTACACCCATACTAATCTTATATGCAGAAGAACCATTCCAGAATCTTAAACCATTTCCTACTCCTGCAGTTACATCATAATTACTATTAATATTACTTCCATTAGGAGCAGAGCCTGCTGTGGTTGCATAAGTTGCAGTAGCAGCATTACCTGAAGTACTATTTGTAATAGCTCCAACCGCATTTACATTAGCTGCTGTTAAAGACAATGTACCACCAAGTGTAAGTGATCCAGAAGTTGTTACTGTGCCACTTAAAGTTAAGCCACTAACTGTACCTGTTCCTGATACAGAGGTAACTGTACCTGCATTACTTGTATATCCTGAGTTGTTGGTAAACTGGGATATATTCATGCTTGTTAAAGCAGTAGCAGTGGCAGCATTACCAGTAATGTTTAGAGAGTTACCGCCAGTGGTAAATGTTGCAAGAGTCACTCCAGTACTTGAAGCAATTCTTAAACCTGTTCCACTATATGCTACTATCTCTTCCCAGTCATCGGCAGCATTCCATATATAGTGATTGTTATCATTGTTGGTTCTTAGATAAAGTTTATTATCATTAAGACCAAAAGAACTACTCAAACTTCCGTATTGAACATATCTATTATCTGATTCAGTTTCTGTATAGTATCTGTCATCGTGATTATGTGAAGGGAGAGATGTAAGGTATCCTGCACTAGCGTGGTTACCCCAACCAAATGCGGTATTCCAGTTTGCAGATGTTCCATAACCAATAGAAGTAATAAGTCCATTAGTCCAAATACCTGTACCAATAGCTGTTTGAGTAGCCCCAGCAGCCATAAATAGTGCTTGGTGTCCTAAACCAGATTTAGATTGTCCACCTACGTTTGTATGTGTCCACGCTATACCATAAAGAGATCCAGTACCTGTTCCATCAGCAGCTAACTTGTATGAATCCCCCATTGCAAACACGCCTTGGTATCTGTAAGAAGAATAAAGACCTACTAAACCGTATCCATAGTCGTTATCTGTATAAAGGTTACCTTGAACTCCAACACCTCCAGAAATTGTTTGAACCCTCCAGTTTCCTGCATAATATAAAACAGTTTCTGCATTTCCAGGATTAAGACGAACACCCCAACTTCCAGAAGAGTTTAAAAGACCAAACCCATTACCATCATAATACCCAAGATACCCTTTTAATGTATTATTCCCGTCTCTTACTTGAATAGAACCGTAGTCAGTAGCATCTGTTTTAAAATTTAGATAATGAGAGTCAACTGCAACAAATCGAGTACCTCCAGAAAAATGTAATTGTCCTGTATAGTTGACAAAATTACTTTGCATATTGAAGTGACGCCTCCAGTTGACATATGTAGTATCGTTTGTTACATAGTCAAATAAAGCAGTATCTGTACCATTGTTTCTTGTATTCCAAGTAAATGTATAACCTGAATCCCAATACCAGTGAGAACCATAATCAGAACCTGCTGATCCACCCTCACCAAAATAGAAGTGTGCATCACCCGAATCAGTTGCTCCTACTCTAAGAATGTCATTGATATGAACTTCATCTCCGTTACCGTCTCCCAAGTAAGTGTTTCCGTAAACACTTAACTGATTGATATTCAATGTACCTAGTCTAGAGGTACCATTCATATCTAAGTAATAAGCAGTATCATTACGATCATAGAGAGTGTAGGTATAAATATTATTAGCAAAGTACGTAGTACCACTAATATTAAAGTTACCATCCCACATAATTCTTCCAGCACTATCTTGACCAGAAGAAGTTGTAAAGTCTATATAAGCTCCAGCTCCTCCGTAAAGTTGTAACTGAGCGTAGTTATCAGCTAGGTTAAAGCCCATACCCTTATTAGTCAAAGAGTATCTAGCACCTGCTATACTTCTGTCTCCTACAAAAAATGGGAAGTTTGCATCTACTGTATCACTATTGATTGCTATTTTACTACCTGAAATAGTAATAGAGTTAGATCCGTATTTACCAATCTTAACTGTATTGTCAGCAAAAGCCTCTATAACAGGAAGACCTGCAATTGTATTTACTGAGAACAAAGAATCACTTAAGTCATCTGTTACTGTAAATAAACGTCCATTTACTCCGTCTACTGCTAATACATCTGAACCTGAAGTAGAACTTACTACATGAAGTCTAGATGTTGGTGTAGCAGTTCCAATACCTATTTTTTGACTACTGTCAATAAACAAAGCAAGGGTTCCCCCCATACCATTATATACAGTAGATCCTGCAGATCCTGCTGTATAAAATCTCATAGGGCTAGTTGATGTGTATGTAGTATAACCATCCCCTGCTGTCCATCCTGCAGTAGTGCCATCAGCTTCTTTCATTCTGATAGTTGTTACATCATTTGATTCAATAACAACTGTATCATAGGCAATGTTAGGAGTACCATTATCCCATGCTTTAGAAACTCTTAAAGCTGGTCCATCTACACCATTTGCAGAAGCAGTTTGTACTAATAATCTTTTAAATCTAGACGTGCTTGCAAAGTCTCCATAGTAAGCACCATCATCAGAGTCGTAAAAAATAGGTGCTCTTAGAGATTCATTATTTTGAAGATAACCACCATTGTCCATTAGAACATTAGCACCATTGAATCTCATCTGCCAAGTGTTATTCCCGCCAATATACAACTCATCACCAGCCCCAGCTTTTATCATAGAAGCATTTGTTCCAGCCGATGTAAGTGTTATAATAGAAGACGCATTTACGTTAAATGTTGCGGTAGTTAATACACTATTGCCATTGGGGTCAAGGTAATAACTAGTATCATTAGAATCATAGAAGATTGGTGCTCTTAATGAACTTCCAGCCTGTAAACTATTGTTAACATATACATTACCTGCTCCAAGTGGGTCACTTCCATTATTAACAGACATGACTTGTGTAACCATGTCATAGTCAGTATAAAATTTTATACCTTGATAGCCGGAATTTGCTCCTAATTTAATTCCTGTATGGAATGCAATTCTTAAATCTGGGTAAGGATGATCCCACGATCCACTTTCTCTATAGATTCCATATGCACTAGATAAATCATTATCAAAGTACATTCCATAAGAATGATTAGTACTTACACTATAATGATTTCTTAAATAATAAGAACTAAGTTTATCAACACTAAAATCTTGACCAGCTGCACCCGCCTTGTATGCATACCTACCATCAGATTCACCTTCGGTGTAATATCTGTCGTCATGATTATGAGAGGGAAGACTAGTTAAAGCATAACTCCCAATGTTACTTGTTGTGATTACGGCATTTCCGCCTACTGTGGTATTTATTAATAAATTAGCCATTGTTTTCTAGTGTTTCAATTCTTTGGGTTAATTCTTTTACTGCACCTATAAGAGCAGCAGTTAAGCGTGAGTAGTTGACCCCTACAGGTTCTCCACTCTCATCATATTGTACAAACTCTGGGTAGACTGTAGCAACTTCTTCTGCAATAAGACCTAATTCTTTAGTCTGAGACCCAATCTTATTGTAAGTGACTGGTCTCAAATTTACTACCTTTTCTAAATTTCCCTCACTTGTTTTTACGTTTTCTTTTAATTTAAGTGAAGAAGATTCTGTAAGGAATCCTGCTATAGTTAAATTGCCAGAAGCATCAAGTTGCATTACTTGAGTAAAAGAAACTTGAGAATTTGACTTATACCATCTGTGGTGTCCTCCTGTATAATATGAAACAGTGTCAGAATGAAGACCAAAACCCCCAATCCAAGCAGCCCCGTTATCATGCATGACAATTTTATTGGGTCCTCTGTTAGTATCACTGTGTAAATTATCAAACCTTAGTTGTGAAAAATCCCCAAAAGGCTGACTTGAACTTGTAGATGCACCAACACCTATAACTAAGTCACCCGTCATTGTACCTCCAGCTAAAGGAAGTTTAGCAGCAATACTATTAGTTACTGTAGTTGAAAATGAAGCGTCATTACCTAATGCAGTAGCCAACTCATTAAGAGTATCTAGTGCTCCTGGTGCTCCGTTAACTAAGTTATTGATTTGGGTAGTTACATAAGATGTAGTAGCGTAACTAGCAGAAGCATGGTTGCCCCATGAATAAGCTGTGTTCCAATTGGAAGAATTGTCTGTGAAGTTACCGCTATGATAAATTTGTCTCCAAGCATACCAAGTACCTGCATATCCTGCTCTCCATCTTAAATCTGTACTACTAGAATAATCTCCTTGTATCTGCCACATTGTATCGCCCCCACCTAAATGTAATACAGGAGCATAATTCATGTTTCCGCCTAAACCATTTTCATTTCTATATACAGCAGAACTTCCATTGTTTACATTCGTAGTAGCACTTCCTAATCCTGTTAAGGCAAGTGTTTGAGTATAACCAGCACTACCACTTATACTTCCAGAAGAAGTTATATATCCAGGTCCGTTTGTTAATTGATTTAAATTAGTCAATGTACCTGCTGTCCATACTTGAGCATTATCCCAGTACAAAACACCATTGGTACGCATTTCTAAGAACTTACCTACATTACCACTAATGTGGAATGCAACACCTGTAGTTGTGTTGTCGTAAGATTCTGTCCAAAGAGCAGCGGTAGTGTAATTGTTTATACTCTGTGACTTTCTTCCTTTGATTGCGTTGTATCCGTAAATACCCCCATAGTTAATAAATTCACCATCGTTTCTTAAAACATATGGAGTGTATACACCAGAACCAAAGGCAGCATCTTGGTTTAATCGTAACCAAGAATCGTACACATCAATAGCTTTCTTTCCGTCTCCATATAAAGAACCAGCAAAACCAAGAGTTCCGTTAGCGTGTAATTTGTAAGATGGAGTTGTAGTACCTATACCTACGTTACCATATCTGTCAATAGTAAATCTATCAGTCCAAGTTCCATTATCCCCTATTCTAATATTATAAAAATTATTACCATTTCCTTGATAATAAGCATTCCATCCCCAACCAATATCAGAACCCCCAGCATTATCTCCCGCTATATACCCAGCCATCTGGCTATCTTCAGCAGAAACAACTATTGCTGGGTTTGTACCAGCTGAGTTGTTATATACATGAAGCATAGGTCTAAAACCACTTCCTCTTGGAATAGCAGGAGCAGTTGTACCAATTCCAACATTACCTGCTGCTGTAATACGCATAGATTCCGCTGCACCTGTAGCCCAAAAAGTCAATGCTTTTCCAGTGCCCCCATACCTTGACCCATAAATGTCAAATGTGGTTTCAGTATTTGACATTGCACCTTCATACCCTGTTGAGGTAGAAACTCCTTTGAACCAAAAATCTCCCCCTGAGGTAATACGCATTCGTTCAGTTCCCCCACTCCCTAAAACTAATGTAGTTCCCGATTGTCCTGAAATTGATACATAACCAGTATCCCAATTCATAAATCCTGTACCTATTCCCCAAGAAATCTGTCCGTCATTTGTTATTCCAGCATAGTTTTTAACAGACAACATCATATTTGGACTACTTGTTCCTATACCTACGTTACCTGCTGTAGTTAATGTTACTTGCGGTGCGGAATTATTTGTAAATAAATTAAAAGCATAATTATTTACTGTACCAATACCATTGTCTCCTGTGCTATTGTAAATACCAACTTGTCCCCCTGAACTATGCTGTCCAACTACTGAATAACCAGAGGCAGATATTTGTGATACTAATTTATATCCAGGGTTAGTTGTTCCTATTCCTACGTTACCCGCTCCAGTAATATTTAGGATATTATCATTTTGAAATAAACCAAATGTTAAAAAGTTACTATTTGAACTATTTGTTCCACTGTGATTAAATCCAATATATCCAGAATCTTTGTTGCTTTCTGCTTTACCAATTAGTAAAATTGTGTTACGACTAGACCCTAAACTAGAATTCATCAGTGAACCAGCATAGTTAAATGCATTTGGTGCAGTAGTACCGTTCATTCTAAAGACTGGAACACCATCTGAGCTAGGACCTTCTACGTGAAGTTTTACACTTGGACTAGTAGTTCCTATACCTACGTTACCCGTTCCCCTTTTAAATGTTATTGCTTCGGTAGCAGTTCCGTAAGAATAAAAAATCAAATCTCCATTTCCGGCCCCGTTAGTTAATTGCCAATCGTTAGCATTATCCCTATTAAACAATATTCCGCCATCCTGTCCATTTTTTTTATTTAAATATAAATAATAGTTAGCAGCTACG
>Ga0209401_1002476_pt1 | contig 11940 bp, 18 predicted proteins | sample M_140807_MF_Meta_FD_187318 | JGI IMG/M metagenome (GOLD analysis project Ga0209401, IMG submission 187318) | Freshwater microbial communities from Lake Montjoie, Canada to study carbon cycling - M_140807_MF_MetaG (SPAdes) (version 2) | ecosystem: Environmental > Aquatic > Freshwater > Lake...
GCGGTTATTCAATTCTTGGATTGCCAATTATTACTGATGCGAATGTTGCAACAAATATTGGCGCAAGCACAAATCAAGATACAATCTTTGTGGTTGATCTTAATGAGTGTCATCTTTGGGAAGAAGCCGGCTCACCTACTTATGTTAAGTTTGAAGAACCAAATGGCAAGGTTGCAATCAACATTGTTATGTTTGGAATGTCAGCCTTCACAAGTTTGAGATACCCAGGCGCAATTGCACAAATAAACGGAACTGGCTTGGCTAGTCCTTCGTTTTAAGTAAAATAAGTTTCCAGGCCGCTACCCTTCCAGTGGCCTGGATTCTAACTATGATTGGTATTCAGAGAATGGAGTTTGTCTAATGTCCCAGGGCGATTCAGGATTTGGATACCAATCATGGCTATAACAAATGGATATGCAACATTGGCTGAGATCAAGGCTTACATGTCTATTTCAGACACTACTGATGATTCCTTATTAGAAGATTTAGTTGAATCCGCATCCAGGTCAATTGATCGGATTGCTAACCGTAGATTTTATTTAGATGCAAGCGCATCAGCACGCGTGTACCGTGCCTACTCAAATATTTTTGTTTATGTGGATGATATTGGTTCTACAACAGATTTAGTTGTTAAAACCGATTCAAGCGGAAATGGCACATTTAGCAAAACTTTAACATTAAACACAGATTACATTTTAGACCCATTAACATCACAATCTTTAAACCGGCCTTACACACAATTAACAATGGTATCAAATACTGAAACATGGCCAATATTTCCAGGCCTTACATCAAATGGATTACGCCCCGGCGTGCAAGTAACTGCTAAATGGGGATGGCCGTCAGTGCCTAGTGATATAAATATGGCTTGCTTAATATTAACTGCCGACCTATACAAGCGTAAAGATGCCCCAGGCGGAATCTTAGGCTTAGGTGATTTAGGTGTTGTAAGAATGTCGCCTATTGGTAGAGATGTAACTGCAATGGTGAGAGCGTATAAAAAAGAAGTTCTTGCATGATTCCAAGCACGGTTAGAACTAATCTTAAAACCGCATTACAAACAATTACCGGTATGCGTGTTTTTGATTATGTACCTGATTCAACAAACATACCAACAAATAATGCTTTTGCAATAGTTGGCCAACTATCAATGAATTATGACTTTACATTAAACAGAGGATTTGATTCTGCTAGTTGCCAGGTAATTGTTGTAGTAGGCAGAATGAGTGAAAAAGATGGACAATCAAGATTGGATGGGCTACTTGCTTCATCCGGTTCAACTTCAATTAAAACCGCTATTGAGGCTGATAAAACTTTAAGCGGTGCTGTACAAACACTTAGAGTTGTGTCGGCATCACCTGGCACAATAACTTCCGCTAATATTGATTACCTAAGTTATCAATATTCAGTAGAATTGATAGGTTAGTACGAAAGGAAAATATGGCCATATTCATGGGTAATAAAGTTGCCGTTATCGCTGGTACAACTACGATTACTAGTTTTGTCAGCACCGTCAGCCTTGCAAGAGAAATTGATCAAGTAGAAATCACTGCAATGAACGATTCCGTTCAAAACATGATTGGTGGAATTGAGCGACCAACGCTTAATCTAGAACTCTACAATGATTTTTCTTCATCATCTGTAAACTCATTGTTTGAAGATGCACTAGGTACAAAACTTAACATTAAGTTAATCCCAGTATCCGGTACTGTATCTGCAACCAATCCTAGTTACACAATGTCATGTTTGATTTCATCCTGGATGCCGATTAACGGTGCTGTGGATGCAGTATCAAGCGTTTCTATCTCACTTCCTGTAACTGCATTAACAAAATCAACTAGCGCGTAAAAAGAAAAGGGTGGGACAATGCACAAAATTGAAATTGTTAAAAAGGATGGTAAGAAATTAACCTATGATCTTACGCCATCTGCGAAGGTGGCTTTTGAAGCCGAATTCAAAACAGGTTGGCGTAAGAGATTAGGCGAACTACAAATGGAATCTGATTTGTGGTGGTTTGCTTGGCGTTTAGAAAAAGATGCCGGTAAAACCGATCTAGCCTTTGGTGATGATTATATCAATCAATATTCAGATATTGATTTGGCTTATGATTCAAAAAATGGATAGACCGACACGGCTCAATTTATGAAGTCGCTTCCGTGTCGGTAGCAACAGGTATCAGCCCTAAAGATTTGTTAGAAGTTGATCCAGCGATTTATTTAGCAATCAAAGCCATCTTGCAAGAAAAATATTACAACAACAAGAAGGCAACAGTTAGGCGGAAATAATGAAACCTAAGTATGCAGGATTACCTGGGCGTACAAGATCATTAGCCGCAGTGCCTTCTATCTATGTTGAAAATTTAGATGAACTACTTGCAACTATGAAAAAGATAGAACCTGATTTACATAAAGAATTTAGAAGGGAATTAACTAAGGCTGTAAAACCAGTTGCAAAATTGGCACAAAGTTTTGTGCCAAGTTCACCATTTCCAGGATGGCGTGATGTTGAACCTTCATACCCAACTACATGGGGATGGGCTAATGATCAATCACATAGGGGTAGAACTTATGGCGAAAGTAAAAGAAGCCGTTGGAAATGGTCACAAACAGAAGTTATACGCGGCATAAGAGTTAGCGCGGCTAAAACTAAAGTTCAAAGAGTTAAAGGCACTACATTTTCTGTTACTGCATTAGCGGTAATTAACAAATCTGTACCAGGTATAATTTATGAGTTAGCAGGATTTGGTACATCAAAATCAAGAAGTAGAACTAGGCGTATTAGTCGTAACACTAATGCTAGTGAATCTTTTATTGGGAAATTACAAGGTACTGCTAGTTCAGGTCAATATAAAGAAAAAAGATTGATTTACAGAGCATCACAACAATTAGGTGGGCAAGTAAATGATAATCTATACGGTGTACTTAAAAAATATCTAGGCGAAAAATTTAGGGGTTAAACATGGCATTAAGTCAATATGTTGCAATTAACTTCCTTACTAAGTTTGATAAAAAAGGCCTAGAGCGTGCCACAAAAGAATTAAAGGGTTTTGATAAAGTAGTTGCAACTGGCGCATTTAGATTAAAAACTTTTGCTAAAGCCGGTGGAATAGCCGCCGCCGCAGGCATGGCCATATTTGCAAAAAACTCTATTGAAGCCGCTTTAGCCCAAGAAAGATTAGATAAGCAATTACAATTAACTTTAAGAAGCATTGGGCAAGAGTTTGAATTGCCAGGTGTTAAAACATTTATAGCGGATTTACAACGCGCTACAAACATTACAGAAGATCAATTAGTTCCTGCCTTGCGCCAACTTGTTGCTCAAACCGGTGATTTAGATACATCACAAACATTACTCAGTAAAGCATTAGATATTTCAGCCGGCACTGGGGCTGATTTAAATAGTGTGCTTGATGCTATAAATAAAGCGGCAATAGGCAACTATAAGTCAATAGCCGCGTTAGGCGTAGGTTTTACAGTTGCAGAAGCCAAATCAATGGGCTTTGTAAAGTTAATGCAGAGTTTAGATAAATATGCCGGATCAGCCGAAGCACAAACTAAAACATTTGCCGGTCAATTAGAAAGATTTAAAATTAGCGCAGGTGAAGCCGGCGAAACTATAGGACAAAGTTTTTTAGTTTTTGGAAGCCTTATTACAACTGGATCATCTAATTTAGATGTTTTTTCTGCAAAACTGGATGTTGCCGCTGAAAAATCAGGTAATTTATTAGTTGGTTTAGGTGTATCTTTTAGTAAAGGTGGTTTAAATGGTTTCTTAGACCTTGCAAATTTAAATTTAGATGTGCTTACAGGAGATTTCCAAACTTTCCAAAGACTTGAAAAACAAGGATTAAAAGTCACACAAGAACGCATATTAAAAGAAAAAGGTTTGTATGATTTATCCGGATCAGTTTTTGATGAAATTGTAAAGCAACGCAAAAGCACTCAAAAGCAATTGACTTATGCTGAGATGCTAAAGAAAATACAGGCTGATATTTTGGCTAGAGAAAAGAAATTAACCGCTGAAAAAACAGCGCAACAAGCATTAGACAAAAAGAAGAATGAACTAGCCGCTATGTTTGATATTGATAAGATCAATTTACAAGTTGCGCTTAGCCGTAAATTATCAGGTGAAGATGAATTGCGTGTAAAAATATTACAGAAGTTAGCAGATGGTACAAAAAATGCTATTGATGAAGCCGCAAGATACGCAGATGTATTAAAGGTTATTGAAGATGGTCAAATCACAACAGGTGAAGTTGAAATGTTGGCTACTAAATGGGGTGTAACAACTACTGAAGTTTTACTTTATCTAAAGGCTTTGTTTGCCGCTAATGATGAATTACGCAAGATGTTGGCATTGTTAGATGAGTTAGCAAAAAAGAAAACAGCGACTACAACTACATCTACTATGACAGTTGAAACTGGTATATCAGGACAAGATAGATTGCCACCTGTTAATCCTTATGCCGGTACTTATTATGGCGAAACTGGTAGAGATTTTCCTTCATACTTAATGCCTAAAATGGCAGATGGTGGAATTGTAACTAAACCTACTATTGCCATGATTGGTGAAGCCGGTGCAGAAGCCGTTGTGCCATTAGATAAAATGGGTAGCATGGGTACTACTGTTAATGTAAATGTAGCAGGATCAGTTATATCAGAAGGCCAATTACAATCTGTAATTCAGGATGCTTTGTATAATTTAAATAGATCAGGTGCAGTAACTCAATTAACTAATTTAGGAAGATAATGCCAGCCGCAATATTCAAAGCCGAAATTGATTTTTCAGGCGGTGCAAGTTTTGATCCGGCTTTAGTTTTAGATAATCCTGCAACGCCATTAGATGTAGCGGTACTAGGTACAGCCGCCGCCGACACAGTAGATATAACAGAGTTTGTTACTCAATGTTATATTCGCCGTGCTTTTAATAGATCATCAGATTCATTTACAGGTGGTACAGCACGCATAACATTTGTAGATGAAACAGGTCAATTTAATCCAGCCAATACTTCATCAAGTTTATATGGCAAGATCAAACCCATGCGCAAGATCCGCTTTACTGCTACATATAGTGGCACAACATATAACTTAGGTTCTATGTACATACAAGAATGGAATTACCAAAGCCCTACTGGATTTGATCCAGCGTATGTAACATTATCATGTGTAGATGGATTCCAATTACTTAACCTAACAACTGTTACATCTGTTAGCGGTGGTACTGCCGGACAAACAACAGCCCAAAGAATTACAAGTTTGTTAGATGCCGGTGATTGGCCAGGTGGTATGCGTGATATTTCAACTACTGCAACTACAACAGTGCAAGTAGATGATGGATCATCAAGATCATTATTGGGTGCGTGTCAGGTCGTAGAGGCTACAGACCTGGGCGCGTTCTATATGGATCAACGCGGTTATGCAAAATTTTTATCACGCAATGACATCATAGTTGCATCAGGTGGCACATTAACTGAGTTTAGTGATGTACCAGGATCAGGTGATGTTACCTATCAGGCAGTTGAATTTGATATTTCAGATTATCAAATGATTAACAAAGTAACTGTAACGCCAACAGGGTTGAGTGGTTCAACCGCAAGTGATACGGCCAGTATTGATGATTATTTTCAACATAGCCGGGTTAGATCAGGCATCATGCAGACACAGGCAGATGCGTTAAATCAAGCACAAATGATAATTGCATCCCGAAAAGAACAAGGTGTGGACATCCAACTTAATTCATTAACAGTTGATGCCTATGGTGAGAACGATCCAAGCCGGGTAGTGGCCGCTTTGAATTTAGATGTGTTTGATCCAATCCAGGTTACTCAGACATTACCGGCAGGCAATGTGGTTACAGATAGCGTAATTGCAGGCCTTACCTATCAAATAACACCAAAATCTTTTCTTGTAACCTTTACTTGCGCTCAGCCTTTTGCGTCAGGTTTTTTGCTAGACTCTACTGTTGATGGAATTTTAGATGAAGATTCTTTGGCTTATTAGGGAGTATAGATAAATGGCAACCTTTTCCGTTGGTCAAGTTTTAACGGCGGCTCAAATGAACTCTATCGCCAACCTAAGCGTTAGAGCAGTAACCGCTACATCAGATACTTTGGTTCTTACAGATGCCGATAATAAACTTATTACTTATTCAAACACTGGTACAACTACAATTACAGTGCCACCATTTTCAAGCGTAGCAATGACTAATGGATCAACCGTCAATGTTATTAAAATTGCATCAGGTGGCACGGTATCTATTATTCAAGGTGCAGGTGTTACATTGGCTTCTAATGGTGCAACATCTACTAATCCAGTTATTACAGGCACTTTCAAAGCGGCTAGTATTATTAAAGTTAGTACAGATAGTTGGTATGTTGTAGGTGGCATTGCTTAATGTCTAATACCATACTGGGCATATTGGCTAGTGCGGGGGTGAGTGCCGCACCTGGCACACCACGCGGTGCTTATTTTGCCGGTACATATACTGGCAGTGTTTATTCAGCAATAGTTGATAAATTATCTTTTCCAGGTGAAACAAAAACCACATCAAGTGCAACTTTATCAACTGCAAAATTTTACTCAGGCGGATTTAGTAATAACAATGTTGCTTGTTATTTTGGCGGCGGTCAGGCTTCTTCCGGTAGGAATGGTCAAGTAGATAAAATTGGTTTTGAAAGTGATACTAAATCTACATTAGGCACTGGCATGTCTAGCCCTACATCTGGCTTAGCAGGCGCGGCTAACTCAGGTACAGCCGGTTATTTTGCAGGTGGTTTTGATGATGCAAGTGGATATGTAAATTATTTTACAAAATTTGCTTTTCCTTCAGATACAAGATCAACACCTGGGGCAACATTAACTAATGGCACAAATGCCTTAGCAGGCGCGGCTAACTCAGGTACAGCCGCATATTGGGGTGGTGGTTTTGATAGTGCGCGTACAACAAGAATTGATAAATTAACATTTAGTGCTGATACCAAATCTACTTTAGGCGCAACTTTAGTTGTAGCCGTATATCAAATTTGTGGTGCGGCTAACTCAGGTACAGCCGCATATATGTCAGGCGGTGGTGAAGCCAGTGGTAATTTTTCAAGTGCTATAAATAAAATTACTTTTAGCACTGATACAAGAAGTACATTAGCGGCAACTTTAACAGCAGGCGGTACCGCAAATCAGCACGCTTCTGATTCAGGTACAGCACTATACATTGGTGGTGGTAACACAACAGGTGGCACAGGTTTAACAGATCGTATAGATAAAATTTTATTTAGTGCTGATACCAAATCTACTTTAGGCGCAACTTTAACTACATCAGCAATTTACGCCGCCGCCGCCGCTAATACAAGTGGGCTATAAAATGGATATGTTGCCTGATTTGATTGCAAAAATTAACACACCTGTTCTAAATGCTATGGCTGAAATACAACAACCTAGATCAAAATTTCAAATTGAAAAATTTGTTATCAACCAACACGCAACTAAAGAAATGCAATATTTTCAATGTGTAATTGAAATACAATCTTTATATTACACAATTAAAAGCGTAAGTTTAGATATGCAAATTACTGAATTAAAGATAAAAAAACTAAAAGATACCGGGGATGAAATAGATAACTTAGAAGCGCAAAAACTAGAATTAGGTTTAGAACAGACTAGGTTAGTTGGTGTTGGTGCTTTTAGAGAACTAGATATTTTATTGGAAATATTTAACTCTTTTGAAAAACAATATACCCGTGTAGAAATTGATAATAATCAACCTGATTATTGGAACAAAAGATTAAATCAACAATCATCTTTACAACAAATTGCAGGTACTCAGGCAGGCGCGGCGCATTTAGAATCTTTATTACAAATAAAAGAAGAAATAAAGGAGATAACAAAATGAAGTATTGTACTTACAGCCTAAAATGGGAAAATGATTATGGTACAGACCCAACACAATTTAATTCAGATGATGTGCGATTTGAACCGGCCTTCATTGATAAACCTATCGCCAATAATAATGATGCCAAAATTTATGCTTATTGGATTAAAGGTGTGTTAGATACCAATACTTTAACTGATTTTAATTTTGAAGAAATTACATTACAAGAAATGTTTAATGCCGCACAAATATTAGATGCTAATTGTTGGATTGAGAACAATAAAATAAAATTCCCTGATCCAATTTTTCCTTAACAATTTATGGCTACAATAAGAGAATTAACTAGCCCTAATGGTTGGCCTGCTAGTGAGGATCGTAAGGTTTTGGGCATTGAATCTTTTACAGTGCCAGGTACAAAAATTAAATTTGCATGTGCCAAAGCGGTTGCACCATTACTTGTTAATTTTGCTAAAGAGTTCCATGAGTTAGTAGAACCCATTGATCAAGGCCAATTAGATGATTGGGGTTTTGCCTTCCGCATGACCAGGGGATCAGAGAAAGTATTAAGTAACCACTCATCCGGTACTGCTATTGACTTAAATGCAATTAAGCATCCTTTGGGCAAGTCAAATACATTTACTAGGGAACAAAGTAATATAATTATCCTGTTAATAACTAAATACGGTTTGGCATGGGGCGGCAATTACAAAAGGCGTAAAGATGAAATGCACTTTGAGATTGCGTTAGATCATAATAAAGTTAAAGGGAAAATAAAAGAGTTAGGATTAGAATGACAATTAACAAGAAGCAAAAAGAGATTTTTAAGTCATACCTAAGAAGCGTTGCGGTTGCAACCGTTACAACAGTGTTGGCATTAGTCGCTGATGTTCGCCCTGAACTGGCAATTTTAGCCGGTGCAGTAGTAGCCCCTTTGATGCGCTATCTTGATCCGCAAGATCAAAAATTTGGCATAAATAGCAAATGACCGCAAATGATTGGATGGCATTAGTAGTATCTATTGCCACAATAATTGGATCATTTATTGCTTCAGTGCGTTGGCTGGTAAAGCATTATCTAAGTGAGTTAAAGCCTGATGGCAATGGTGGCCATAACCTAGAAGGCCGGGTTGCACGCATAGAAGATAAGTTAGACACGCTTTATCAAATTCTTATATCTAAGTAATAAGTCAGCCCTATCCCTTACCCTATTGCCATGAAGATGTGCGTGGTTGTACCCAGTAGGGGTAGGCCTGAAAATGCCGAAAGGTTAGCCCAGGCGTTCAAAGATACCGGGGCAGAAGCCGACCTTTACATTGTTATAGATAATGATGATCCTAAATGGAATGAGTATGCCAAAAGTGAGAACTATAAAAAATTACCGGCGGATAATAAAACAGGTGGTTGTGCTAAATCTCTTAATACCGGTGCAGTTCTTCTTTTGGATATTACTAAATATCCTTTATATGATTATTTTGTTTTCATGGGTGATGATCACCTTCCTAGAACGCCGGGTTGGGATAAAGCCTTTATTCAGGCGTTAGGCAGTAACACTGGAATAGTTTATGGTGATGATTTGTTACAAGGTGCAAATCTACCAACAGCCTATGGCATGACAAGAGATTTAGTTAATGAACTACGCGGTATGACATTTCCAGGTTGCGTACATCTATTTTTTGATAACTTTGTAAAGCAATTAGGGCTAGATTTAGAATACTTAAAGTATTTGCCTGATGTGATTATTGAACACATGCACCCAGTAGCCGGCAAGGCTGATATGGATGAAGGTTATGAAAGGGTCAATCAACCTAAATGGTATGAAAAAGATTTACTAACACTTCAAAAATATTTATCAGATATGGAATATGCGGAGTTAGTAAGAAAATTTAGATGAATATATTGATTACTGGATCACATGGCTTTGTTGGCCGTGCTTTTAGGCGTGCTTTACCTAATGCCAATCTAACCTTAGTAGATTTGAAGGCTGGAATTGATTGCCGTAAATTCTTTGAGTTAGAGAAAAAACAATATGATCTTGTAATTCACCTAGCCGCTTTAGTTGGTGGCCGTATGATGATTGAAAATGAACCATTGGCATTAGCCGTTGATCTAGCCATTGATGCTGAATTTGCCGGTTGGGCTATGAAAACTGAACAACCTTATGTTGTTTATTTTTCATCATCAGCCGCTTATCCAACCGAATTACAAACTTTATCTAAGAAGCGTAAGTTAAAAGAAAAGGATATAAATTTTAACAAAATAGGCAGGCCTGATATGTCTTATGGTTGGTCAAAATTAACCGGTGAAATGTTAATGAATTACTTGCGTGAAGAAGGTACAACTGTATTAACCCTTAGACCATTTAGCGGATATGGCACTGATCAAGATTTAGATTATCCATTTCCTTCAATTATTCAACGCGCAATAATGAACCGTAACCCATTTGAGATATGGGGTAAGGCAACTACTACTAGAGATTTTATACACATTGATGACATAGTGGATGCAGTAATTGAGATGGTTAAAAACAACTGCAATCAAACACTTAATCTATGTACAGGTAGGGCTACAACATTTTTAGATTTAGCAGTAATGGCTTTGAATACCCTGGGATATGAGAAAACACCTGCCAAGCGATTCAAAATATTAACCGACAAGCCGGCAGGTGTGGCCTATCGGGTTGGTGATCCTAGTATGATGAGCGATTACTACACGCCGAAGATTAGTCTTGAAGAAGGTGTTGAAAGAGCAATACGCGGACTTGTCTGATCTGAAATTGGTGGTTATGGCTACTAAGAAACCTAGAAAAGCACCACAGCGTAGGCGGCGTGCGCCACGCAAGGCTGAAGCATTGAGCAAATTAGAAAATCATTACATCACATTAAATGAACTTTTTAGGGCGGCCAAGTCCGCCGGTTTTAGCCATGAAGTTGCATTTTGGTTAATTACAGAACCCGGTGCATCAATGCCTGATTGGATCAATCCAGGAAATCAACCCACTGAGATCATTCCCCGAATTGATCCAACAGAAGATGAGGATAACGATTAAGCGAGATAAATCATTTAATGCCCGTTATTTAGTAGTCAGTGACTTGCAAGTCCCATTTCAATTTACAGAAGCGGTCGCTAACCTAAAAAAGTTAGTCAATGCCTTTAAGTTTGATTTAGTTCTTAATGTTGGTGATGAAATGGATTTTAATACCATTTCAAGGTTTAGTGATGGCAAGGCCGAATCATTTATGCAGACCCTTGATGAAGATCGTACTACCTGCCAAAACATTCTTTATGATCTAAAAACTGATGTAGTTAGTAGATCAAATCATTCCGATAGATTGTACAAATCCTTACAGCGCATCCCAGGGCTTATGGGATTACCTGAATTACAGTATGCAAATTTTATGGGCTTTGATGATCTTGGAATCCATTATGCAAAACAGCCTTATGCAATACCTGGTACTAACTTTGTATTGTGTCATGGGGATGAAGGGGTCATATCTAACATAGCCGGTCAAACTGCGCTTAACCTTAGTAAAAGGTGGGGTCGCTCAGTAATTTCGGGGCATACGCACAGGCTGGGCTACACATGTGCTTCAGAAGCCTTTAATGGCCGTTTAGAGCGTGTATTAGTAGGCATAGAGTGTGGTCACACCTGTGACTTAAAAAAGATGTCCTATACCAAAGGCTACGCCAATTGGCAGGCCGGTGCGGTGATCATACATATCAAGCGTGGCAATGTAAGCGCAGAGATGATCCCATTTAATGTTGATGGGTCATTTGTGGCTATGGGTAAAGCCTTTGGGTGATTTAGGTCACATTTAGCCAAAACACGGCTTATGTGCTTGTAATTGTCAGCCCCTTAGTGTTCAATTGCATTTACAAACGCAATTGACCGGAAGGGGTTAATTATGAAGGTACAAGTTACAAATGACATGACAGCAAAACCTAGAATCATGGCTATTTTTGCTAATGGTACAAAAACAATAGTAATAATGGTTTTGGGTGATGTTAGTTATGAAATTATACGCAATGGTATTACGCAAAAATTTGATATGACCGAATGGTATTCATATTCATTACAAGT